>Ga0209048_10002726_pt1 | contig 17386 bp, 13 predicted proteins | sample FrelakmetCRP12CR_FD_187146 | JGI IMG/M metagenome (GOLD analysis project Ga0209048, IMG submission 187146) | Freshwater lake sediment microbial communities from the University of Notre Dame, USA, for methane emissions studies - CRP12 CR (SPAdes)... | ecosystem: Environmental > Aquatic >... | reverse complement strand
AGGCAGGCCAGCGCTCAGGTGACGCCGAACTCGCAGACTGCCTGGCCGCCGAGATTGGCGAGCGCGGCCACGATTCGCTGCTCTACTTCGGCGCCTCTCCGGGCGGCGTACTCGCCGCGCTCGGTACGCGTGCCCGGCGCGTCGTCGGCATGCACGGCCGCCGCCAAGAGGTGCAGCGCGCCCGCGCGCTGCTCCATTCGCTGGGCCTGAGCCATTGCGTGCTGCAGCAGGGGGAACTCCGTGCGCTGCCGCAGCCTTCGAGGAGCTTCGACCTGGTCGTCATCGACCGCGTGCTCGGCAGCGAGCCGCGGCCGGCCGAGGCCGTGCGCGAGGCTGCACGGGTTCTGAAGCCGGACGGACGGCTGCTGGTCGCGGAGGAGTACGACCTCCTCGAGGAGCGCAGCGGCGGCGGCAACCCGCTCGCGTTGCTGCGCGAGTGGGTGGCGGAGGGCGGGCTGGTCTGCGCGCGGCTGCGGCCCGCGGACGTGGCGGGCGCTCACCTGCTGCTGGCCGTGGCAGCGCCGGATCGCGAGGCGGCCGCCGCCTGAGTGCGGCGGTCCCGTGGGATTTCGTAGAGGCGACGTTCATGCAGCCGGTGTCGGTATCGTTCGAGTTCTTCCCGCCCAACGACGCGGAGATGGAGCGCACGCTGTGGGCTTCGATCGAGCGCCTTGCGCCGCTCGGGCCGCGCTTCGTCTCCGTCACCTACGGGGCCGACGGTTCGACTCGCGAGCGCACTCACAACGTGGTCATGCGCATCCTGCGCGAGACCCCGCTCACGCCTGCTCCCCACCTCACCTGCGTCGGCGCGCCGCGCAGTGAGGTGCTCGACGTCGCGCGGGCGTACTGGGCTGCGGGCGTGCGGCACATCGTGGCGCTGCGCGGGGACCCGCCGGCGGGGCAGGCTGCCTACACGCCGCACCCGCAGGGCTTCGCCTATGCGGCGGACCTCGTCAAGGGGCTGCGCAGCATCGGTGACTTCGACATCTCCGTAGCCGCCTACCCGGAGGTGCACCCGGAAGCGCCGAGTGCCAAGTTCGACCTCGACTGCCTGCGCGCCAAGCTCGATGCCGGGGCGAGCCGCGCGATCACGCAGTTCTTCTTCGACACCGACCGTTATCTGCGCTTCCGTGACGAGTGCGCGGCCGCGGGGATCACGGCGCAGATCGTTCCCGGCATCCTGCCGATCACGCGCTTTCCACAGATGCTGCGCTTCGCGAAGCGCTGCGGCGCGACGGTGCCGGAGTCGCTCGCCCACCGCTTCGACGGCCTCGACGACGACCCGGAGACGCGGCGCCTGATCGCTGCGAGCTTCGCCATCGAGCAGGTCCGCCGCCTGCAGGCGCATGGCGTGCAGGAATTCCATTTCTACACGCTCAATCGCGCGGAGCTCACCTATGCGATCTGCCACGCGCTCGGCCTGCGCACCCCGGCGGCGCGCGCCGGGTCGGGAGCGTGATCGTGCTGCGCCAGGACCGCATCCGCGAGTTCCGCCGCCTGCTTGGCGAGCGGATCCTCATTCTCGACGGCGCCATGGGCACCGTCATCCAGTCCTACAAGCTGGGCGAGGCCGACTACCGCGGCGAGCGGTTTCGCGACTGGGGGAAGGACCTGAAGGGCAACAACGACCTGCTCGTCCTGACCCGGCCGGAGGTCATCGGCGAGATCCACCGCCGCTACCTCGAGGCCGGCGCCGACATCGTCGAGACCAATACCTTCAACTCGAACGCGACCTCGCAGGCCGACTACGGGACCGAGGCGCTGGTGCGCGAGCTCAACCTCGCGGCGGCGCAGATCGCGCGCCGCGCTGCGGACGAGGTGGCCGCCCGGACCGGCCGCACACGCTTCGTGGCGGGGGCGCTCGGTCCGACCAACCGCACCACCTCGCTGTCGCCCAACGTCAACGATCCCGGCTTCCGCAACGTCACCTTCGACCAGCTTGCCGCGACCTACGCCGAGGCGACTCGCGCGCTGGTGGAGGGGGGCGTCGACCTGATCCTCGTCGAGACGATCTTCGACACCCTGAATGCGAAGGCGGCGCTGTTCGCGGTCCGCCACGTGCTCGACGAACTGGCGCTCGATCTGCCGGTGATGGTCTCCGGCACGATCACCGACGCCTCCGGGCGCACGCTGTCCGGGCAGACCGTCGAGGCCTTCTGGAATTCCGTGCGCCACGCGCGCCCGGAGGTCATCGGCCTGAATTGCGCCCTCGGTGCGCGGCAACTGCGTCCGTACGTCGAGGAGCTCGCCCATCTTGCCGACGTCTACGTCTGCGCCTACCCGAACGCCGGCCTGCCGAACGCCTTCGGCGAGTACGACGAGGGTGCCTGCGAGACCGCGGATCTCGTGCGGGAGTATGCGACGAGCGGCTTCGTGAACATCGTCGGTGGCTGCTGCGGCACCACCCCGGAGCACATCTCGCAAATTGCGCAGTCGATGCAGGGCCTGCCGCCGCGGCGCCCGCCGGTCATCGAGCCGCGTTGCCGGCTGAGCGGCCTCGAGCCGCTCAACATCGGCCGCGACAGCCTCTTCGTGAACGTGGGCGAGCGCACCAACGTAACGGGCTCGGCAAAGTTCCGTCGCCTGATCGAGGCGGAGGACTACGCCGGCGCACTCGACGTCGCGCGCCAGCAGGTCGCGAGCGGGGCGCAGGTCATCGACGTCAACATGGACGAGGGCATGCTCGATTCGGAAGGCGCGATGGTGCGCTTCCTGAACATGGTGGCCGCCGAACCGGACGTCGCACGTGTGCCGGTCATGGTCGACTCCTCGAAGTGGTCGGTGATCGAGGCCGGCCTCAAGTGCCTGCAGGGCAAGGGGATCGTCAATTCCATCAGCCTGAAGGAAGGCGAGCGCCCGTTCCTCGAGCAGGCCCGGCTGGTGCGGGCGTACGGCGCTGCGGTCGTCGTCATGGCCTTCGACGAGCAGGGCCAGGCCGACACCGTCGAGCGCAAGGTCGCGATCTGCCGCCGGTCCTACCGCCTGCTCACGGAGCAGGCGGGCCTCGCGCCCGAGGACATCATCTTCGACCCCAACATCTTCGCGGTGGCCACGGGCATCGAAGGCCACGACCGCTACGCGCTCGACTTCATCGAGGCCACCGCGCAGATCCGCGCCGCCTGTCCCCACGCGCAGGTGAGCGGCGGCGTCAGCAACGTGTCGTTCTCCTTCCGCGGCAACGAGCCCGTGCGCGAGGCGATGCACGCGGTGTTCCTGTACCACGCGATTCGCGCCGGCCTGTCGATGGGCATCGTCAACGCCGGGCAGCTCGCGATCTACGAGGAAATCGGCGCCGAGCTTCGCGAGCGCGTGGAGGACGTGATCCTGGCGCGGCGCAGGGACGCGACCGAGCGCCTGCTCGAGATCGCCGGCCGCTTCAAGGGCGAAGCCGGCCAGAAGCGCGTGGAGGACCACGCCTGGCGGACGTGGCCGGTCACCAAGCGGCTGCAGCATGCGCTGGTGAAGGGCATCGACGAGTTCATCGTCGAGGACACGGAGGCGGCGCGCATCGAACTCGGCCGGCCCCTACTCGTCATCGAAGGCCCGCTGATGGACGGCATGAACGTCGTCGGTGACCTGTTCGGCGCCGGCAAGATGTTCCTGCCGCAAGTGGTGAAGTCCGCGCGCGTGATGAAGAAGGCCGTTGCCCATCTGGTGCCGTTCCTCGAGAAGGAGCAGGACGGCAGCAGCCGCTCGAATGGCAAGCTGGTGCTCGCGACGGTCAAAGGCGACGTCCACGACATCGGCAAGAACATCGTGGGCGTCGTGCTCCAGTGCAACAACTTCGAGGTCGTCGATCTCGGCGTGATGGTGCCGGCCGAACGGATCCTCGAGGCCGCGCGCCGTGAGGGCGCGGACATGGTGGGGCTGTCCGGTCTCATCACCCCGTCGCTCGATGAGATGGTGCACGTCGCCCGCGAGATGCAGCGGCAGGGGTTCAGCGTCCCGCTCCTGATCGGCGGCGCGACGACCTCTCCAGCGCACACGGCCGTGAAGATCGATCCGGAATACGACGGCGCGGTGGTTTACGTCAAGGACGCCTCGCGCGCCGTCGGCGTCTGCCAGTCCCTGGTGACCCCCGAGGGTCGCGCCGAGTTCGCCCGCAGGCTGAAGGCCGACCACGCCGAGCGCCGCGAGCAGCACAAGGGCCGCAAGGTGAAGGCGCCGGCATTCACGCTGGCGCAGGCCCGGGCCAACCGCTTCAGCTGCGACTGGTCGGCGTACCGGCCGCCGGTGCCGAAGATGGCAGGCGTCCGGGTCTTCGAGAACGTGCCGCTGGAGGAACTGGTCCGCTACATCGACTGGATGCCGTTCTTCAATGCCTGGGAGTTCGCGGGCAAGTTCCCGGACATCCTCACCGATCCGGTGGTCGGGGAGGCGGCGAGCCACCTGTACGCCGATGCGAGGCGCGTGCTGAAGCAGACGATCGCGGAGCGCTGGGTTCGCGCTGCCGCCGTGATCGGCTTCTTCCCGGCCAACTCGGTCGATGAGGACATCGAGGTCTACGCCGATGAGTCACGCACGACCGTGCTCCACCGACTCCATCACCTGCGCCAGCAGAAGCCCAAGCCGGCAGGACAGCCGCATTACGCGCTCGCGGACTTCGTCGCGCCGAAGGACTCCGGCGTCAAGGACTGGGTCGGCGCGTTCGCGGTGACGGCAGGCCTCGGCCTCGAGGAGAAGGTCCGCGAATTCGAGGCACGCCACGACGACTACGGCAGCATCATGGTCAAGGCGCTGGCCGACCGCCTCGCCGAGGCGCTCGCCGAGCGCATGCACGAGCGGGTGCGCCGGGAGTTCTGGGGCTACGCGCCCGAGGAGCGCTTCACCAACGAGAAGCTGGTGCGCGAGGAATATCGCGGGATCCGTCCGGCACCCGGCTACCCGGCGTGCCCTGACCACACCGAGAAGGCGACGCTCTGGAAGATGCTGGACCCGGAGCGCGCGGCCGGCATCCGTCTGACGGAGAGCTTCGCGATGTCGCCGGCGGCGGCGGTGAGCGGCTGGTACTTCTCGCATCCCGAGGCCCGCTACTTCCAGGTCGGGCGGATCGACGCGGACCAAGTGGCCGACTACGCGCGCCGCAAGGGTATGACCGTGGCGGAGGCCGAGCGCTGGCTCACGCCGCTGATCGGCTACGAGCCCGCCGGCGGCGCGGCCTGAGCGCTACGGCGCGCTTCTCCGCGCGGCCGACTCCTCGCGCACGGCGCGGAAGGTGGAGCCCGAGTTCCATTCGGGCCACTCTCGCGAGTTCGCGAGCCTGTTCGCCACTGCATAGAGCAGCGCCACGTCCTGAGCCGCACCGCGTAGGTCCCACTCGGCGCTCCAGGCGTCGCAGGACTGGTGATAGCAGCGGGCCGTGTACTCGGCGACCCAGCGGTCGCCGGCCTCGCGGCCCCCGGCGACGAGGTCGGCACCGCCGCCGATGCCCATCAGCAGCAGCGCGGGCACGCCCCGCCTGGCGAGCGAGAAGTGATCGGCGCGGAAGGCGAGGCCACGCTCCGGCTTCGAGTCGGGCGTAACGGTGCGGCCCTGGGCCGCCGCCGCGGCGGCGAGGTACGCGTCGAGCTGATTCTGTCCGGCGCCCACCAGCACCACATCCCGCGCCGGCCCGGCCGTCTGCAGAATGTCGATCGTAAGGTTCGCAACGGTCGTGGCGAACGGGTAGAGCGGGTGGGTTGCGTAGTACTCGGAGCCGAGCAGCCCGCGCTCCTCGGCCGTCCAGGCCGCAAACACGAACGAACGCTCGGCGCGCGGCCCCTCGGCGAACGCGCGGGCAATCTCGAGCACACCCGCGACGCCCAGCGCGTCGTCGGCCGCGCCGTGACGGATCCGGTCACCGGCGGCATCAGCATCGCCCAGCCCATAGGCGTCCCAGTGGGCGGCGACCATCACCGTCTCCTTTGGGTGCCGGCTGCCCGGCAGAATGGCGAGGACGTTGCGGCTCGCGACTCGGAAGTGCTGCAACGGGTAGTCGGCGGAGAGAGTCGTCCCCTCGAGTGGCACCGGCCGGAAGCCGGCGCTACGCGCCCGGACCTTCAGCGCCTCGAAGTCGAGCCCCGCCTTGCGGAACAGGGGCACTGCCGTGTCGCGATTGAGCCAGGCCTGCAGCAGCAGCTTCTCGCGCGCCGGATCCGGGCGAACGATGTCGTAGCCCTCGCCGTTCGGCGCTGCGGCCGTATTCCAGCCGTAGCCGGCCCCCGGGGTCTCGTGAATGATCAGGGCGCCGAGCGCGCCGCGCCTGACGGCTTCCTCGAACTTGTACGTCCAGCGCGCATAGTAGGTCGCCGCGCGGCCGTCGAAGCGGCCGTAGGCATCGTCGCCCGGCTGCGCCTCGAAGTCGGGGTCGTTGATCAGGAACACCGCGATCTTGCCGCGCAGGTCGGCTCCCTTGTAGTCGTCCCACTGCCGCTCCGGCGCGCTCACGCCGTAGCCGACGAAGACCAGCGGCGCGTCCGCAATGCGCACCCTATCGACCGGCCGCAGAGTCATGGCGGCGACCTCGCGGTTCTGCACCAGCGGAATCTTCTCGCCGCGGACCGTCACGTTCATGGCGGCGTCCGCCGGCATCTGCGTGCGAACCAGCGCGACCGCCTGCGTCCACCCGCCGTGCTCGCCGCCCGGCTTCAGGCCGAGCGCCTTGAACTGCTGTATCAGGTAAGCGACGGTGCGTTGCTCGCCCGGCGTGCCCGGCGCGCGACCCTCGAACGCATCGGAGGCGAGCGCCTGAGTCACGAGCGACAGGCGCGCCTCGCTCACCGGTGCCACCTGCTGGGTGGTGGCGGCCGTCGTCAGCAGCAAACCGCCGAGGCAGATCGCGGCAATTCGCGTCACGGCCATGTTTCGTACGCTCCGAGGTCGGCGCGGCGCATGAGCCGCCGGTAGCGGATCGTGCTGTGCGGCCAGTTGTTGGTGATTGTGCCGTCGGCGAGCTTGTACCAGCTTTCCTTGGCGGTGGCCGCCCACACCGATTTCGCGAGCTCGCGCTGCAGGTCGCGGTTGTAGGTGTCCATCGCTTCGCGGCGGACGTCGAGGCGCCGCGCGCCGCGCGCCTCGAGCTGGGCGAGCGCATCGAGGATGTAGCCCACCTGCGCCTCGATCATCACGAGGATGCTGTTGTGGCCGAGATTGGTGTTCGGGCCGTACAGCATGAAGAAATTCGGGAAGCCGCTGACGGTGACGCCAAGGTAGGCGTGGGCGCCGTTGCGCCATTCCTCGCGCAGGTCGCGCCCGCCGGCGCCCTTGACGGTGATGGGCGCCAGGAACTCGGTGCTCTTGAAGCCCGTCGCGAACACGATCACGTCGGCCGCATGGAGCCCGCCGTCCTTGGTCCGCACCCCGGCCGCCTCGATCTGGGCGATGGGCTCGGTGACGAGGCGGACGTTGTCGCGGTTCAACGTCGGGTAATAGTCGTCGTTGAACAGCACGCGCTTGGCGCCGATCGGGTAGTCCGGCACCAGCTTGGCGCGCAGCACCGGATCGCCCACCTGGCGGCGCAGGTGGCGAAGCGCGAGCCGGCGCGCCAGCCACTGGACCGGGCGCATCTGCTTCATCAGCGGGGTGAGCTGCAGCTCGCCGAAGAAGAACCACTGGAAGGTGTGCCGCAGGCGCGCGAGCCGTGGCCAGCGGGCCAGCGTGCGCTGCAGTCGCGGGGAGTACAGGCAGTCGTTGCGCGGCAGGAGCCAGTTCGCCGAGCGCTGGAAGATCGTGAGCTTCGAGACGAGCGGCGCGATCTGCGGCACGAACTGCACGGCGCTCGCGGCGTTGCCGATCACGGCGACGCGCTTGCCGGCGAGGTCGACCGCATGATTCCACCGCGCGGAATGGAACTGCACGCCGGCAAAGCTCTCGCGGCCGGCGATGGCGGGGATCGCGGGCCGGTGCAGCTGGCCCACGCCGGTCACGATGAAGTCTGCCTGGAGCGAGTCGCCGCTGGCGAGTTCGAGCCGCCAGGTATTGCGCGCGTCGTCGAAGCTGGCCGAGACCACCTCGGCATTGAAGCGGCAATGCGGCAGCAGCCCCGACCGCACCGCGCACTCGGTGGCGTAGGCGAGCAGTTCCTGCTGCCACGCGAAGCGCCGGCTCCAGTCCGTCTTCTGCGCAAAGGAGAAGCTGTAGAGGAACGAGGGCGCGTCGCACGAGGCCCCGGGGTAGGTGTTGTCGCGCCAGGTGCCGCCCAGGGACGCCGCCTGCTCCAGGATCACGAAGTCGTCACGGCCGGCGGCCTTGAGCTGCATGCCCATGCAGATGCCGGCGTGACCGGCGCCGATAATCGCGATTTTGATCCGGCCTGCCATTCTCTCCTCCAGCGCCCCGTCTCTGCCGCTCAGCGCAGTTCCGCTACGTACGAGGGGCCGCCGAGCGCTGCCATCTGCCGCTCGATCCAGGCCTGCCGCCGCAGAAGGTAGCGGGAGGGCGCATCGACCTTGAGGCGCCGGGGCGCCGGCAGAACCGCTGCCAGCAGCGCGGCGTCTGGCGCCGTCAGGCGCGACGCGTCCTTGCGGAAGAAGCGCCGGCTGGCGGCCTGCACGCCGTAGGTGCCGCGACCGAACTCCGCCACGTTAAGGTAGACCTCGAGTATTCGCCGCTTGCTCCAGGCCGCCTCGATCAGCACCGTGAGGCCCGCTTCGAGTCCCTTGCGGAACCAGCTCTGTGCGGGCCAGAGGAACAGGTTCTTCGCGACCTGCTGGGAGATCGTGCTCGCCCCGCGAATGCGGCGGCCGTGCTGGCGCTCCTGGACCGCGCGGTCGATCTGCCGGAAATCGAAGCCGCGGTGGAAGGGGAAGTTCTGGTCCTCCGAGGCGACGACGGCGACCGCCGCCTCCTTGGAGATCTGGCCCCAGTCGCGCCATTCATGGCGGAACTCGTAGCCGGCCTCGCGCGCTACAAGCGCGTGGACGCGGCTCTCCAGCATGAAGGCCGTGAACGGCGGGTTGATCCAGCGGAAAGCGATGATCACCGCGACCGTCACCGTGGCCCAGCCGGCGATGCCGAGGAGGACGCCACGCAGTAACCGGCGCGCGAGTCCCCGCCCTTGCGCCATGAACCGCGTGTCTCAGCCCGCGGGCTTGATGCGCTGCGCGCTCTTGACCACGACCGGCTCGACAGGCACGTCGTCGTGCATGCCCCGGCGGCCGGTCTTGACCTTCGCGATGGCATCCACCACCGCCATGCCCTCGGTCACGCAGCCGAACACCGCGTAGCCGGGATTGCCGCGGCCCGGATCGAGAAAGGCATTGTCCACGAGGTTGACGAAGAACTGCGAGGTGGCACTGTGCGGGTCGTTGGTGCGCGCCATGGAGAGGGTGCCGCGGCGGTTCTTGAGCCCGTTGTCGGCCTCGTTGCGGATCGGGGCGCGCGTCGCCTTCTGCTTCATGTCCGCCGTCATGCCGCCGCCCTGGATGACGAAGCCCGGGATCACGCGGTGAAAGACCGTCCCGTCGAAATGGCCGGCGTCGACGTAATCGAGAATATTCTGCGCCGTGATCGGCGCTTCCTTGTCGAACAGCTCCACCGTGAAGTCGCCGAGAGAGGTTTCGAACTTGATCATCGCGAGGGGTCCTGCGTGGCTGATGCGGAAACGGGGCGGGCATAGTGAACGCGCGGCGTCCGGATGTCACGCGCGCCCGGACGGCTTACGGCCCGGCGCGCGCCCCTCGGTGCACCGCTCCAGCCCGGCGAGGTCGGGATAGGTCCGCACCGCCGTGAAGCCGGCCCCCTCGAACAGTTCCCGCACGGCCGCGCCCTGGGCATCACCGTGTTCAACGACCAGCCAGCCTCCCGCGACCAGGTGCCGCAGAGCGCCGTCGATCACCGGCCGGAGCGCCTCCAGGCCGCTCGGGCCGGCAAACAGGGCGTCGTGTGGTTCATAGCGCCGCACCGAGCGCTCGACGCGCGGATCACCCTCCGCGATGTAGGGGGGGTTGCTGACGATCAGCGTGAACCGCTCCGCCGCCACCGGTTCATACCAGGAGCCTGCGCGAAACTCGACCTCCGACAGCCCGAGCCGGCCGGCGTTGCGCCGCGCGACCTGCAGGGCTGCCTCCGAGACGTCCGTGCCGATCAGCTGCAGGCGCGGCCGCTCGCGGGCGAGCGCGAGCGCGATGGCGCCGCTGCCCGCAGCGAGGTCGAGGACGCGGCCGGGTGCGTCCGGCGCGAGGTGTGCAAGCGCGCGTTCGACCGCCAGCTCGGTCTCCGGCCGCGGGATCAGCACGGCGGGTCCTACTTCGAGCGGCAGCGACCAGAACTCCTTTTCCCCGAGGATGTAGGCAATCGGCTCGCCGTGAGCGCGCCGCGTGACGTGGGCCTCGTAGCGATCGGTCGCGGCGCAGTCGAGGATGCGCTGCTCGGGGTGCGCCAGCACGTAGGAGCGCGGCTTGGCGAGGGCCGCCGCCAGCAAGATCTCGGCCTCGTGGCGCGGCTGCCCCGTGACGCGCTCGAGCCGCTGCACGCCTTCCTCGATCAGTTGCGCGATCTCTGTCGCCACGGCCCCTCCGCGCGGCCACTCATTCCAGGCTCGCGAGCTGCTCGGCCTGCCACTCCTGCTGTAGCGGGCCGATCAGGTCCGCGAGCGCGCCGTCCATGATCGCGGGCAACTGGTAGAGCGTGAGGTTGATGCGATGGTCGGTCACCCGCGCCTGCGGATAATTGTAAGTCCGGATGCGCTCCGAGCGGTCACCCGACCCGACCTGCAGCTTGCGGTCCTGGGCCTGCTGGGCGATCTGCTTCTGCTGCCGGGACTCGAGCAGGCGCGCACGCAGCAGCGCCATGGCGCGCGAGCGGTTCTTGTGCTGCGAGCGCTCGTCCTGGCACTCGACCACAACGCCAGTCGGCAGGTGCGTGATGCGGATGGCGGAGTCGGTCTTGTTGACGTGCTGTCCGCCGGCGCCCGAGGCGCGGAACGTGTCGATCCGCAGCTCAGCGGGGTTGATCGGCACGTCGTCGATCTCCTCGAGCTCCGGCAGGATCGCCACCGTGCAGGCCGAGGTGTGGATGCGCCCCTGCGACTCAGTGGCGGGCACCCGCTGGACGCGGTGCGTGCCGGATTCGAACTTGAGCTGGGAGTATGCCCCTCGGCCCACCACGCGGCTGATGATCTCCTTGTAGCCGCCGTGCTCGCCTGGGTTCTCGCTCAGGACCTCGATCTTCCAGCCCTGGCGCTCGGCGTAGCGTGCGTACATGCGGAACAGGTCGCCAACGAAGATCGCTGCCTCGTCGCCGCCGGTCCCGGCGCGGATCTCGAGGAAGATATTGGAATCGTCGCGCGGGTCCTTCGGGATCAGCAGCTTCGTGAGTTCCGCGCTCTCCGCCTCGATGCGCGCCGCGAGCGAGCGCAGCTCCTCCTCGGCGAGTTCGCGCATCTCGGCATCCCCGCCCGCAGCCATCTCGGCGGTGGCGCTGCGTTCCGCCTCGAGCCAGCAGAACTCGCGGAACCGGGCGGACGCCGGTTCGAGGCGCGCGTATTCCATCGACAGCTCGCGGAACTGATCCTGCCGGGAGATCACCCCGGGGTCGGCGAGCAAGGCGCCAACTTCCTCGAAGCGCTCGACCGTCCTCTCGAGGCGGCGGCGGATGGAATCCTTCATCAGTCTTGGTGGTGATCGAGGCGGTAGATGCCCGCGATCGTCTCAATGATCTCTTCGTCGCCGCTTTCGGCGGCGTCGCGCAGCCGCTGGCTGGGCGCATGGATCAGGCGGTTGGTCAGGGTGTTGGCGAGGAACTCCAGCACCTCCGCCGTGCTGCGGCCCTGGCCGAGCATGCGCTGCGCCTGCTCGAGCGTGTGCCGCCGAGTGCGTTCCGCATCCTCGCGCAGCCGCCGAATGAGCGGCGCGGCTTCCCGCGTGCGCAGCGAGTGCTCGAAGCGCTCGACCTCGGCGTGGACCAGCTCGCCGGCCTCGCGGGCCGCCTGGCGGCGGCCTTCCATGTTCTCGTTCACGACCGACTGCAGGTCGTCGATCGTGAATAGGTAGACGTCCTCCAGTTCCGCCACCTCCGGCTCGATGTCGCGCGGCACGGCGATGTCCACCATGAACATGGGCCTGCGCTTGCGCGCACGCAGCGCCGCGGCAGCCATCTCCCGGGTGATGATCGCGTTCGGGCTCGCCGTCGAGGCGACGACGATGTCCGCCTCGCGCAGGTGGTTCGGGATCTCCTCGAGCGTGATCGCAAAGCCCTGGAACTCGGCGGCGAGCTCGCGGGCGCGGTCCACGCTGCGGTTCGCGACGATCATGCGACGCAGGCCGTCGGCGTGCAGGTGGCGGGCGGCGAGCGCGATGGTCTCGCCGGCGCCCACCAGCAGGGCGGTGCGGTTGTCGAAGCTCGCGAAGACGTTCTTGGCCATCGCCACGGCGGCCGAGGCGACCGAGACGGCGTTGGCGCCGATCTTGGTCTCGGTGCGGACGCGCTTGGCGACGGAGAAGGTCGCTTGGAAGAGCCGGTTGAGGTGCGGGCCGGTGGTGCCGGCATCCTGCGCGAGGCGATACGCGTCCTTCAGCTGGCCGAGGATCTGGGGCTCGCCGAGGACCATCGAATCGAGGCCGGAGGCAACCGAGAAGGCGTGTTCCACGGCCTGGTGGCCGTCGTGGTGATACAGGCACTGGCGGATGGACGTGCCGAGCTGATGGTAGCGCTCGAGCCACTGGCCGAGTTCCTCGGCCCCGGAGCCGGTGACGCAGTAGAGCTCCGTGCGGTTGCACGTCGAGACGATGAGCGATTCCTGGATCTCCGGCAGCGCGCGCAGTTCCCGCAGCGCGTCAGGAATCCGCGCCGGCTCGAAGACCACGCGCTCGCGCACTTCGACCGGGGCAGTGCGGTGGTTGATGCCGACGACGAGGAGAGACATCCGGATTCCGGGCAGAGAAGTCGCGAAATTCTGGGTGATGACGGCAGGCAACACAAGCCGCAGTGCCGTTCCGCTATAGTGGACCGGTCATGCCAATTCGCATCTTCCGCGCCACCTGCTGGACGGCTCTGGCCGCTTTGTTCCTGTTGACGGGCTGCGGCCCCGGGGCGGGCGCCCGCCCGGACCAGGCCGGTATGCCGACTGCGCAGGCCCTGCTCACCGAGGCCGACGCGGCGCTCGAGCGCGGGGATCTTCCGCATGCCGCGGCCGACTACCGTCGCGCCGCCGAGGCCTCGGATGACGAGTCCGTGGCCGAGCAGGCGACGCGGGTTGCCTTCGACAATTTCCAGCTGCATGAGGCCGCGCTGGCGGCAGAGCGCTGGCTCGCACTGAACCCGACCAGCGAGCAGGCGCACCGCTACGCCGGGGTCGTCGCGCTGAAGCTGCATCGCCTCGACAAGGCCGAGGCGGAGTTCGCGCCGCTGATCGCCACCGTCTACATCAGCCCGGCGGCCGGCTTCCTGGCGGTCCTGCCTGGGATCTCGGAGGAAGGGTCGCCGACCGACGTGACCGAGCTGTTCCGGCGGCTCTCGGCGCGCCAGCCCAAGGTGGCCGAAGGGTACTACGTCCTCGGCACGGGGGCGCTGCGCAGCGAGAACTTCGCTCTGGCGCTCGACTCCGCAAGGCGCGCGACGGAGCTGGCCCCGTATTGGACGCCCGCTCGCCTGCTCCTGGCCCGCGCGCTGATCGCCTCCGGCAAGGAGGACGAGGGGCTCGCCATGGCGCGCGACCTCGTGATGGCGCCGGATTCCGACATCGGGACCCACCTCGAGTACGCGCTGCTGCTCGCCAGCACCGGTCACGACCAGGAGGCCCGCGCCCTGCTCACCCCCTACGCCACCGGGCATTCGGTGATTCCCGGCGCCGTGCGCACCTTGGGCGCGCTCGACCTCGATGCGGGCAATCTCGACGCGGCGAACCGGCACTTCGAGGATCTCCTCGCCACCGGCGCGCAATCCTACGAGGCGCTCTATTTCCTCGGCGTGATCGCCGATCGCCGCAAGGACACCGTGAACGCCTTGCGCTACTACTCGCGCGTCACTGGCGGCGGCTACGCTCTGACCGCGCAGCACCGTGCCGCGCACATCAAGGCCGGCCAGTCGGGGCTGCAGGCGGGCCTGCAATACCTCGAGGCGTTCGGCCGCACGCAGCCGCAGCAGGGGCCGGCAGTCGTGGCAGCGCGCGCCGCACTCGCCTCGGGCTTCGATGACGATAAGAAGGCGCTTGAGATCCTCAACGCGGGACTCTCGCTGTATCCAGATTCAGCCGACTTGCGCATGGCGAGGGTCCTCCTCTACGAGCGCACCGGCCGCATTGACAACGCCGTGCGCGACCTGCGGGACATGCTGCGCGAGCGGCCCGGCGACGTCGTCGTGCAGAACGCGCTCGGCTACACCCTGGCCGACCACAACCGCCAGCTCGAGGAGGCGCACTCGCTGGTCGCGGCGGCGCTCGCGCAGTCACCGGACAGCCCCGCGGTTCTCGACAGCATGGGCTGGGTCCTGCTCCGGCAGGGCAAGACGCAGGAAGCGCTCCCCTACCTGCAGCGGGCGAGCGAGCTCGGCAGGGACCCCGAGATCGACCTGCACCTGGGCGAGGCGCGCTGGGCACTCGGTGACCAGGCGGGCGCGCGCAAGACCTGGGCCACCGCACTCGAGCGCAATCCCGAAGACAAGCGGCTGCAGGAGCGTCTGCGACGGGCCGGGCCCTGATGAGACGGGCGCTGCCATGGCTGGCCGCGGCACTGCTCCTCGGCTGTGCGGGCACGCCCCGCGCGCCGGTAATCGCTGGGCTTGAGGTCGACCTGACGCGAGTCACGGACTGGGTGGCGAGCGGACGGATCGGGATCGTGGTGCCCGGCAGCGGCGGCAGCGGCACGTTCGTCTGGCGGCAGCGGGACGACTGGACCGACCTGTCGGTCCGCGGACCCCTCGGTGCCGGCGGCCTGCAGATCGAGACGGACGGCGTCGCGCTGCGCGTGACCGACGCGAACGGCGAACGGCTGGACGCCGAGGCGGCACGCGGCCTGATCCGCTCGCGGCTAGGGGCGGACCTACCGCTCGCGCAGCTGCGCTACTGGATGCTGGGGCTGCCAGCGCCGGGCGCGGACGCTGAGGTCCGGGTGCAGGCGGAGGCGCCCGTGCGCAGGATCGAGCAGTCCGGCTGGAGCGTGGCCTACGAGCAGTTCGTGACCGCGAAGGGCTGGTCCGTGCCAGCCCGACTGACCGCCAGCTCCGGGCCGCTGCGAGTGAAGGCCATCGTCGACCACTGGCAGTTGCAGCCGGACGCCGGGCCGGCGGACCGGAGCCTCAGGCCGTGATCGCCGAGCGCACGCCCCTGGGCCGACCCGAGCCGTGGCCCGCCCCGGGTAAGCTGAACTTGTTCCTGCACGTGGTCGGCCGCCGGTCCGACGGCTATCACTGCCTCCAGACGGCCTTTCAATTCATAGACTTGTGCGACCAGATCCGTTTCTGGAAGCGGCCACCCGGGGCCATCGAGCGGCTGGGCGAAGTGCCGGGTGTGGCCGCGACCGACGATCTGGCGGTGCGCGCGGCCAGGCTGCTGGCGGCGTCCTCGCCGGCGGCCGCTGGCGTGGCAATCGAGGTGAGCAAGCGGCTGCCGATGCAGGGCGGGCTCGGCGGCGGCAGTTCCGATGCCGCAACCGTCCTGGTCGCGCTGAACGCCCTCTGGGGCCTCGGCCGTTCGGAGGAGGAACTGGCGAGCCTCGGGCTTGAACTCGGGGCGGACGTGCCGGTCTTTGTCGGCGGCCGGTCGGCGTGGGCCGAGGGGGTGGGCGAGCGGCTGACTCCCGTCGACTTCCCGGAGCCCATCTACCTGCTGGTACAGCCGGACGCGGCCGTCCGCACCGCCGAGGTCTTCAAAGCCACTGAATTGACAAGGGATTCGCCGGTAATCACAATTAGCGGTTTCATGACGGCCGGCGGGCGAAACGATTGCGAGCCGGTGGTCAGGCGTCGCTTTCCGGCGGTGGCGGAGGCGCTCGAGTGGCTCGGGCAGTTTGGGCCGGCACGGCTCACGGGTACGGGCGCCTGCGTGTTCGCGGCAATGCCCGACGAAGGGTCCGCGCAAGCCGCACTCGGGCGCCTGCCCGGACGCTGGCGTGGCTGGGTGGTGCGCGGTCGCAACCGTTCCCCGCTCGCCGACCGCCGGCTCCTCGAGCAGGCTCCGGGCGCGGACGGCGGCCGCTGACGAATGCGCTGGGGTGTCGCCAAGCGGTAAGGCAGCGGGTTTTGATCCCGCCATTCGGAGGTTCGAATCCTTCCACCCCAGCCAGTCCGCTGCGGTCCGCCGCGGTGGCTTTTGTGGTCGACGGGTGAGTCTGAGGAGCGCTAGATGGACGGGCCGACCATCGCGGTTTTTACCGGCAACGCGAACCCGTTGCTTGCCCAGGACATCGCGCGTTACCTGCAGGTCCCGCTCGGGCGGGCGCACGTCGGACGGTTCAGCGACGGTGAGGTGACGGTTGAGCTGATGGAGAACGTGCGCGGGCGCGACGTGTTCATCGTGCAGTCCACCTCGCCGCCGGCGAACGACCATCTGATGGAACTGCTGGTCATGGTCGACGCCTGCCGCCGGGCGTCGGCAGGACGCATCACGGCCGTGGTCCCGTATTTCGGGTACGCGCGCCAGGATCGCCGTCCGCGCGCCACGCGCGTCGCGATCACGGCGAAGGTGGTGGCCAACATGCTCGCGGGCGTAGGCGTCCACCGCGTGCTGACGGTGGACCTGCACGCCGACCAGATTCAGGGGTTCTTCGACATCCCGGTGGACAACGTGTACTCCTCGCCGGTCCTGCTCGGCGAGGTGTGGAAGCAGAAGTACGACAACTTGGTGGTGGTTTCGCCGGACGTGGGCGGCGTGGTGCGCGCACGGGCGATCGCGAAGCGGCTGGACGACGCCGACCTCGCGATCATCGACAAGCGCCGCCCGCGGGCCAACGTCTCCGAGGTGATGAACATCATCGGCGAGGTCGAGGGCAAGAGCTGCGTGCTCGTCGACGACATGGTGGATACTGCGGGCACGCTGTGCCAGGCCGCAAAGGCGTTGAAGGATCACGGCGCGAGGCGCGTCGCGGCCTACATCACCCACCCGGTGCTCTCCGGCCCGGCGGTGGACCGCATCGAGTCCTCCTTGCTGGATGAGCTGGTGGTGACGGACACGATTCCGCTGCGCGAAAACGCGAGCGCATGCCGCAAGATCCGCCAGCTCTCGGTGGCGGGACTGCTGGCCGAAACGATGCGCCGCATCCGGGACGAGGAGAGCGTGAGCTCGCTGTACCTGGACTGAAGATTTTGGAGGTGCCGCCTGGATTGGTCGCGATCGGGGCGGTGTGTTGACGACAACTGGAGACAGACATGAAGACTTCATTCGAACTCGCCGCCGAGTTCCGTGACGCCGAGGGCAAAGGTGCGAGCCGCCGCCTGCGTCGCGCGAACAAGGTTCCCGCCATCCTCTACGGTGGCC
>Ga0209048_10002725_pt1 | contig 17392 bp, 15 predicted proteins | sample FrelakmetCRP12CR_FD_187146 | JGI IMG/M metagenome (GOLD analysis project Ga0209048, IMG submission 187146) | Freshwater lake sediment microbial communities from the University of Notre Dame, USA, for methane emissions studies - CRP12 CR (SPAdes)... | ecosystem: Environmental > Aquatic >... | reverse complement strand
AGGCGTCGCGGCACAACCGCAATTGCATGCCACGAGTTTTGTCATCGTTTCTCCCGATGCGCGGCGCAGACTCGATGTCACCTGCATGATCGGCCACGGCTGGTGGAACGATGATTGGTGGCCGATAGCCGTGGCGAGCGGTTTGTTGGCCGTCGGCAATCACAGTTGGGATCACAACCACGCAACGCTGGATGTCGTCGCCCAGCGTGAGCAGCGAAAAGGTACATTCATTGCGATCGACACCTTTGATGATGCCGAAGCGCAGATTGCGCAGGCCGCGATCTACCTGCGGGCAAGAGCGGACAACCCGGGCGCTGAACTCTTTGCGTATCCCTACGGCGAAAGCAACGATTACCTGGTCCGCGAATATTTTCCGCAGCATGGTGCGCGCATAGGAATTCGCGCGGCCTTCGGTTGTTCCCCCGAGCCGTTTACTCTTAGATCAAACATTTGGGACTTGCCGCGTTACGTTTGCGGGAATCACTGGAAAAGCCCCGAGGACCTCGTTGCCTTACTGCGCGATGCGGTCGGTGAACGCTAGCAGGCCGGTAGATCAGAACGGGCCCAAGGCCGCAACTTTCTGGATAAGTGTTTGTTTCTCGGTATCCGGTAACGGCCGCGGCCAATGTGCGATCAGATGCCGCACGCCGGTGTGCCTGAATCCGACGCGCAGATCCACACGCTCGGCGCGCGGATCCCCGACGTAACCGAAGATCGCGGTGGCTTGCGCGAGATCAGCGAACGTATGGCGAAGCAGTTGCTCGGCAATGCCCCCGGCGGCCTTAAGCGCTTCCCTGTGTGCGCGAGGCATTCGGCGATAGACGCGACTATCCATGCACATGCCACCGCAGAGATACGTATCTTCGAACGGGCTGTAATGCACATAGCCGACGGTGACCTCGCGCTGACTTGCGCCGTAGCGCGCGACATAGTGCCGCGGGAAAGCGGGTGGCGGCGAGCCGAAGCAATAGCGAAAAAGCTCGCCGGCGTACGTTTCGACGTCATCGATCTCAACTATACGCAGCCACCCGCTCACCGGGGCGGGGAGTATATAGACCGTGGCGGCGTCATTGTGTGGAATGGGTGAGTTCATTCGTATGCATTCGGCACGGCTGCAAGAGGAACAACGTTGCCAGACTGAGAAAGATAAGGAATCCACCGCTGTCCGTGCAAGCAGTGATCATTGCGCTGGACCGAAGCGCCGGGTGGCTGCGCCGGGAGGCGAGAAGCGTGGCTGGTCACGTATCCTGACCTACATTCGACCGGGCAAGCGGCGTCCGATCAAGCTCAGTTACCCTCCATGCGGCGACCTGGTTCGACCCGAAGCGGTCTTGCGGACTCAAGAGAGGCGGGAATTCGCCGAGTTCGCGGTGCGGCCAAGTCTCGGCATTCGAAACTGCGAATGGCACTAATGGAGTCGAGCGCAAGGGTTCGCGAGCCGGAGGTTGCTGCGCGCCACGAGATCGGTGTCGGCGCAAACGCACCCCACGCCCGCCGTGCGGGTCTGTGGCTGCCGCGAATGCCACCTCTCGCGCCACATCAATAGCGGCGCCCTCGCGGCCGCCGCCCCCGCCCCCGCCGTGCATGATCACCTGCCGGTGGGTCGGCGCGTACGTGACGTGCCGGTAGGGCGCGGTCGGGGAAAATGGCCGCATTTGCTCAGCATAGCCCGATTCCGCGATAATCGGCTGTGACTATCAATCTCTCCGCCATCGCTGCCCCCGCTTCGCGCTGGCGAAGGCCTGCCGCCTAGATTTCCCTCTGTCAGCGTAATAGCTGGCAATAGCCCGCCCCCCCGGGTACCGCACGAAAAGGCGGGTATCAATGCGGGGGTCGAGCATAAAGTGCTGGCGTCATCATTTTAGGAAACAGATAGATAGCATCGGTATGCTGTTGCTGATCGATAACTACGACAGCTTCACCTACAACCTCGTCCAGTACCTGGCCGAGCTGGGCGCGGACGTCCACGTCTACCGCAACGACGCCCTCACGCTCGAGCAAATCGCCGCGTGGGAGCCCGAGAAGATCGTCATCTCGCCGGGTCCATGCACGCCGGGCGAAGCGGGAATCTCGGTGCCGCTGATCGAACGCTTCGCCGGCCGGATCCCGATCCTCGGCGTCTGCCTCGGCCACCAGGCGATCGGCCAGGCTTTCGGCGGCCGGATCGTCCGCGCGCAGCGCGTGATGCACGGCAAGCTCTCGTCGGTGACGCACGACGGCCGCGGCGTCTTCGCCGGGCTGCCATCCCCGTTCGCCGCGACGCGCTACCATTCGCTCGTGATCGAGCGCGCGACGATCCCGGGGTGCCTCGAGGTCACGGCGAGCGCCGACGACGGCGAGATCATGGGCGTGCGGCATCGCGAGTGGCCGGTCGAGGGCGTCCAGTTCCATCCCGAGGCGATCCTGACCGAGCATGGCCATGCGCTTCTGCGCAATTTCCTCGAAGGGCGGCGATGACGCCGGGCCTGCCGCTTGTGCTGGTTGCCATGGCGGCGTTGCTGCCTCCGGCCGCCGCCGCGGGCGCGCTCGGCGAGTGCCAGGTGCCGGCGCGCGAATTCGAGGCGGTCGCACGTTGCCTCACCGCGCTCGATCTCGAGACGCTCGCGGCGCTCCAGCGCGCGGAGCAGCGGGCCGCGGCGGCCGCGCGGGAACAGGACGAGCGCACCCAACGGGGCAATACCGCGCATGCCGCGCTCGCCCAGTCGGCGCGCGCCTTCGCCCTCTATCAGAGCGCCCAGTGCGATTACGTCCACGCGACGACGCCGGGCGCCAGCGTGCGGCCGAAGACGGCCGGCCCGACCGCCGCCGACCTGGCACGGGTCGCGTGCCGGATCGATCTCGCGCGGCAGCGAATCGCCGAACTCGGATACTGACCCCAAGGAGCCGCCATGCCCATCACCCTCCAGGAAGCGCTGCAGCGCACGATAGAGCACCGTGAGATCTTTCCCGACGAGATGCTCTCGATCATGCGCCGGATCATGAGCGGCGAGGTCACGCCGGTCATGATCGCCGCGCTCACCGTCGGCCTGCGCGTGAAGAAGGAGACCATCGGCGAGATCGCCGCGGCCGCGCAGGTGATGCGCGAATTCGCGACCCGGGTCGAGGTTCCCGACCGCGAGCACCTGGTCGACATCGTCGGCACCGGCGGCGATGCGTCGCACACGTTCAACATATCCACGGCGTCGATGTTCGTCGCGGCGGCGGCGGGCGCACGCGTGGCCAAGCACGGCGGCCGCTCGGTCTCCTCGAAGTCCGGCAGCGCCGACGTTCTGGAGGCGCTCGGCGCCAACATCATGCTGACGCCGGCGCAGGTCGCGCAGTCGATCGCGGAGACCGGCATCGGCTTCATGTTCGCGCCTTCGCATCACAGCGCGATGAAGCACGCGGCACCCGTGCGCAAGGAGCTGGGCGTGCGGACGATCTTCAACATCCTGGGCCCGCTCACCAATCCGGCCGGAGCGCCGAATCAGCTGCTGGGCGTGTTCCATCCCGACCTCGTCGGCATCCAGGTGCGCGTGCTGCAGCGGCTCGGCAGCAAGCACGTGCTCGTCGTCTACGGCAAGGACGGGATGGACGAGGTGTCGCTCGGTGCGGCGACGATGGTCGGCGAGCTGAAGGACGGCGAAGTCCGGGAGTACGAGGTCCATCCGGAGGATTTCGGTCTCAGGATGATCTCGAACCGCGGTCTCAAGGTCGCCGACGCGACGGAATCGAAAGAGATGGTGCTGGAGGCGCTCGGCGACGTCGAAGGCACGCCGCGAGAGATCGTCGTGCTGAACGCCGGGACCGCGCTCTATGCGGCCGACGTCGCGGCCTCGATCGGCGAAGGCATCGAGCGTGCGCGGGCGGCGATCGCCTCCGGCGCAGCGAAACGGAAACTCGAGCAGTTCGTGGCAGTGACGCGGAAGCTCGGCGGCGGCGCATGAGAAGCGCTGCAGCGCTGCGGCGTTCGACTGGAGCCGAACCCACGACTGCGCGCGCGCGTCGAGCCGGCTTCAACCGGAACACTTCGCCGCGTGGGGCAGGCCACGGCCGGCGACCTCCGTTGCCTGGGGCCGGCTTCAGCCGGCACCAATGCCGATAGACATGCCCGACGTTCTCGCGCGCATTCTCGCGACCAAGGCCGACGAGATCGCCGCCGCGAAGCGCGCGCGGCCGGCGCGCGAAGTCGAGGCCGCGGCGCGGGCTGCGGCACCCCCGCGCGACTTCACGGGCGCGTTGCGCAAGAAGATCGCGGCGGGTCGCCCCGCCGTCATCGCCGAGATCAAGAAGGCGAGCCCGAGTCGCGGCGTGCTGCGTGCCGATTTCGATCCGCCGGCGATCGCGGCGAGCTACGCGGCCGGCGGCGCGGCATGCCTGTCGGTGCTCACCGACCGCACGTATTTCCAAGGCGCGCCCGAATACCTGACGGCCGCGCGGGAGGCGTGCACGCTGCCGGTCCTGCGCAAGGATTTCATCGTCGACGAATACCAGGTGGCGGAGGCGCGCGCGCTGGGCGCCGACGCGGTCCTGCTGATCGTGGCCGCGCTCGACGACGCGCGGCTCGCGGCGTTCGAAGCATGTGCGCGCAGCCTCGACATGGCAGTGCTGGTCGAGGTTCACGATGCCGCCGAGCTCGACCGCGCGCTCGGGCTCGCGACGCCGCTCGTCGGCATCAACAACCGCAACCTGCGCACATTCGAGGTGTCGCTCGCGACGACCCTCGATCTCCTGCCGCGCGTGCCGACCGGAAAGCTCGTCGTGACCGAGAGCGGGATCCTCGCGCCCGCCGACGTGGCGGCGATGCGCGCGGGCGGCGTGCACGCCTTCCTGGTCGGCGAGGCGTTCATGCGCGCCGCCGATCCCGGCGCGGCGCTCGCCGCGCTGTTCGGCTGACCAGCACGCCTCGAAGCACTCCGGGCACGCGGAGCGAGGATAGCGGCTGCTGCGCCCGGACCCTCTTCCCGCGAGCGGGTCGCGGGAAATGGGCGATCATCCTGGTCCTTTCTCCGCATGCGGACAGCGGGAAACGCCCGCCTCTTTCGCGGCCGGCGTGTGGGTCGGCGGGAGGGGATCGGCCCCTGCGCGGGTGCTATCATCGGCCACGCAAACGGGGAGTGCCTTTCGTGTCGGCCATCGCCGCCGAGAACGTCAGCAAGCACTGGACGACCGTCGACGGCGAAGTACGCGCCGTCGACGGGGTGTCGTTCGCGTTCGACGAAGGAACGCTGAACGTGCTGCTCGGCCCGTCCGGCTGCGGCAAGTCGACCACGCTGCGCCTGATCGCCGGCCTCGAGCCGGCCGATGCCGGCCGCATCCTGATCGGCGGCCGCGATGTCACGAATCTGCCACCGTCGCAGCGCAACATCGCGATGGTGTTCCAGAGCTACGCGCTGTTTCCGCACCTCCCGGTCTCCGAGAACATCGTGTTCGGCCTCCGGGTGCGCAAGGTCGCCCCGCCGGACGTTGCGCGGCGCCTGAAGGGCGTCGCCGAGCTGCTCGGCCTATCCGAGCTCCTCGATCGCAAGCCGTCGCAGCTCTCGGGCGGGCAGCAGCAGCGCGTCGCGCTCGGCCGCGCGATCATCAATGAGGCGCCCGTGTGCCTGATGGACGAGCCGCTGTCGAACCTCGACGCGCAGCTGCGCCAGGACATGCGCGCCGAGATCCGCCACCTGCAGCGGCAGCTCCGTATCACGATGGTCTACGTGACGCACGACCAGGTCGAGGCGATGTCGATGGCGGACCGCGTCGTTCTGTTGAATCGCGGGAAGGTCGAGCAGAACGCCGCGCCGGTCGAGCTCTATGACCATCCTGCCAACACGTTCGTGGCGCGTTTCATCGGCACGCCGCCGATGAACCTCCTGCCGCTCGAGCGGGGGGTTGGCGGGTCCGTCGTCGCGGGCACCGAAGGTCCGCCGGTGGCACCGTCCGAGTGCGTCGGACTGACGCTCGGCGTGCGGCCCGAGCACATCGTTCTCGGTTTCGAGCGCGGCGTCCCCGCGACGGTGGCCGCCGTCGAGTACCTGGGCGCCGATTCGCTCGTGACATGCCGGCTCGGCTCGACGACGCTCGCCGTGCGCGCGCCCGGCAGCGTGGGACTTGCGCGCGGCGACGCGGCGCGGCTGTCGTGGGCGCCGGGCGCGCAGCACCTGTTCGAACAAGACGGCGTCCGCCGTACGGATTCCGTCCATCATGGCAGGGCCACCGCGTACGCGTAGCCCCGTTTTGCGTTTCACCAGAGGAGGGAGTCATGCTGCAGAAAACCTTTCGACGCACGCTCGCGGTCCTCGCGGCGGTGATCGTCGCAACGATCCTGTCGCCCGCCGCCGGGGCGCAGGCGCCGGTCGAGGTCTCGTTCTACTTTCCGATCGCTGTCGGCGGGCCGATCCCTGCGATTATCGACGCCTTCGCCGCCGATTTCGGCAGGGAAAACCCCGGCATCCGGGTCAAGCCGATCTACGCCGGCACCTACCAGGACACGATCACCAAGGCGCTCACCGCGGTGAAGAGCGGGGAGCCGCCGGTGACGTCGATCCTGCTGTCGACGGACATGTACACGCTGATCGACGAGGACGCGATCGTCCCGTTCGACGACCTGATCAAGACCCCGGACGACCAGGCGTGGCTCAGGAGCTTCTATCCCGCATTCATGGAGAACAGCCAGACCGGCGGGAAGACCTGGGGCATCCCGTTCCAGCGCTCGACGATCGTGCTCTACTGGAACAAGGAGATGTTCAAGGAGGCCGGGCTCGATCCGAATCGTGCGCCGGCGAACTGGAAGGAAATGCTCGAGTATGCGCAGAAGCTCACCAAGCGCGATCCGTCGGGGAAGGTCACGCAGTGGGGCATCCAGATTCCGTCGTCCGGGTTCCCGTACTGGCTGTTCCAGGCGCTCGCGATCGAGAACGGCGTCAACCTGATGAACGCCGCCGGCACCGAGACCTATTACGACAGGCCGGAGGTGATCGAGGCGCTCCAGTACTGGGTGGACCTCGCGCGGAAGCACAAGGTGCATCCGGAAGGCGTCGTCGAATGGGGCACCACGCCGAAGGACTTCTTCGAGAGGAAGATGGCGATGATGTGGACGACGACCGGCAACCTCACCAACGTCAGGACCAATGCCAAGTTCGACTTCGGCGTCGCGATGCTGCCGGCGGGCAAGCAGCGCGGCAGCCCGACCGGCGGCGGCAACTTCTACCTGTTCAAGAAGAGCACGCCGGCGCAGCAGCAGGCCGCGTTCGCGTTCGTCAAGTGGATCACCGCACCGCAGCGCGCGGCGCAGTGGGGCATCGACACCGGCTACGTCGCGGTGCGCGCCGACGCCTGGGAGACGCCGGCGATGAAGCAGTACGTCGCGGGGTTCCCGGCCGCCGCGGTCGCGCGCGACCAGCTGCCGTTCGCCAAGGCCGAGCTGTCGACGCACGACAACCAGCGCGTGACGAAGGCGCTGAATGACGGCCTGCAGGCGGCGTTGACCGGCACCAAGACGCCCGAGCAGGCGCTGAAGGACGCGCAGCGCGAGGCGGAGCGGCTGCTGCGGCCATACAAGAAATAGGCGGATGACCCGCGGCGCGCAGTGGCTCTACGGCTGGCTGCTCCTGCTGCCGGCCGCCGCGCTGCTCGCGCTGTTCACGCACTATCCCGCGCTCGCCACGCTGTGGCACAGCTTCCAGTCGACGCCCAAGGCGGGCCGCCCGGCGGCGTGGGTCGGCCTCGCCAACTACCGGCAGCTCGCGGACGACCCGATCTTCTGGCAGGCGCTCGCCAACAACCTGTGGTTCGCGCTCGGCACGATCCCCGCGTCGATCGCCCTCGCGCTGCTGATGGCGGTGTGGGTGAACGGCCTGCTGCCCGGGCGCGGAATCCTGCGGCTCGCGTACTTCACGCCGACCGTCCTCCCGATGATCGCGGTGGCCAACATCTGGCTTTTCTTCTACACACCCGAGTATGGGCTGCTCGAGAAGGCGCTCGGCGTCTTCGGCGCCGGTACGCACAACTGGCTCGGCAGCAAGGACACCGCGCTCGTCTGCCTGATGGCCGTCACCGTGTGGAAGGAAGCGGGGTTCTTCATGATCTTCTACCTCGCTGCGCTGCAGTCGATGTCGCCGCACCTGGCGGAGGCGGCCGCGATCGACGGTGCGTCGCGCGCCTACTTCTTCCGCCGCGTCACGTTTCCGCTCCTGATGCCGACGACGCTGTTCGTGCTGGTCAACGCCGTGATCAACGCCTTCCGCCTGGTCGACCACGTGGTCGTGATGACCCGCGGGGGGCCCGACAACGCGACGTCGCTGCTGCTCTTCTACGTCTATGAGATCGGGTTCCGCTTCTGGGACTCCGCGTATGCGGCCGCGCTGACCATGGTCCTGCTGTCGCTGCTCGCGGCGGCGGCACTCGCCCAGTTCTGGTTCCTCGAGCGCAAGGTCCACTACCAGTGACGCACGTCTACGCGACGCGGGGCTTCCCCCGGGCGCTGGAAACCGCGGGCTCGTGGCTGCTCGGCGTGCTCTGGGTGCTGCCGCTCGCCTACGCCGCCTGGACGGCCTTCCATCCGGCGGAATTCGCGACGCGATTCGTGCCGACCGCGCCGCTCACCCTCGAGAACTTCGGGAAGGCGTGGCAGGCGGCGCCGTTCGCCCGCTACTTCGTGAACACCGTGCTGCTGGTGACGACGGTGCTGGCCGCTCAGCTCGTGCTGGTGACGCTCGCCGCATACGCGTTCGCCCGCTTCCTGTTCCCGGGCCGCAACCTGCTCTTCGCGCTCGTCCTGGTCCAGCTCATGGTGATGCCGGACGTGCTGATTGTGGAGAACTACCGGACGATGACCGCGCTCGGCCTCAAGGACACGATCCTCGCCATCGGCCTGCCGTACATGGCGAGCGCCTTCGGCATCTTCCTGCTGCGCCAGACGTTCAAGACGGTGCCGCGGGAGCTCGACGAGGCGGCGCGCGTCGAGGGCTGCGGCCCGCTCGCGGTGCTGTGGAAGGTCTACGTTCCGCTCGCGCGGCCCGTGTACCTCGCGTACGCGCTCGTCAGCGTCAGCTACCACTGGAACAATTTCCTCTGGCCGCTCATCATCACCAATTCGGTGGAGTCGCGTCCGCTCACCGTCGGGCTCCAGGTGTTCTCGTCGGGCGACCAGGGCATCGACTGGTCGATCATCACCGCGGCGACGCTGCTGACCACCGCGCCGCTCCTGATCGCCTTCCTTCTCTTTCAGCGGCAATTCGTGCAGAGTTTCATGCGGGCGGGGATACGGTGAAGCTGATCACATGGAACGTCCAGTGGTGCCGCGGCGTGGACGGCCGGGTCGACCCCGCGCGCATCGTCGCCGAGGCGAAGCGGCTCGCCGACTTCGACGTCCTGTGCCTGCAGGAGGTCGCCGACAACTTCCCGGACCCCCGGCTTGCCGGCAATTCCGCCGCCGACGAGTTCGCGGTGCTCGCGTCGCTGCTGCCGGACTGCACGGCCGTGGCCGGAGTCGCGGTCGACCATCCGGCCGAAGGCGGCCGAAGGCGGCGTTTCGGCAACATGATCCTGTCGCGGTTGCCCCTGCGGCAGGCGTACCGGCACCTGCTGCCGTCCCCCGTGGACCCGGGCGTCAACGGCATGCCGCGCGTCGCGGTCGAGGCCGTCGTGGTCGCTCCGTTCGGCGAGCTGCGGGTGATCACCACGCACCTCGAGTACTACTCGGGGAAGCAGCGCGGCGCGCAGGTCGAGGCGCTGCGCGCGATCTACGCCGACGGCCACGCGCACGCGCGGGCGGGCACGATCGTCGACACGTCGGGAGGGCCGTTCCACACCTATCTGCGGCCGGCGTCGACCGTCGTTACCGGCGACTTCAACCTCGAGCCCGACGATCCGCTCCATCAGCGGATGGGTGCGCCGTTCACCGACGGCACGCCGCCGCTCTTCGACGCGTGGGAGCGCGTGCATCCGGGGACGGCGCATCCGGCCACATTCAAGGTCTACGAGAAGGAAATTCCGGGCGAGCCCGAGCTCCACTGCGACTTCATCTTCGTGGGCGGCGGGCTCGAACGGCGCGTGACCGGGATCCGCGTCGATCGGCAGACGCAGGCGTCCGACCACCAGCCCCTCATCCTGACGCTCGAGTGAGTCGTGCCGGTGGCGCGCGGCCGCCCCCGGGGTGGGCACGCGAGCGCCAACGCGAACCCGGACCGAGGCAGCGGGCGTCAAGCGAGCCCGGAGACGCTATGCCGACGGCGGCTTGCCGGTGACCGCGTGCCAGAGTCGCTGCCGCAGGCGCGCCAGGCACCAGCGCAGGCTCGCGCGGCGCTCGATCTCGCCCTGCTGCGCTTCGATCCGCGCGGCGAGACGCGATCGTTCCGCGGCTCCCGCCGCCTCCGCCGCCTCGCGTTGGCGTACGCCTTCGGCATGCCGCCCGTGCCAGACGGCCACCTGCCGGTCGAGATCGTTGGCGCGGCGATACGTCGCCTCCAGATCGCGCATGACCTTCTCGTAATCGTGGCGCACCCACTCGTTGCGGTCGGCGAGGACCGACAACCGTGGCGCGATCGCGGCGAGGGGTGCCGGCGACGCGCTTGCCACGACGATGAAGTAGAGCGGACGGGCGTGGCCCGGCATCGGCGCGTCGGCGGCTGCCTCCGCGACCTCGAAGATCTCGCCGCGCGCCGGGCCCGCCTCGGGCCACACGACCGAGTAGAAGCTCGGCCGCTGGCCATACCAGGCGACGTGCGCGAAGCGAGGTGCAATCAGCGCGGCGAGTTCGTCGCGATAGAGCTCACGGACGTGAAACTCGTTGGCCACGCCGCGGCGGTCGCTGTACTCTGCCTTGTTGGGGCAGGAGAGGATCAGGAGGCCGTCGGCGCGCAGCACGCGGCGAACCTCGTCGAGAAAGGGCGCCTGCGCAGCGATGTGCTCGATCGTCTCGAACGAGACCACCGCGTCGAAGCTCGCGTCCGGAAAGGGCAGCGCGGCGCAGTCCGCCTGCCGGAAGGCGAGATTCGCCACGGCCGCGTAGCGGGCCCGGGCGTGGTCGACGGCGGTCCGGGCGATGTCCGCCCCCGTGACGTGCGCGGCGCGTCGTGCGAGCAGCGCGCTGCCGTAGCCCTCGCCGCACGCGACATCGAGCACCTCGAGGCCGGCGACGAGGGGCGCCGCGAAATGGTAGCGGTGCCAGTGCTCGTGCCAGATCTCGCCGGCAGTGCCGGGGATGAAGCGCTCGCCGGTGAACGGAAGATCGTCGCTCATGGGTGCGCCCCCACGCTTGCGGCTGTCTTGTGCCCTGCGGCGTGCGGGGGGACGTGTGATTCTACCTGTGCGCTCCGGCCGTGCCCGGCAAGCCGCGGCGCGCCGCCGGGACGTCGCCCATGTGCGCACGATCCGATCCTGGCCTCACGGGAGAGCCCGGGCACCCGTGGCCGGCTGCCGATCCCTCCGCTAGAATGGTTGCCCTTCCCCGTCCGGCAGGTGTTCCCGTCGCTAGCCCCCGGCGTCGTATCCCGACGCCGGCGGCCACTGGCTTCTTCGAACGTCGAAGACGACGACCCACGCACCCCGTCCTGATGCGAGCATGAGCGAGAACCTAGAGCGGGACCTGCAGTTCGGCATCGACCGCCTAGTCACCAACGGGAAGCGCATTTTCGGCTGGGGCTGGGTTGCCCATTCCGAGCGCGCCGTGGAGGACATCTCGCTGCTGCTGAAGGGTGAGGGATGGGAGAAGCGTCTGCCCGTGAATTTCGGGCTCGCGCGGGACGACGTGGAGAAGGCCTTTCCGCAGCTGCGGGACGCCGGGTCATCGGGGTTCGTGGTCACCGGATATTCGTCCCGGGAGCCCGTGCGGACGCTCCTCCTCGAGCTGCGTTTCGACGATGGCCGCGAAACGGCGCTGGATGTCACGCACGTGGTGGAATCCCGCCACGCCGGCCAGCGCAGAGTCCGCGAGCTGCTTTGGCTGTTCCGCGCGGTGTGGCGCCGGTTGCGGCGCGGCGACCTTGCCGGCATCGTCAGCCGCGCGCGAGCGCAGAACTATTCGGCGCCTTCGCTCGATGATCTCGACACGGTTTCGCGCCTGCTACCGCGGCTTGCGGACGATCGTGGCGTCGCCATCGTCTTCGACCACAACCTCGGCGGCGGCGCGAATCAATATCGGCGCGCGCTGATCGACGAGCGCCTCGCCGGCGGCCTGACGGTGCTGCTGTGCACCTACAATCTCCCCACGCTGGACTATCGCCTGCAGGTGTTCCGGCCGGGCGGCGGCGAGGAGATCTACCGGATTTCCTCGTTCCTTGGCCTGGAGCGGCTGTGGAACGAGGCGCGAGTGGAGGAGATCTTCCTGAACAGCCTGGCCTCGTTCGACGAACCCCTCGTCTTCGCGGGCTGGATCAGCACGATGCGGGCCCTGCACCCGAAGGGGCGCCTGACCTTCGCCGTCCACGACTATTTTGCGGTGTGCCCGTCATTCGTCCTGCTCAATGCCGACGGCCGCTACTGCGGCATCCCCGATGTCTCCGAATGCGCGGCCTGCCTGAAGCGTCATCAGGCCCGGTATGTGGCGCTGTCCCCGCCCACCGAAATCGGGCCGTGGCGTGCATTGTGGGGGCGCTGCCTCGATGCCGCGGACGAGGTGCGGTGCTTCTCGAACTCGACGCGCCGGCTGCTGCTGCGCGCGTACCCCGATCTCGACCCCGTGCGCGTCAGCGTCATACCCCACCGGGTGGACTACCTTCCGTCCCGGCGGCCGAGACTCGCTCACGACGCTCCGCTGGTCGTCGGCGTCATCGGCCAGATCAGCGTGCAGAAGGGCGCGCTGGTGGTGAAGGACCTGCTCGCCCGGATCGACCGCGACCATCCGGACGTGCGGGTGGTCGTGATCGGAAACCTGGACATCGCGCTCAAGTCGGAACGACTGCGGGTGACCGGCGCGTATCGGCACGACGACCTGGTGGACCTGATCGAGGCCAACGGGATCAACATGATCTTCTTCCCGTCGATCTGCCCGGAGACCTTTTCCTACGTCACCGAAGAGGTGATCCTGCTCGACCTGCCCGTCGTCGCCTTCGACCTCGGGGCGCCGGGAGAGCGCCTGCGCGGCTACGGCAAATCGAGGCTGTGCGGCGAAGTGAGCGCCGCTTCCGCGCTCGCGACGCTCATCGAGTTTCACGGGCAGCTGGCGGCGAAGGAAACCGCCGCGGCGTAAGATGGGGATGCCCATGCCGTCGATCGTTCCCGATGCCTGACGCCCTGCACGTCTTCACGAGCGCGGCGGTCAATTACCTGCCCAAGGTGCGGATTCTCTGCCGGTCGATCCGGCGATTCCATCCGGAGGCGGCGATCCATCTCGCCCTGGCGGACGAGCGCCCGCAATGGCTGCGCGTCGAGGACGAGCCCTTCGATTCGGTCATCGGCATCGAGGAGCTGGGCATTCCCAACTGGAGGGCGTGGAGCTTCACGCACGACATCGTGGAGCTGTCGACCGCGATCAAGCCCTTCGCGCTCCGGAAGCTGCTGGATCGGCCCGACTGCCGGACGGTCCTGTATTTCGATCCGGACATGGTTCTGTTTTCTCGGGTGGACGACATATTGGAGACGCTGCGCGGGTCCAACCTGGCGCTGACTCCCCACCAGAACAAGCCCGAGACGTCGCTCGACGCCATCCTCGACAACGAGGTGGCGAGCCTCAAGCACGGCATTTTCAATCTGGGCTTCATCGGCGTCAGCAATACGGAGGAGGGCCGGCGCTTCGCCCGCTGGTGGTCGGAGCGGACCTACGCTCTTTGCCGGGCCGAAGTGGAACACGGCCTCTTCACCGATCAGAAGTGGGTGAATTTCGCGCCGGTCTACTTCGACGGCGTGGCCATCGTCAAGTCCTCGCGTCACAACGTCGCCACCTGGAACCTCACGACGCGCCGCATGACCGGCGATTTCCGGGCGGGCTTCGAGGTCGACGGCGAACCGCTCGGGTTCTACCACTTCACCGGGTTCGACAGCGGCGCGCACCGGATCATGGCCATCAAGAACGCAACGGCCAGCCCGGCAGTGCAGGCGCTGATTTCGTGGTACGAGCGGGAGATTTCGGTGGCGGATCGCGACCCCGTCAGCGAATGGCCCTGGGCCTTCGGGCGCTTCTCGGACGGGACGCCCGTCCAGGCGGGCCACCGCTGGATCTACAGGGAAAACCGCGATCTGCAGGACGCCTTTCCGGATCCCTACGATGCCCGTCCCGGTCGACCGACGTTCCTGAGCTGGTGCAATTCGGAAGGAAGGCTGAGGTACCCCGATTTCCCCTCTTGGAGCCGCATCCCCGGCTCGCCCGGCCCGGCGCCGGCGCGCTCCCGCGTTTCGTACCCGGCAACCGCGCGCCTCGCCCTGCTGATGTTGGCGCCGCGGAGCGGCAAGGCGCTGCGCTCGAGGCTGCGTGAAATGCTGCGCAGCGAAGGCCTGGGGGGGTTCGCCCGACGGCTCAGCGGCTCCCGAGGACAGGGTCGGATGTGATCGACGTCGTCGTTCCCGTCTACCTGGGACTCGCGCAGACGCGCCGCTGCATCGAAAGCGTGCTGCGCAACCGGCAGGACACGGCCTTCGAGCTCGTGGTCGTCGACGATGCCAGCCCCGATCCGGAGATCGTCGCGTACCTGAACGGGCTCGCCCGGCAGGGACGCATCACGCTCGCGCGGAACGAGCGCAACGCAGGATTCGTCCAGACGGCCAACCGGGGCATGTCGCTGCACCCGGACCGCGACGTGGTCCTGCTCAACAGCGACACGGAGGTGGCGAACGACTGGCTGGACCGGCTGCGGCGCAGCGCGTGGAGCCGGCCCGACATCGGGACGGTGACGCCGTTTTCCAACAACGCGACCATCTGTTCCTATCCGTTCGAGGGCTGGGCGGGCGGGGTGCCGGGGACGCTGGGGCTCGCGGGGCTGGATCGACTGTTCGCGATCGTCAACGCCGGTCGAATGGAGGATTTGCCGACGGCGGTCGGATTCTGCATGTACATCCGACGCGAATGCCTGAACGCGACGGGCTTGTTCGATGCCGAGCGCTTCGGGCGGGGCTACGGCGAGGAGAATGACTTCTGCCTGCGCGCGGCGAAAGCCGGCTGGCGCAGCGTCCTCGCCGGCGACGTGTTCGTCTTCCACGAGGGAGCCGTGAGTTTTTCCGATGAACGCATCGCGCTTACCACGACCGCCGCGCGGACGCTGTCGGAAATCCATCCCGACTATCTGCGCACGGTGCGCGAATTCGTCGCCCGCGACCCGCTGAACGCGCTGCGCCAAGCGGTGGACCGCGCCCGCGCCGCGCGCGGTCCGGACGAGGAGCGGTGTGTCGCCGCGGAGCGCGCCGACGAATGGGCGCACCTGAACGCGAAGCGCGCGCAGGTCGAGAAGCTTGCCGAAGAACGTGCGGCGCTCATCGGGGAACTGCGGCAGGGACTGGCGCGCGCGGAGGCGCTGGTAGCCGAGCGCGACGAGGAGATCGCGAAGCTGCGTTCGGGGCTCGCGCACGCCGAAACGCTCGCCTTCGCGCACGCGCGCGAGCTCGACCGCATCCACGCCTTCTGGATGTGGAAGTACATGAACTTCCTCATGCGGGGAAGATCCTGAACGGGCGCCTGGCATGGGAGCGATGCGCGTGGCGCAGCGCGGGCGCCCGGCGTGCCGCTGCGCACGTGAAGCCTCGCTCGGTGACTGCGGCGGGCATGCTCCCCGTACGGGAGTGATACGCGTGCGCGGCATCGCAAGATTGTGGCGACTGGCGGGCCGCTTGCGCGGGATCCCTTGGTACATGAAGAGCAGGCTCTTGCGCGGCAGGGACACCGTCTTCGACCCGGCGATCGCGCCCGGGGTCGCGATCTGCCGCGACCACCTGATCTTCACCGACAAGGACTGGTCGCCGGCGGGAGTCACGCAGCAATTCATCGGCGACGCGGAAACGTACCATCAGCGCTATTTCGACCGGCTCGATTTCGTCGAGCTGATCGACTGGTGCCTCACGCTCGCTGACATCGACCAGGAACGCGAGATGCGCGTCCTCGACATCGGCTCCGGCGGCGGCAGCAGCGTTTTCGCGGCCTGCCGCCTGTTGCCGCAGGCGGAGGTCTATGCGTCGGACATTTCGCCGCAGCTTCTCGGGATGCTGGCGGCCTTTGTCCAGTCACGCGACGAGTTGCGCGGGCGCGTCAAGGTCTTCTGCTTTGACGTGCACCGTCGTTTTTTCCGGCCGGAAATCTTCGACGTCGTGATAGGCGCCGCGATTCTGCATCACCTGCTCGATCCGCGGGCGGCGCTGGTCAATGTCTCGCGCAGCCTGAAGCCGGGTGGCAGGATCATTCTCATCGAGCCATTGGAAGGGGGCTCGCTGGTGCTGACCGCGATGTACGCCGGAGTCCTTGGCGTCCTCGGGGAACTCGGGCAGAGCGACGGCGACCTGGCGCGGTTGATGAAGGCGCTGCGCCTGGACATCCAGTGCCGGCTGGGACCGCCGGCGGAAAAGCCCTGGACCGCTGCGCTCGACGACAAATGGATCTTCGACGAACCCTATCTCGTGGACCTGGCCCGGCAGCTCGGATTGTCGAAGGTCGACGTCCATCCGGCGCAGCCGGACCTGACGCACGTCTACGAGGGCGCGTTCCGCAGCGTTCTTGCCGACAGCGGAAACGGGGAACTGGCGGTCCCCGAAGCCGTGTGGGACTGCGTGCGCGAGTTCGACCGCGGCATCGATCCCGGTCTGAAGAAGGCGCTGTGCCCTACCGGAATCATCGTGTTCACGAAGTGACACCGCCGCGGTGGCCCACGTTGCCCCCAGGCTGCAATTGCGCGGTTGGACGCGCGGATAGTGTCGACAGCGGGTTTCGGCGGCAGGCAACCACAGCGGGTCAGGCGATGGCCCCGTCGGAACTACCCGCCGGCGGTTGTGCGCATCCGGGCCATTCTTCCCTGGCTACACGGACGGAGCGGCCACCAATCACGATGCACCCGGGCCTGCGGCGGGCAACGCCGCCGCCCTGCGCTTTGGCAACCTGCGGGCGCAATCGAGAATCGGCTTCTCGAAGAAATGCCACGACGCGGCAGCCGCGAGCACCGTCAGGCCGAGTGTCGTGGCCAGCGCCTGCACTGGCGTGATGTCCGCCATCCGGAGGCAGGCTTCGATGGCAAACAGATGCCAGAGGTAGATGCCGTAGCTCACTTCGCCCAGGTAGCGCAGGGGGCGGAAGGGCCACGTCTGCGCGAACGACGGCACGTGCACCGCAGCCGCGACGACGCAGAGAAAGAAGGCGGCGAGCAGCGTACGCCAAAAGATGACCATACCGGGTACGTCCCAATAGGAGCTGTATGACCAGTAGACGACCATGCAGAGGGTTCCGGCTGCTGCTGCGGCGAGCACCCAGAGCCAGCCGGCCATCCGTCCGTGGCCGGCGCCGCGGTCAAGCAAC
>Ga0209048_10002724_pt1 | contig 17399 bp, 15 predicted proteins | sample FrelakmetCRP12CR_FD_187146 | JGI IMG/M metagenome (GOLD analysis project Ga0209048, IMG submission 187146) | Freshwater lake sediment microbial communities from the University of Notre Dame, USA, for methane emissions studies - CRP12 CR (SPAdes)... | ecosystem: Environmental > Aquatic >... | reverse complement strand
GGACCATGACACTGACCGCCGGCAGTCGCCTCGGCCCGTATGAGATCCAAGCCGCCATTGGGGCGGGCGGCATGGGCGAGGTCTACAAGGCTCGCGATACCCGCCTCGATCGCACGGTCGCGATCAAGATCCTTCCCGCTGAGCTGAGCGCCGATCCTGACCGTCGTACCCGCTTCGAGCGCGAAGCCCGCGCGGTCGCTGCGCTCTCGCACCCGCACATCTGCACCCTCTACGACATCGGCACGCACGAGGGGACGACGTACCTCGTGATGGAACATCTCGCCGGCGAAACGCTGGCCGATCGCCTGGCGCGCGGCCCGATGCCGCTTGCTCAGGCGCTCGACATCGGGGCGCAGATGGCCGACGCCCTCGACGCGGCGCACAAGCACGGCATCATCCACCGCGACCTGAAGCCCGGCAACGTGATGCTGACGACGGGTGGCGCGGGGCGATCAGGGGTGGCGTCGGCCAAGCTCCTCGACTTCGGCCTGGCGAAGCTCGCCGCCCATGGTGAGCGCCCGGCGCTGGCCGGTGGCGCGTCCGTCCCGACGCAGGCCGCTCCCGTCACCGCGGAGGGCACGATCCTCGGCACGTTGCAGTACATGGCGCCGGAGCAACTGGAGGGCAAGGAGGCCGACGCGCGGACGGACCTCTGGGCGCTTGGTGCGATTCTGTACGAGATGGTGACCGGCCGGCGGGCGTTCGAGGGCGAGAGCCAGGTGAGCCTCATCGGCAACATCATGAACGCGGAGCCGGTCGCGCTCGCCTCGCTCCAGCCCTTGACGCCGCCCGCGCTCGATCGCGTCGTGACGAAGTGCCTCGCGAAGCATCCCGACGGTCGTTTTGACACCGCGCACGACGTGGGCGACGAGTTGCGGTGGATCGCGCAGACAAGCGGCGCCGCCCCGTTGACGCGCGTCCGGGTCCGCAATCGCGGCGGGCTGCTGGCCGCTCTCGTGGCAGGCTGCATCGTGATCGGAGCGATGCTCGGTGTGGGAGTGATGTGGCTGGTGCGCCCCTCGGCGCCGCCGCCGGGACAGGTAACGCGGCTGAGCCTGGACCTGCGCCCGGCCGAGCAGCTCAGGGCCGACACCATGGCCAAGGTGGATGTCAGTCCCACGCCGGGCGGCGCGTTCACCGTGATGACGTGGACACCGGACGGGCGGGCCCTGGTCTTCGCGGGCCGCCAAGGGGACGTGCAACAGCTCTACCTGCGGCGGTTGGACGAGGCGGAAGCGCACCCGATTCCCGGCACGGCGTCTACCACCGCGGTCCCATATGTCTTCGCCTCTCTGCCCGTCGTCTCGCCGGACGGCCAGCGGGTCGCCTTCGTCCAGGGGGACACGCTGAAGGAGGTCGGGCTGGGCGGTGGTGTCGTGAGACCCCTCGCGAAGGTGGGCTTCTGGACGCGGGGGTTGGTTTGGGACACCCGCGGCAATCTGCTCTTCGGGAAGAAGAATGACGGCCGCATCTGGATCGTGCCCCGTGACGGCACGCCAGCAGCCGTGACGACACTAGGCGAGGCGGAGGTCGCACACACGCTGCCGTGGCCGCTGCCGGACGGCCGGGTCCTGCTGTACACCGTGCGGAAGCGGGTGTGGTCGTGGGGCGATGAAGAGGTCGTCGCGCAGGATCTGACGACGGGGAAGCGCACGACCCTGCTGAAGGACGCGGCCGATGCGCGCTACGTGCCCACGGGTCACCTGGTGTTCTTGCGCCGGGGGGTGCTGTATGCGGTGCCGTTCGATGCGCAGCGGCTGGCGGTGGTGGGCGAGGAAGTCCCCATCCTGGACTCGGTCGCGCAGGCTCTGACTTCTGAGGGCGAAATTCAAATCACGGGCGCCGGGCAGTTTGCCTTCGCGCCGACGGGCACGCTGGCCTGGGTGGCGGGCCAACCGGCGGCGTATCGGGATGCAGCGCTGGTAACGGTGGACCGCCGCGGCCAAGTCACCCCGGTCCCCGCACCCGTCCGGAGCTACGTCGGGCCGGTGCGCCTGTCGCCTGAGGGCCGGCGCCTGGCCGTGACGATCCAGACGCCCACCGAGGTCGGTCTCTGGGTGTACAACCTCGAGCGCGGCACACTCACGGCGCTGAACCGGGACGGAGAAGCCCGTGCGCCCCTCTGGTCACCCGACGGGCAACGTTTGGTCTTTGGCTGGCTCACCGGCGGCCGGCATAGCCTCGCGATGCAGCCCGCCGACGGCACCGCCCCAGCCCAGGTGATGGCGCCCGGCATGATCTGGCCCCACTCGTACGCGCCGGATGGGCGGCTGCTGGCAACGCGGCTCCCACGGAGCGACGGCGGCGACGGTGAGGGCGACTTCGTGACCGTGACCGTCGACAACGGGAAGACCAGCGTGGAGCCCCTGATTCAGCCCCCCCGCCATGAGGGCTTCCCGGCGTTGTCGCCGGATGGGCGTTGGCTGGCCTATTCCTCGAATGTCTCCGGGCAGGAGGAGGTCTACGTCCGCCCGTACCCCGGCCCGGGGTCCACGATGCAGGTGTCGCTCAAGAAGAGCTGGGCTGCCCAATGGAATCCGAACGGGCGCGAGTTGTTCTTCGTGGATCTCGCGCCTCCGGCACATCTGATGGCGGTGGACTTCGCGCCCGGGTCGCCCCCGCGGATCGGGCGGCCGCACGCGCTGTTCGCGTTCGACCTCGAGGATCTGTGGCTCTCCTGGAGAGATGAACGCACCTTCGACGTGTCCCCCGATGGCGAGCGGTTCTACGCCGTCCAGGCGCGGACGCCGGTAACGTACCCAGCCGTCACGCACATCAACCTGATCCAGAACTGGTTCGAGGAGCTGAAGGCCAAGGCGCCAGCAAAGCGGTAGGCGCGTGGCACGCCGTCTCAAGAAGCGACCTCTTTCAGAGACAGAGACTCGCCCTGACGCCACCCTCCGTTCTGGCGGCAGTGGCGGCGAAAGCGAATCTCCCCGCCGCGAGGTTCTCTGAGACGCTCTCCAAAGCCACTTCGCATTTCTCCGGGCGGCGCTTGGGTTAATTTGGGTTTTTGCGGCCGCGGCAGGGGATCGCAAGAGATCGCTTCAGGTCAATGGGCCTCAGTAAAGATGTCGTCTGCTCCCGCGACAGACAGCAGCCGATCCCAGTCGATCGATCTTCACGGGATGACCGTTCCCGAAGCCTTGGCCGCGCTCCCGGTCTTTCTCGATCGCGCGATCCGCGCCGATCTTCCGCGCGTTGAGATCATCCACGGCATCAGCGGGGGGCGCCTGCGTGGAGCTGTTCGCCGCTACCTCGCCGAGGTGCCCGCCGTGACGTCCTCGGCGCCAGACGATCGCAATCCGGGGGTGACCATCGCCTACTTCTCACGCAGGCAGGACGGCTCGCTGAAGCTCGGTTCTCGATGACTGAGGTTCGGAGGTCTTTCCGGGCGGCCCATGCCCGGGACAGGCTGACCTAGACGAGTCGATCGAGGCGGTGCAGGCGCACTCGGCTCGGGGCCTGTCGTTGCCGACGCGCGGCTGGACGGATCCAGGCCGTCCCGAGGCCATCACGATGGCACACGCACGGCTCCACAGGATCTTGCTCCGAGCAAATGCTCGTTGGCGTATCATGCGGCTGACCAACGATGGTCAAGTCGGAAATCTCGGTCAAGATCGATCAGTCGTTCGCCCACGAGACGAGCGCCGTTCCGCTGGAATTGTGGGCGAGCGCGAAGTGGCGCGGTCGCTGGTGTTGGCGTCAAGGAGGTGGCCCGTGGTCAAATTCAAACGCATCCTCTGTCCGGTTGATCTCGGCGAGCTGTCGGTTCGGACTCTCGCCTATGCCGGCGCAATCGCGAGCCGGTACGACGCCCACCTGACCGCCTTGCACGTGGTCCCTTCGTTTACGCCGATGGACGTCCGGACTGCCCTCGAGCCTGTCAGCCTGGTTTATCCCGTCTCGCGAGATGAGGTGCTCGAACAACTGCGGCAGACCGTGGCCGCTGCGGGCTTGGGCGAAGGCACTGTCGCCCTGACGGCCGAAGCCGGCGAAGCGGCAGCCACGGTCGTGGACCAGGCTCTTGCGACGCGTGCAGATCTCCTCGTGATGGGCACGCACGGCCGCAGTGGGTTCGATCGGTTCTTTCTCGGGTCTGTGGCCGAGAAGGTACTGCGGAAGGCGCCGTGCCCAGTCTTGACCGTGCCGCCGCACGCCCCCGCCACTCCGCCGTCCGAAGTCGCGCTTCGGACCATCTTCTGTCCGGTCGACTTTTCGTCAGCCGCGTTGGAGGCGTTCGGATTCGCCCTCGATCTCGCGCGCCGCTCCGACGCGTCTGTCGTCCTAGTCCACGCGATCGAGTTCCTGGCAGAAGAAGAGCCACTCGAGACCGCGCATTTCAACGTTCCGGAATTCCGATCGTACCTGCTCAAGGATGCCCGACAGCGGCTCGAAAGCCTGGTCTCGGGGGAACCCCGACTCAACCGCGGCGTCAGAACCGTGGTCGTGGTCGGCCGCGCGCATCACGGTATTCTCCGCATCGCGGCGGATGAAGGTGCCGATTTGATCGTCATGGGTGCCCAGGGCCGCGGCGGTGCCGCGCTGGCGCTCTTCGGGTCGACGACGCAGCAGGTGGTGCGGGGCGCGACCTGTCCCGTCCTGACGGTCCGCTAGGCTGAGGCGTCACCACGAGAGGCTGCCCCCAGCCTATCGGATCGGACAGGCGCGGCGGGCTGTTGATCTCACGCGCGTTCTCCGCGATCCAACGCCGGATCTTGAGTGCGGCGACCCGCGCCGCATCGTCCCAGCGATCGCCGCTGCCATCTGGGGTGAACGACTTCCCGGCATCATCGGCGACCGAGGAAAGGAGTTGTCCATACTCCCATGAGCGACCTTCGAAACGGCATCAGGGACATCTGCCGAGCCCACGGCAACGATCCCTCACGGATGATGGACATCGTCCAGGCGGTTCAGGTTCGCTACGGGTGCGTTGGAGACGAGGCCGTCGACCTCATTGCCGCCACCGTGTCTACTCCCAGGGTGCGCGTGGCCAGCCTGGTCTCGTTCTATGCGTTTGTCTCCGGCCGGCCCAGGGGGAAGGTGGTGATCCGCCTCTGCAACGACATCATCGACCGGATGCACGGCAGCGCGCGGTCGGCACTGGCGTTCTTCGATGACCTGCGCATCACCTTCGGCCAGACCACGCCGGATGGCATGATCTCGCTCGAGTCGGTGCCGTGTATCGGGCTCTCCGACCAGGCCCCGGCGGCGTTGATCAACGACGTGCCAGTGACGTATCTGACGAGCGACGCGGCCCACGACATCGTGACGCAACTCCGGGTTCACATGGACCCGCAGAAGCTCGTCAAGAGCTTCGGTGACGGGAACAACGCCCATCCGCTGGTCCGTTCGGTGGTGCGGAACAACATCCGGCTTCCCGGGCCGATCATCTTCAGCCTCGGTGTCCGCGGTGAAGCCATCAGGAAGGCGCTGGGCATGTCGCCCGCGGAAGTGATCCGGACGGTCAAGACGGCCCGGCTTCGCGGGCGAGGCGGGGCGGGCTTCCCGACCGGCATGAAGTGGGATTTCTGCCGCTCGGCCGACGGCGCCAGAAAGTTCGTCGTCTGCAACGCTGATGAGGGCGAGCCGGGCACGTTCAAGGATCGCGTGCTGCTGACCGAGCGAGCAGACCGAGTGTTCGCCGGAATGACCATCGCGGGATACGCCATCGGCGCCGCCGACGGCATTCTGTATTTGCGCGGGGAGTACGCCTACCTGCGGACGTTCCTTGAGGACGTGCTGGCTGCCCGCCGCAGGGACAACCTCCTGGGCGTCGCCATCCTGGGCAAGAAGGGTTTCGATTTCGACGTCCGCATCCAGATGGGTGCCGGCGCCTACGTGTGCGGCGAGGAGACGGCCCTGATCAGCTCCTGCGAAGGGCTGCGGGGCGACCCGAAGACGCGCCCGCCGTTTCCGGCCCAGAAGGGGTATCTCGGCTTTCCCACCGTGGTCAACAACGTCGAGACGCTGTGCTGCGTGCCGAAGATCCTGGAAGAGGGGCCGGCGACCTTCGGCGGGCATGGCTCTCAGGGAAGCAGCGGAACCAAGCTGCTGAGCATCTCCGGCGACTGCTTGAGACCAGGGATCTACGAGGTGGAGTTGGGCATCGCCCTCAACGAGGTGCTGAGGCTCGCCGGCGCCGATGACGCCATCGCCGTGCAGGTCGGTGGACCGAGCGGACAGCTCATCGGCCCTAAGGACTATGCCCGGAAGATCTGCTTTGACGATCTCGCCACCGGCGGATCGATCATGACCTTCGGGCCAGGGCGGGACGTGCTCAAGACCGCGGCTTGCTTCATGGACTTCTTCGTTGACGAGAGCTGTGGGTACTGCACGCCCTGCCGCGTGGGCAACGTGCTGCTGAAGGAACGGCTGGAGAGGATCAGGTCCGGCCGGGGCGAACCGGGCGACCTGGAGTATCTGAGGCGGCTCGGCACGACGGTGAAGACGGCCAGCCGGTGCGGCCTGGGGCAGACGTCGGCGAACCCGATTCTCACATCGCTGGCCAACTTCGGGCCGCGGTATGAAGCGATGGTGAAGGCCAACCAGGATGGGTTCAACTCGGCGTTCGACGTCAGGGCGGCGGTCTCAGAGGCCGAGGGGATCGCTCGACACGCGTCCGTCATCTACCCGCAGGGCATCGAGGAACGCTGACATGAGCGACAGGGTGACGTTGACAATCGACAACGTGCAGCTCCAAGGCCGACCGGGGCAGACCATCCTCGAGGCGGCGGGCGAGGCGGGCATCTACATCCCACGGCTGTGCCACCTGGCGGGCCTGGAACCGTTCGGGAGTTGCCGGGTCTGCACCGTCCTCGTGAACGGCCGGCCGCAGGCGGCCTGCACCCAGCCCATCTCGCAGGGCATGGTGATCGAGAGCTCGACCGAGCAGGTCAGGGAGATCCGCAAGGACCTCATCGACATGCTGTTCGTGGAAGGTAACCACTTCTGCATGTTCTGCGAGAAGAGCGGCAACTGTGAACTGCAGGCGATGGCCTACCGGTTCGGGATCACCGCTCCCAGGTACCCGTACATGTTCCCCGCTCGCGCGGTCGATGCGTCCCACCCGGACATCATGATCGACCACAACCGGTGTATCCGGTGCGCCCGCTGCGTCCGCGCGTCCCGGGATCTGGACGGCAAGGAAGTCTTCGGATTCGTCAATCGAGGGCCGCACAAGGAGCTGGCCGTCAACGCGGCGGCTCGTCTGGTGGACACCAACGTCGATGTCACCGACCGGGCAATCGACGTCTGCCCGGTCGGTGCCCTCCTGAAGAAGCGCACCGGCTACGCGGTCCCCATCGGGCAGAGGAAGTACGATCACACACCCATCGGCTCCGAGATCGAGAACGCCGGGAGCCAGTAGGGGCATCATCCATGGCCAAACCGAAGGTCGCAACGACGTCTCTGGCTGGGTGCTTCGGTTGTCACATGTCCCTCCTGGACATCGACGAGCGCATCCTGGACCTGATGGAGTTGGTCGAATTCGACAAGTCGCCGATCGACGACATCAAGCAGTTCTCGGGGCGGTGCCTGCTGGGCCTCGTTGAGGGCGGCTGCTGCAACGATGAGAACGTGCACGTGCTGCGGGAGTTCCGCAGGCACTGCGACGTCCTGATCGCCCTCGGTGACTGCGCGACCATGGGCGGCATCCCGGCGCTGCGCAACGTCATCCCGCTCAGGGAGTGCTTGGACGAGGCCTATCGTCACGGGCCGACGGTCTACAACCCCACGGGTGCAATTCCCGACGACCCGGATCTCCCGTTGTTGCTGAACAAGGTCTACCCGGTCCAGGAGGTGGTCAAGATCGACTACTACCTGCCCGGCTGTCCACCCTCGGCCGACACCATCTGGGCGGCGCTCACGGCCTTGTTGAACGGTCGGCAGATTGATCTGCCCTACGAGCTGATCAAGTACGATTGACCGCCAGAACCGGAGGTTCGTCGTGGACCCAGCGTTTCCCACCTGCACGCAGAAGATCGTGATCGATCCGGTGACCCGCGTCGAGGGACACGGGAAGGTCACGATCCTGCTCGACGAGGCGAAACAGGTGGCCCAGGCCCGCCTGCACATCGTCGAGTTTCGAGGTTTCGAGCGGTTCATTCAGGAGCGGCCCTTCTGGGAGGTGCCGGTCCTGGTGCAGAGGCTGTGTGGCATCTGCCCGGTGAGCCACCACCTTGCGGCGGCGAAGGCGATGGACCGCATCGTCGGCGGCGAGAACCTCACCCCGACGGCGTTGAAGATGCGGCGGCTCATGCACTACGGGCAGATCTTCCAGTCGCATGCCCTGCATTTCTTCCACCTCTGCTCGCCGGACCTGCTGTTCGGCTTCGACGCGGACGTGGCGATCCGCAACGTCATCGGCGTGGCCGCCAAGTTCCCCGAACTGGCCGTGCAGGGCGTGATGATGCGCAAGTTCGGGCAGGAGATCATCAAGGCCACCGCGGGGAAGAAGATCCACGGCACCGGCGCGATCCCGGGCGGGGTCAACAAGAACCTGTCCATCCACGAACGCGACGGCTTTCTCACGGACCTCGACCAGATGCTCGTCTGGGCCCGTGGCGCGCTGGGGATCGCCAGGGATTACACGCTCTCCAACCTCCAGATGCTGGCGCCATTTGGCTCGTTCGAATCCAGCCACATGTCGGTCGTTCGGAACGACGGGGCCATGGACCTCTACGACGGGAACCTGAGAGCCATCGATGCCCAGGGCGAGAAGATCTTCGACCAAGTCGACTGCCAGGACTACGCCGACTGCATCGCCGAAGAGGTCCGTCCGTGGTCGTACATGAAGTTCCCGTTCATCACGTCTCTGGGGCCGGAGCGCGGCTGGTACCGCGTGGGGCCGTTGGCCCGGATCAATACGGCGGACTTCATCGACACGCCTGAGGCCGAGGCCGCGCGCCGGGAGTTCATGGCCCTGACCGACGGCAAGCCCAACAACCTCACCATGGCCTACCACTGGGCTCGAATGATCGAGGGTCTGCACGCGATCGAGAAAATCCGGGACCTGTTGCTCGATCCCGACTTGCAGGGAGCTGACCTGGTGGTCAAGGGTGAACGCCGCGAGGAGGGGGTCGGCATCGTCGAGGCCCCCCGCGGGACCCTGATCCACCACTACAGGGTCAACCATCAGGACCAGGTCGTGATGGCGAACCTGATCGTGTCGACCACACACAACAACGAGCCGATGAACCGCGCCGTCCAGAAGGTGGCCAGGGACCACCTCTCGGGCGTGGAGATCACCGAGGGTCTGCTGAATCGCGTGGAAGTCGCGATCCGGGCCTACGACCCGTGCCTGTCATGTGCGACCCATGCGCTGGGCCGGATGCCTCTGACCGTGGAGCTGCTGGACCATGCGGGCCGGGTCCTGGACACCAAGAGCACGTGATGAACGAGAGGCGCGAAACCCTGCTGCTGCTCGGCTATGGCAACCCGGGCCGTCTGGATGACGGGCTGGGCCCGGCGCTGGCTGCCCAAGTCGAGTCGCTGGCGCTGCCCGGCGTAGCCGTGCAGGCGGACTACCAGCTCTGTCTGGAGGACTCCGAAGCGGCGGCCCGTCATGACGTTGTGATCTTCGCTGACGCGGCGACCTCGGGAGCCGAGCCGTTCTCGTTTCAGAGAATCGAGCCGGCCTCCTGCCTGGGCTTCAGCACGCACGCCCTGCAGCCGGAAGCGGTTCTGGGTTTCGCGCACCAGTTGTTTGGTGCACGGACGGACGGGTACACCCTGGGCATCCGGGGGTATGCGTTCAACGGGTACGGGGAGTCCCTGACCGATCAGGGGCGGGCGAACCTGACGGCTGCGGTCGCGTTCGTCAGGCGAGTCTGCGGGCAGGGCAACTTCCGCGACCTGGGTGAGGTTGAGCCATGAAGGACGGAAAGCGCTTGGTCCTCTATATCGATGACGATGACGACGCGCTGTTCGCCATCAGGGCGGTCCTGGAGGCGCAGGGCTACGCCATGGCAGGGGCCTCCAGCGCCGAGGAGGGGCTGAGGATCTACAAGGCGCTGAACCCCGACTTCGTCATCGTCGACCTGATGATGGAGGAGGTGGACTCCGGCGCGAGCTTCGCAAGAGAGCTGAAAGCTCTGGGCAACAAGGCTCCCGTCTACATGCTCAGTTCGGTGGGCGATGACCTCAGCACGACCACGGACTCCGTGGCTCTCGGCCTGGACGGCGTGTTCCAGAAGCCGCTCGACGCCGCGACGCTCCTGAGCGTCCTGAAGACCAGGCTCATGGCCTAGCGCGAGGAGGTACCACTCCCTGAAGGGTGCAGAAACTCGGTTCATGGCTCGTCAGGAGAGCCCCGCCCACGGCGGAGCCGGGCGATGCGTACAATAGGGCCTCTGTCTGCTAACCGGAGACCCCGTTGATCTCGCTGTGTTAATCGGCGCTTCGTTGGGTCCTCGCGCTCGCCAGCCTGCGCGTTCAGTCAGACGACTTCAAAGAACTTGAGATTGTCGTGCTCCGACACGAGCTCGCCATCCTCAGGCGGGGGAAACGTCCACCGCGGTCCGGTCGCCCACCGCTCGACCGGCAACTCCGGGAATTGGTTCTCAGGCTGGCGCGGGAGAATCCCCGCTGGGGCTATCAACGAATCGCGGGCGAGCTCAAGGGGCTTGGGCTCGCCGTGTCGGCAACCACGGTGCGGGCATGGCTCAGGCAAGCCGGCCTCGGACCCGTCGGGACGCGGGGCGGCATGTCTTGGCGCACGTTCTTGCGCACGCACGGCCGCACGATACTCGCGGTCGACTCCTTCACCGTGGAGACGGCCTGGCTCCAACGGCTGTACGTGATCTTCTTCATTGAACTGGGCAGCCGTCACGTGCACATCGCCGGCTGCATGCCCCATCCGACTGGGCTGTGGGTCACGCAGCAAGCCCGACAAGTGACATGGACCCTGTCCGATCGCGCCGATTCGTTCCGGTTCCTGATTCGCGATCGGGATCAGAAGTTCACGAAGCCCTTCGACGAGGTGTTTGCCAGCGAGAAGATCGAGATCGTCCGGAAGCCGTCTCCGACGCCGCAGGCGAACGGCGTGGCGGAGCGGTTTGTGCGAACGGTTCGCTCGGAATGCCTCGACTGGCTGCTGATCCTGAACCAGACGCATCTCGACCGGGTCCTCGCCGAGTTCATGGAGCACTACAACGGGCATCGGTCGCACCGGGGCTTGAAGCTCACGCCGCCGGATGGCCCGCGCCAGGGGCTGCTCAGAATCGACGGCGAATCCAGCGTCCAACGTCGAGATCGCCTCGGCGGCGTGATTCACGAGTACGCCAAAGCCGCCGCGTGAGTCGGTTTTCGCACCCTTCACCCGCCGTGTCACGAAGACAGGGGCCTCAACCGGTCAGGCCCCGGTAGCCCCGCTCACCCATCGGGGTGCCGAGACGCGCCGCAACGGCGAGGAGCAGCGGTGTGACCGTGGCCCAGACCAGCCCGAGCGCGGCCAGCGCGATGGGGGCGCCGGCGGGAAAGGTCACGGCACCGAGCCGGCTCCCCGACAGGAACGCCACGGGACCGCCCACGAGACCCAGAAGCCCTGCGAGCGCGGGGCGGCGGTCCAGCCAGCGCAGGCTGAAGCGGAGGAGTGTCGCGAACTGGAGCCAGAGGGCGATCAGCCAGGGCGGCGCGAGCCACGATACGACGCTGCCCGTGTCGAACGCCAGCACGCCAACCCCCTGGAGGAACGTGTCGATACAGTAGCCCAGGGCGCCGGCGACGACGCCGAGCAGCAGTTCGTCGCGACGGGCCCGGGCGGCCAGCACGTGGATTGCGAACAGTGCGAGAGCCGTCGCCAGGCCTGGCCAGGGCCGCCGGTGGGCCGCTCCGAGCACGACGGCGAACCACCCCGTCTGATAGAGCGCCATGTTGAGCAGCGACGTCGGGAGCCCGGAAGCCGTGGCGCCCGGCCGCGCGCTCACTGTGCCTCCCCGGAACGTACGAGCACCAGTTGCAGGTCGCCGAGGTAGCGCGCGTCGAAACCGGCCTCGCAATAGGCGAAGAAGTACTCCCAGGCTCGCAAGAAGCTCTCGTCCAACCCGAGGCCCCGGGCGGCGTCAAGGCGAGCCAGAAACCGCGCGCGCCACTCGCGCAGCGTGCGCGCGTAGTGCGGCCCGATGTTCTCCACGGTCTCCACGACCAGTCGGGAGCGCTCCGCCATCGCAGACGTCATCGCCGCCAGCGACGGGAGGTGTCCGCCCGGGAAGATGTGCGTGCGGATCCAGTCCGGGTTGCGCCGGTAGTCGTCGTAGCGCCAGTCGGGGATCGTGATCGTCTGGTGCACCTGCCGGCCTCCCCGGGTCATTATCCTGTCGCAGGCGGCGAAGAAGTCGCCGAGGTGGCGGTGGCCGACGGCCTCGAGCATCTCGATCGACACGATCCGGTCGAAGTGTCCCTGTACGTGGCGATAGTCAGCGAACTCGATCGTGACCCGATCCGCGAGCCCGGCTGCTGCGACGCGCCTGCGCGCCTCCTCGAGCTGGCGCGGGGAGAGGGTGATGCCCGTGACGCGGCAGCCTGCCGTCCGGGCCGCCTCGATCGCAAAGGCACCCCATCCGCAGCCGATCTCGAGGACATGGTCGCCGGGCCCCAGCCGCGCCTTCCGGATGACGGCCAGACGCTTGGCCCGCTGCGCCTCGTCGAGCGTGGCCGACGGGTCCTCGTAGACGGCGCACGAGTAGGTCATCGAGGCGTCGAGGAAGAGGGCGAAGAACTCGTTGCCGAGGTCGTAGTGCGCGCGGCTGTTCCGCCTGCTGGCGGCCGGCGTGTTGCCGCGCAGCAGGTGGCGCCCTTGGCGCAGCCAGCGTCCGGGGCGCTGGTGGCGCCGCTCCTCGTCGCGGGTGCCGTCGAGGTTCTCCGCGAAGAAGCGGAGCACCGCCGCCAGATCCGGGCTGTCCCACTCGCCGCTCGTGAAGGACTCGCCGAGGCCGACGTCACCCGCAAGCAGCACCCGCGGGAAGAACCGGTGGTCGAGTACTCGCAGGTGGGCCTCAGGCCCAGGCTCGGGGCCACGGAAGCGCCTGGTCGCTCCGCCGGGAGTCTCCAGCACGAAGGCGCCGCGGCGGACGCCCTCGAGTGCGCGCACCGTCGCCGCCTGCGCGCGGCGCTGCAGCGGGCGCGGGGGCGGCACCCGGATGGTGTCGGGGTGGCGCGGCACCGGCTTGCGGAAGACGGGGAGCTTCTTCGCGAAGTGCAGCGCCGCGGCCTCGCGCAGGATTCTCGGCATCGTCAGCGCCGGCGCGAGCGGGTGGCGCAGAAGCGTGCGGCGCAGGGCCTCAGCCGAGAACGGAATCGCGGCCCCGCTCAGCGTGGCGGTCAGTGCGTGCCCTCCGGCGCGGCGATAGAGCAGCGTGATCTCGATCCGGTCGGTCAGGGGCGAGAAGCGAAACTCGTACTCCCCGTCGTGAGCGAAGAACGGCGACACGTGGAACGCCTTGGGCGCCCCGTAGCGCGCCAACTGGCCCGGCTGCGGCTCGAGGGGGTCGGCGAGGACGTAGAGGTGGCTCTCGCCGAAGGTGTTGTTAACGTGGGCGATGACCGCGAGCAGCGCTCCGTCTGTCCCCCAGCAGTAGAAGAAGCTCACCGGGTTGAAGACGTAGTGCAGGTAGCGCGCCGCCGTGACGAGCATCGCCCGTCCGAGCGGCCCTTGCACGCCGTGCGCGGCGAGGGTCGTGGCGAGCTTCTCTCGCAAGTTCGCGCCGCCCCGCTGCAGGTAGTCGCCATCGTGAACCGCGACGGGCCGCACCCGGTTGTACCCGAAGAGGCGGCTCTCCCGCTCCAGCGCCGCAAGCTCATCGAGATCGAAGGCGTAGAAGGAGACCGGGTAGCGGAACTCGTGGCGCACCGCGGCCGTGCGCACGTGGTGGACGTCGCCGATGCAGATTCGCGAGTTCACAGCTCGAGACCAAACGCGCGGCCGACGGCGGCGCCCGCCCGGACGGCGTCCTCGTGGAACCCGTGGCCGAAGTAACTGCCGCAGAAGTAGGTCCCCCGCGGGCCGTTGAGCGCGGGGAGCGACGCCTGCGTGGCGAGGGACGCCCCGGTATACGCCGGGTGGTGGTAGATCAGGCGGGCGATCACGCGCTCGGCATCCACCGCCCGCTGGCGGTTGAGGCTGACGCAGTAGTCGTGGTGCGCTTCCAGCCCCTGCAGCAGGTTCATCCAGTAGCTGACCGACACCGGGGCCGCCTCGTCCGCGCCCGCCTCCCGGACGAAATTCCAGCTCGCCCAGGCGCGTCTGCGCGGCGGGAGCACGGCGGGGTCGGCGTGGAGGACCGTGCGGTTTTCCAGGTAGCGCCAGGCACCCAGCAGCCGGCGCTCTTCCTTGGAGGGGTCGGCGAGCAGCGCCAGGGCCTCGTCGGCGTGGGCGGCGATCACCGCGCGGTCGAAATCCAGCTCCCGGCCGCCGACGGTGCGCAGCACGACGCCGGCTGGAGTGCGCCGCAGCGTGCCGACCGGGGAGGCGGTGTGGACCCGGCCGGCGAAACGCGCGAGGAACGCCCGGACGTACGCATGGCTGCCGCCGACGACGGTCTGCCATTGCGGCCGGTCGCGCAACGAGAGCAGGCCGTGGTTCCTGAAGAAACGCAGCAGGGACACGGCCGGAAAATCCAGGACCTGGGCCGGGGAGGTGGACCAGATCGCGGCCGACATCGGCACGAGATAGTCGCGCGCCAGTTCCGGGCCGTACGCACGCCGCGCCAGGTAGTCGCGCAGCGGGAGGCCGGCGTCCGACCCGAGTTCCAACGTCCGGAGGCCGTCCCGCGAAAAGCGCAGGATGTCGCGGAGCATCCGCAGGAACGACGGTCGTACCACATTCCGCCGCTGGGCGAACAGGCCGTTGAGATCGTTGCCCGCGTAGAAGAACCCGCGCCGCTCGTCGTGCAGGCTGAAGGACATCTCGGCGGGGCGCACGCCGACGCCCAGGTCGGCCAGCAGGCGCTGGAACGCGGGGTAGGTGCGGTCGTTGAGCACGATGAACCCCGTGTCCACCGGCGTGCCGGCGTCGGGGCCGTTCGGCACCACGACCGTGTGCGTGTGCCCGCCGACGTAGTCGTTGCGCTCGAAGAGCACGACGTCGTGGCGGCGCTGCAGCAGGTGAGCGGCGGTGATCCCGGCCACCCCGCCGCCGACGACGGCAATCCGCAGGCGCTCGCCGGCGCGGGGATCGGACGCCGGCGACGGCGCAGCGCCGGTCACGGGGTGCTCCCCCGGCGCGGGAACCAGGGGACGAAGGCGCTCGTCCTAGCCTGGTAGGCGCGGAACGCGGGACTCCTCGCCATCCTCGCCTCGAGCATCGGGATGCCGGACACGAACAACAGCAGGGCGCCGATGGTCAGCGGGCTCACGAGCGCCCACACGCCGTCCGGCGTCGAGAGCGCGACCAGGAACGGTCCCCACCAGAGGAGCGCCTCGCCGAAGTAGTTCGGGTGCCGCGTGTAGCGCCAGAGTCCGGTGTCGAGCACGAGGCCGCGTCTGGACGGGTCGCGCACGAAGCGCAGCAACTGCGCGTCGCCGACCGCCTCGAAGACGAGGCCGACCGCCCAGACGAGCACGCCGGCGGCGTCGAGGGGACCGAGCGGCCCGCCCGGCCGCCGCACGGCCAGGAGGACCGGCGCCGAGATCACGAGCACGATGGTTCCCTGCAGGACGTAGATCTGCAGGAAGCTGCGCGGGACGAACCAGCGCCCCCAGCGCTCGCGCCAGGCCCTGTAGCGCGGGTCCTCTCCGCGGCCGCGGTTGCGCACCCAGATGTGGACGGCAAGGCGCAGGCCCCAGGCCGTCACCATCGCGATCAGCAGCAACTGGCGGGGGTGGCCGGAGCCGTGGGCGAGAGCGGCTGCCCAGACGCCGATCGCGCACATCGGGCCATAGGCGATGTCGGCGATGCTGTTGTCGCCCAGGCGCAGCGACAGCAGGAAGAGGCCGCCCATGGCGAGATAGACGGCGCCCGCGGCAGCAGCGACAACAGCCGACAGTGTGGGTTCCATCCCGAAGACCCCGCGCTATCCGGCCAACCGGCGCGCGATGAGGTGCCCGGCCAGCGAAACAGTTCCCGTCAGGACGGCGCCCCAGGCCATGTCCACCAGCGCGACGGCCGGGGGCCAGTCGCGCAGCGTCGCCCAGTTGGTGAGATCGTAGGTCGCGTAGGCGACGAACCCGAACAAGGCGCCGAGCAGGGTTGTGCGCGCCGCGGAACCCTGCTGCGATCCGGGAAGCACCACGAAGACCTCGACCCCGACGAGGAAGATGCCGTAGAAGACGAACGCCGGCGCCCACTTCACGGTCGGGCTCAGCAGGTGCGCGAGCGCCCTGGCGTAGAACGCCTTGGCGACGACACCCAGCCAGACCATGTCCAGCCCGAAGAACACCACCGCCATCAGGGGGTAGAGCAGGAGTGACCGAGCGAATGTCATCGCCATGCCTCCTTGTTTCGGGGTTCGTCGCAGACGTCGGACACTACTATAGTGAAGTTTCCCGACTCCGCCGCCGTTACCGTGCCGCGCCGCCCCCATCCCCTTCTGCCTCCGCCCGCTTCCCAATCGCGCGGAGCATGCCGGCGAACATGTAATGGTGAACGGGCCAGAGCGCGTACCAGTACAGGTAGCCCAGGAGCCCGGCGTGATCGAACAGCGCGGTCTGCCGGATTCTCGTCGCCTATCTCATCCCGACCAGCCTCGTCTTTCACGACTCCTGGGCTGTGGCCGGGCCCGAGTGACAGAACCAACTGGTGCACTTCATGAAGAACCTGACGATCATCGGAGGGCTCCTGATCCTGGCCTCTCTGCGTTGACTGTTCACCCACCCCTCGGGCACCCCGGTTATGCGTCCGTCCGCCGCCGCTTTGGGGCGTGAAGTAGAGTCTGCTGGTGTCAAACCCGAGTTGTTTCGCTTTTTCCAGGAGCCGTCCGAGCACCTCTTTCTTCAATTCCGGCTTTCTCGACAGGATCCACAAGTATCTATGTGAGCTGGCGACCATCGCGCAGCTGTATTCTCTGTCAAGGTCGACAATGATGTAGTCCGCGTAGAACGGACCGAAGAACGACACTCTCAGATAGCCGATGTCAGCCGTTCTTGCGAACTTCGCCTTGCCGACCGCGATCTTCTTCTTCGAGGTTCTTTCGTCGATTCCCGCGTTCTGCACACGGACCTTGCCGTCTTCCCTGAGCGTATACGTCGCCGTGACATGGGTCAGATGTTCTTCGAACGAGGCGGGCATGCGGGCGATTTCGTACCAGGTGCCGAGATAGTTGTTGAGCGCAAAACCGGTGACGGGTTCCATCGCCTGCCCTCCGTAGCCGGCGAAGATCGCCGCGAGCGCGCCGGTGACGACCAGGTACGGTTTCATGGTTGCTCCTCGTCGTTGCTGGTAGTGATGTGCGCCATGATCGCTG
>Ga0209048_10002723_pt1 | contig 17399 bp, 13 predicted proteins | sample FrelakmetCRP12CR_FD_187146 | JGI IMG/M metagenome (GOLD analysis project Ga0209048, IMG submission 187146) | Freshwater lake sediment microbial communities from the University of Notre Dame, USA, for methane emissions studies - CRP12 CR (SPAdes)... | ecosystem: Environmental > Aquatic >... | reverse complement strand
AGTAAACAATTGGAACAGGCTGAATTCTTGATAAATAATATTGACGAATCACTGTTGCAAGCAGACGCTCGAGGTTATGCCAGGGAAAAGATCGAAGCAATGCCCAATCCCTATGGAATAAGAGACAAAGCCTGGTCATTCTTTGAAGAGAAATATGGAAAGATCGAGCAAGATTTTGAGAATAAGGAGCTTCTCATCCGGGAACTTGAGGAAGCCAGAAACAAATACGCGCTGGAGGATTATAACTCCAAAAAAGCCGTCGGCGGAATTAAAAAAGTTTTACATGGATGGTTCAAACCGGAAAATATTAAGGACGAATACGTTGAACTTGCTTACAATAAATATCAGGAAAAACTTAGGAATTATATGGCGTTCCAGTCGGACGAGATAAAGAAAAAGAATCTTTCCGGTGAAGAACTGAAGAAAGAGATGCAGGAAATGATCCGCTACTACACGATCGAGGAAAAAACCAAACTTTTCAAAACCAGGACATTGGCTAATACATCGGAAATGGACGAAAAGTGGACGAAAAAAGTGTTGAACAAATCGGGAGAATTTCTAAAATGGTACCGAGGTCTGAATTGGAAAACAAAACTGGCCTTGTCGGGAACCTTGCTGGCTACCGGGCTAGGGGCAAGTGCCGTGGGTGTTACCTACAGGATTCTTGGCGGAGCAGCGGCTGGTGTTGGAGCGGCGGGCACAGTGGAAGCGCTTATGGAAGGCGCTTACAGAAGAAAGGAGAAGCGTGAAGATGAGCAAAAAAAGAAAAATATACTGGAACGAATTGCTCAAGGTGAAAAATTACAGGAATTGCTGCTTGAGGAAATCAAGACCTATCAAGATCAAATGAAAATCGAATTAGGAGAAGCCAGGACCAGAAAAATAAGAGCTATCATAACCGGTTCTATAACGGGAGCAGTAATCGGGGGAAATGCATTGCTTAAGCTAACTGACAATGGTTTTCCCGTCGGGAAGAAGATGATGAGCTGGCTCTCGCATATTTCTTCGGAAGATGCCAGTATTCCGAAACCTTCCGCTTTACCTAATTTGGAATCCGAAACAGTTCCATATCCGGGAAATGAATTTGCCGATAAGCCAGATATGGTCGGCATTCCGAAGACAGATGAAATAATCCCGCCGGAAGCGTACACAGTTGCGGCTGGCACAGAACAGGTAACCGAAACATCCGGTAATCTGGTGATTGAAAAAGGTTCAGGCATCGCCGAGACTCTTCAGAATCAAGGAATTGACGGTCAGAAATCCTATAGGATGATTCTGGATTACGCTTCGCGGGAAGGAATAGATCCGGATAGACTCAATCTGGTCTATCCCGGTCAGGAAGTGGTGATGAGTACTGACGGATCACAGATATTGGAAATCACCGAAACGGCTGAATCGAAGATGTTCCACTCGGTCTATGATATTTCTGGCGGCAGCAAGAGTAATTGGTCCGAAATGAAAAACCTGTCCTTTAAAGAAGCGAAAAATGATATGAAACCGGAGCTGGTCAAAAATTTGAACCAGGCGCTGGAGAGCTATAAGAATCTTATTGGAGACCAAGCCCAACCGGCCAAAGGTGAAACGATCAGAAAATGGCTGGCAAGAGTTGCCGATCTCGCTTCAAAAAAGTAAATAAATTAACCCAATAAATCAATGGATAAAAAAGACAAATTGCAGGAAAAATTAATCGTCGAACTTGACCTGGAAGGTCTTTCTCAGGAAAAACAGGAGGAACTTCTGGCCCAAATGACGGAAGCGGTCATCCAAAGGATCCTGATGGAATCGATGCAAAAATTGAACGATGCCGATCGGAAAAGCTATGGGAAAATGATCGATGAGGGAGCTGATCCCGAGGAAATCGAGAATTTTCTCACAAGCAGAATTCCCGATTATGCCAATATGGTTGACCGGATAATCACAGAATTCAAGGAGGAAATTAAGCGAGTTTAAATTTAATCAGTAACAAAAAACTATGCCAAACCTGGAACCCATTGAAGAAAAAGATATTGACTTGGAGACAAAATCTGTCGAAAAAAATGCGCCCAAGTCCGGAATGGAAAACCCGAGCAAGCCTTTGGATGAAAAAATAGGCGTCGAAGGAATCATGGAAAAAAATGAGCGAGTAGTAGAGAAAGAATCATTTTATGATAAATTGTTGAATCAAGTAAAAGGCCAAAGCCTGCCAGCGGTTGAGGAAGATATTGTTCCCGACGCGGAAAATTTAACTCAGAAAGAGAACGTGGAGAAACAAATAAGTGGATTGATCGAACTCTCGAAAACGAAAGGAGTGACTCATGCAGTCAGAGTGGCGAAAAAACTCAACGACAACTATTCTCTTGATGAGTTTCACGATAGGCTTTGCAGTGATGATGAGTTGATCCAAAGACTGATTAAAGAAGGATCAATAAAAAATTTATAGAATTTTAATTTAAAAATGACTTCAGCGAGTTTTAATACAATCTTTTATTGGCTAATAGGAATTTCTTTTATCGCTGCTTTGGTGAGCGGCGCTTTGTTGATTCTGAAAAGTTTTTTTACCTTTCGTGCTCATGTCAACAGGTCGCTCAATATGGACTTAGACATCGTCCGGGTGATCAGAATATCAAAACCTCAGGATAAAGAAGAAAGAAAAAGTAATGAGGCTTGGAAGGAAGAAATTGGGCCGATGGAACAGCTCTTGGTGTCGCTTTCCAATGTCAGGGAAAAAGCCGGAATCTGGCATCGTTTCATTTATGATAAGCCATCCATCGTGTTTGAGATTGCCAACGCCGCCGGGGACGAAGAAATCGTTTTCTACGTCGCTTTTCCGAAAAAATTCAGGGAAACAGTGGAAAAACAAATCCACAGTTTCTATCCCAACGCGGTGATTGAAAAAGCCAAGGATTACAATATTTTCACGCCAGGAAGTTTCACCTCGGCAGCCGTGCTTTCGCTGAAGCGCCAATACATCTTGCCCATCAAGACGTACGAAGATCTTGAAGTAGACCCGCTCAATGCCATAACCAACGCCTTGAGCAAATTTCAGACCGAAGATGAGGGCGGTGCGATCCAGATGGTGATGCAGCCGGTGAAGGCCGGTTGGCGGCGCAAAGGCAGGAAGATTGCCCACGATATGCAGCAAGGCAAACAGTTGAAAGACGTATATCGGCCGAACGTCATGTCCAGGATTTCCAAAGACTCGGGAAAGCTCATTGCTGATACTTTGTTATCAACGAAACATAAAGAAGATATCGGAATGGCGGACAAGAATGTTCAGCTGACACCCGAGGAACAAGAGCTGGTCAAAGGAATAGAAAGAAAAGCCAATAAGAATGGCTACAGGGTCAATATCAGGCTGGTGGCATCGGCAAAGACCGAAGAGCGCTCCCAGGAAATTTTGGGCCAGTTGGAAAACGCCTTTGCCCAATACGAAAATTCCGATATTAATTGGTTCCTGGTCAAGAAAAGATCGAAACACAAAGAAATCGCTTTTGATTTCATTTTCAGAAATTTCAAAGATGAAGAAGCGATGATTTTGAGCGTGGAAGAGATTGCCAGTATTTTTCATTTACCGATATCAGTCACCGAAACGCCGCGCATCAAGCTGCTCAAGTCCAGTACGGCGACTCCACCGACCAATATTCCGGCGGAGGGTGTTTTGCTGGGTTTCAATGAATTCCGTGGCGTCAAGACCAACATCAGGATCACAGAAGACGATCGCCGACGTCATCTCTATACCATTGGTCAGACCGGAACCGGAAAGTCGACTTTCCTGCAGGAGATTGCCAAACAGGACGCACGGGAAGGGAGAGGTTTCTGTTTTATAGATCCGCACGGACAAGCCGTTGAGGATATTCTGGCATCCATACCGAAAGAGAGAGCGGAAGATGTGATTATTTTCGATCCGTCAGACATTGAAAGGCCGTTCGGGCTCAATATGCTGGAATGCGATCCATCCGATCCATCCCAAAAAAGTTTCGTTATCAATGAAATGATGGGAATATTCGATCAACTCTATGATCTAAAAGCTACCGGCGGACCCATGTTTGAATACTATATGCGGAACGCCATGCTTCTCGTCATGGAAGATCCGGAAAGCGGCTCAACACTAATGGAAATCCCAAAAGTCCTAGCCGACGAGAATTTCCGCCACTATAAGCTGTCCCGTTGTAAGAATCCGACAGTGGTCGATTTCTGGTTGAAGGAAGCTGAAAAAGCCGGCGGGGAAGCGTCACTGGCTAATATGGTGCCTTATATAGTTTCCAAGCTGACGTCTTTCATTTCAAACGATATCATGCGGCCGATCATTGCCCAGCAAAAAAGCACGATCGATTTCCGCGAAATAATGGATGATAAAAAGATATTACTCGTAAATCTGGCGAAAGGGAAAATCGGAGAGATTAACGCACGACTCTTGGGGATGGTGATTGTCGGGAAGATTTTGATGGCCGCACTCTCCCGGGTTAATATGCCCGAAGATCAAAGGACGGATTTTTACTTGTATCTCGATGAGTTCCAGAATGTAACGACTGATTCGATCACTCAAATCCTTTCTGAAGCGAGAAAGTACCGGCTCTGTCTCATCCTGGCTCATCAGTTTATCGGCCAGCTGAAAGAAGAAATATCCAAAGCGGTTTTCGGAAATGTCGGCTCCATGGTTTCGTTCCGAGTCGGACCGGAAGATGCCGAGTTCTTGGAGAAACAATTTGCCCCGGTCTTCAGCGCGAGCGACTTGATTAATGTGGATAACCGGCTTTGTTTTTCTAGGATACTGATCAATAACCAACTGACTAAGCCTTTTAATATGGCGACATTTCCTCCGACCAAAGGCGACCAGGAGATTGCAAACGCATTTAAAGAACTATCCCGTCTCAAGTACGGAAGGAATAAAGATATTGTAAATCAGGAAATTATTGAGAGGACTAACATGAAGACACTCTCCTGATACAAGTTAGTTATGGTGAAGTCAAGTTGAAGTTAAGGACATCCTGCTCACCGGAAACCACAGCTTTTTGATGCTCAAGATCAATTGAAAACTCTTGAGCTTTTTTTATTTCAGGATGGCAGAATTGCTGGCTGATATTGCCTGAAGGATCAATTTTGAAAATACAGGCGTCGGTCTTGTCTAAAACAAATAAATCGGTACTTTCGGATGTGGCAAAAATCCGGTCGGGGATGACTTTAATTGTCGTTTCATCAATTTTCCAGTCTTCAGCTAGTCCCTTAAAGAATTTCTTTGTTTGGCCGTTGTCAATAATAAATACGTTATCATTAAGCGTCATGTCGGAAGTGTTCGACAGGGAATATTCCTGCTTCAGCCAATTTGTGGGGGTGCCAAAGCCACCTTCAACGCGTGGGTAGCGGTAAATCTTGCTATTTACTGAATCCAGTGCGTATAAATATGTCATATAGGTTCCGATAAAATTCGTTTGGGCGCCGCTTGGAATCGGAAAGATATTATCCTCGAATTGATAGGAGCTCACATTGAAAGAAGCTAACTTGTTTTCTCGATTAACGAGAAATATCATATTCAAATCACTCATTACACAGGCATTGTCAGGAGAAAATCCTTGTGGATAGGGAAAATCTTTCTGCTGGTCAAGATCATGGATAGAATCATTTTTTATTATATAGGTACTGCCTTTAATGACCAATGGCTTGATGATGCCTGCTCCTGAATAAACAACGACGGGAGCAGGAATATTAGCCGGTAATCCTTGTACCGTTTTTTCTTCTACAATAGGAGCTTGTTCTTCCAACATTTTGATTGTGGCCGCTCTTTCTTTCTTTTGCTGTATATCTTTTTCGATCTTAACGATAAAGTAGGGAACAACGAAAATCAAAAGAGCCGCTAGGATTATATAAATCTTTTGAGTATATGTGAATCGACTAAATAACGACTTCAAATTGTATAATTTCTTGGCTAATGGTTTAAATAGAGCCGGTAACCTTGGCGATGCAGGAACTTCTTTAGCTGGTAAGGAATTTGGTTGAACGATTTCTTGATCTGAAGATAACGTCTTTTCTTGGTTTGCTGAAATGCTGTTTTTTTTAGGGATCTTAGAAATTTTTTTCCGAATCCAACTGGCTGCCATCATCAACAAAGCAGAAATTTTTGAAAAGAGGATTTTTATTAGGGATAAAAATCCCTTTCCCAATGATGACAGAAGACCCAAGACAAAAATCCCGATGGATGGTAGTATGCCTTTGCCATCAGATTTCCTTCTCGGTTTTTCAATGCTTTCTTCAGCCTTGATATATATGTGTCCCTGAGTTTTTGCTATTCCTGGCTCTTCCTTCAGTGCTTCGCTTATCTCTTCGGCGATTTCCGTTTTGTTCTCCTGCTCCCTCTCTTTTTGAAACGCTACTTGACTGAATGCGTTAAGATCTTTTTTCTGACAGCGAGGTCGAGCAACTTCTTCCTCAAGCTTTTCTTGGATATCTATGACCAGGACGGCTGACTTGTCCAGCTCATTTCCCAATGCTGTTCGTAGGAACTGGAGATATTCATCGCGGCTGAACCGCAAAGCGTTCTTCTTGATCTCCTCAAAAGAAAAAACGTTAAAAATATCGCTGGTTGTGACGATAATCTTATCTCCGGAAAGGATTTTACCGCTGGAAAGATTTACGAAAGTCTTGAGAGGATTAAGCTTATCCTCAGGAATGATATTTTCACTTATTTCAGTGAGCGAACGAGAACGCAAAAGCAAGGCGGTGATGTTGCCGGTTTGGGAAAAGTGAAAATTATTTTTTTCGATCACTCCGCAAATAGCGTTGACTTTTCCGATCCAGTTGACATTATCGTGAGCAGCCAGCTTGGAAAGCGCCAGGTTTGCTTTATGAAGCGACAGTTCCAGACTTTCTAACGATGTTCTTTTGGAGCTTGAGAAGTATTCTTTTTTAATTACCGAGATGAGATAGTTTACGATATACGAAGAATCATCCGAGTAGTCGATTATTTCGAAAATACCGAAAATGGTGCCAAGTTTCTGATGGGTGACATTTTCTGGTGGCGCAATCAGAATTTCCAGAAAAGGAGTAATTCTTTTGCTGTTTGAGACAAGTACCTCGTTGAATATCGGCTCAAGAAGGGCTATTTTTTTTTCCGCTTTCCTCTTTGGCATAGATCTGACTTGATGGTATTATAGCAGTAATAAAGAAAAAAATAAAATAAATAATTCTTTTATTAGAGGCATTTTATGCGGTATTGTCAAAATCTTCTCCATCTTTACTTTTAAGCTTTTTGATAGTATACTTGACTTAGTTTTGTCTTATTATTTAAGCTGAATAAGAGGTAATTCTTAATAAAAAACTCTATGTCGGAGATGCTGGAAAGCCTTTTCGGTTCCAAGGAAAGAGCGAGATTGCTGCGTTTTTTTCTTCAGAATCCCGATCAGGAATATGCCGTCAGTGAAATAATCAAGAGGAACATGCTGAACGAAAACCGGGTCAGAAGAGAACTGACCAATCTTGCCAACATCAAATTCATCATCAAAAAGACAAGAAAGGAAAAGATTTACTATATCCTGAATCAAGATTTCAATTTTTATCCCGAACTCAAGAATCTGATCGTTAAGTCCAATATCTATCCCCAATGCCGGAGTCTGGGCCGCGTCAAGAACTTGGGAAATATCCGTTATGCCGCTATCAGCGGAATATTCATCAACTATCCGAAAAGCAAAGCGGATATGATTTTGGTGGGTGATGGCGTCAGTCGCGCGCGTCTCAAAAACCTGATGAATAACCTTGAAGCGGAAGTGGGAAAAGAAATCACCTTTGTCCTTATGAGCCAGGAAGAATTCAAATATCGCTTGAACATGCTCGATAAATTTATTCTTGATTTTCTTGAAGGACCCAATGAAGAACTGGTGAATAAGATTCCGGGGTTGAGGAAGTTCATCGCCGACCGCAAATAAATCAATGCTTTATATTCTATTGATCATCATCGCTGTTTTATGCCTGGCTATAATCTGGCTTGTTTTTGATTTTAGGAAAAAAATGAAAGATCCAGTAATCGAGAGGGATAGAGATATAAAACTGGCGCTTTTAGCGGAAAGCATGAATAATATTTCAAGGCAGAATCAAGAATTGCGCCAGACGATGGACAGCAAGCTTTCGGAGACCCACCGCACTACCCAGGACAGTATAAAAAACACCTTGGGAGTCACGCAGGATATTCACAATCAATCAGTGAAACAGATTACCGAGATAACGGAAAAGCTGGTCAAGCTTGAAGAGCAGAATAAACAGGTAATGACTTTTACCGAGCAGCTGAAAAATCTTCAGGATATTCTCAAGAACCCCAAGCAACGGGGAGTTTTGGGAGAGTATTTTTTGGAAGAAACTCTCAAGAACGTCCTACCACCAAATTCGTACCAGATGCAGTATAAGTTTAAGGACGGAAAGATTGTCGATGCCGTCGTTTATGTCAAAGAGAAAATAATTCCGATTGACTCGAAATTTTCCCTTGAAAATTACGAAAAGATCCTGTCTACCAACGATGCCAAAGAAAGGGAAGAACTCGAGAAGGCGTTCAAGCAGGATTTGAAGAAAAGGATAGACGAGACTTCTCAATATATTCGGCCGCTGGAAAAAACACTCGACTTCGCATTCATGTTCATTCCCTCGGAAGCAATATATTACGACCTTTTGGTCAACAAAATTGGCGCCGTGCAGATCAACACCCGCAGCATGGTGGAATACGCTTTTTGCGAAAAACATGTCGTGATTGTTTCGCCGACATCTTTTCTTGCCTATCTCCAGACCGTTCTCCAGGGCCTGAGAGCGATGCAAATCGAAGAAAGCGCCAAGGAGATTCTGGGCAATGTCGAGAAGTTGGAAAAACACATACTGGCCTTCAATGAGTATATGAAAAAGTTGGGAAATAATATGTCCACAACCGTTAATTCATACAATACGGCCTATAAAGAATTGTCCAAGATAGACAAAGACGTGGCGAAAATAACCGAGGGGGAAGCTACCGTTGAACCAACCGTGATTGAGAAGCCGCACATTGCCGATTCAGATTAATTTATATTGTTACGGGAACCAGGAATATAGCTTAAGTGATCACATATGGAGCAGGAAAGAATTAGAAATAGTCAGATGCCGAAAGAAATTGGCTTGATGGGAAATCTCAAGCTTTTTTTCAAAGAGGGATATTTTTCCGACAAATTGATCTTGGTGATGCTCATTGGAGCTTTGGCGATCAATATAGCGAATTGGATCGTACTCGCGCTTCTTGTCAGAGATGTTGACTTTCCCATAATTTTGCATTACAATGTTTATTTTGGAGTTGATCTGACCGGTAACTGGAAACAATCTTTCTATCTTCCAATCATCGGGTTAGTACTCCTTTTGGTCAACTGGGTGCTTTCATACTTTTTTTACTCGATCAATAAAAAAGTTGCCTCATATCTGGTATTGGGGGCAGCAGTCATAGTTCAGATCAATCTGCTAGTCGCATCATTAGGAATCATTATCATTAATTATTGAAAATGTTCACTTTTCCGGACCCTAAAACCAATGATCCCAGGGATAAAGTATGGCAGAGGTTGCTGGAAATCATTCCTGGTACTTTGACCTGGATGACATTCATCGGAATGTTTGTCTTTTCTTTTTTAGCTCCTGTCTTTGTGGCGATTTTCGTGATCCTCTTCGATCTCTACTGGATATTTCGTACCATATTCATTACCTCGTATTCCGTAAGCGGCTATCGAAAACTGCAGTCAGGAAAAGAAGTCGATTGGTGGGAGCGTTGCCAGAACGTACAAGATCCGAAGAAATATGAACTGATGATCAAAAACAAGGTCGACGAAATGAAAAAAGCTCTCAAAGAGCCGGGTTATAGATGGAGAGAAAAAAGGCTGCTCAAAAAGCGGATCGCTAATGAGACGGATTATCTGAAAAAAATAAAAGATATAAAAGAGTATGAAAAGGACATCTGGGATTGGAGGAAGATTATCCATGTCGTCCTATTACCAACAGCTTCGGAACCGGCCGATGTTATCGAACCGGCAATCCAGGCGGTAGCCGATTCCAACTTTCCCAATTCACAGATAATCATACTTTTAGCTACAGAAGAGCGAGAACCGGAAGAAAAAAGACTGGCCAAGGTCGAATATCTTAAAAATAAATTCAACGTTGTCTTTCGGGATTTCCTGGTAACCACCCATATCGTGAAGGATAACGAGATGAAAGCGAAAAGCTCCAACGCGACATTTGCCGCTCACCGTCTTCAGGAATATCTGGACGAGAGAAAAATTGATTACACTAGGGTTGTTCTTTCCAATTTCGATTGCGATACGGTCGCCCATCCCCAATACTTTGCGGCGCTGACCTATGAATATATCATCGACCCGAAGCGTCTCCAAAGGAGCTACCAACCGCTTCCGATGTATCACAATAATCTCTGGGATACCAACGCGTTTGTCCGGGTTATTGTGACCGGTTCCAGTTTTTGGCACATTTTTCAGAGCACCCGTCCGGAGGGTATGGTGACTTTTTCTTCCCACAGCGAACCCTTTGATACTTTGGTAAAAGTCGGTTTCTGGCCACTCAACATGATCAGTGAGGACTCGATAATCTACTGGAAGTGCTTTTCTTATTATAACGGCGACTATAAGGTCAAGCCGATTAGTCTGCCTGTTTCATTGGATGCGGTCCTGGCGCCTACATACAGCAGAACGATCATCAACCAATACAAACAGAAGCGCCGATGGGCCTACGGAGTGGAAAATTTCCCTGTCGTGATGAGGGCCATCTATCCCAACGGCAAGATATCACTGACAAAAAAGTTCAAGATCGGATTTGAAATGCTGGAAGGGCATCATTCCTGGGCGACATCTGCGTTTATTCTGGCGATTTTAGGATGGCTCCCCCTGATTTTCGGAGGTGAAGAGTTCAATCAAAGCGTGCTGGCTCATAATCTCCCCTATTTCACGCGCACTTTGATGACATTGGCAATGTTCGGTCTGAGTGTTTCCATGCTTTTGAGCTTCCTTATGCTTCCGCCTAAGCCGGCCAAGTATTCCAACTGGAAGTATATCCATATGGTTCTGCAATGGGTACTTGTTCCCATTATTGCTCCCTTCCTCGGTTCAATGCCGGCGGTTGATTCACAGACCAGGATCTTATTCGGAAAATATTTCGGTGAATTCTGGGTGACTGAGAAAATAAGGAAAAAATAATGATGTTTGTCATCCCTTTTTTGATTGCCTTTCTTTTTGCGGCTTTATTAGCATGGATTTTCGTCTTCTTGATAAGAAAAAAAAAGAAATTTTCTGGATCTTCGGGAAAAATTCTTAAACCGACCAGAATGATCCGCTTCGGGGGCATAGCCATGGGCGTGGCATTTCTTTTGGCCATCGTGATTGACCGAAATCTGGTCATCACCAGCGAAATATTCGTTTTGATTATGGCTATTCTGGCGGTTCTTATTTTCGGTCTCTGGGATGATTCAATAAGAGTGCTGAATTGGAAGACCCAGCTGATCTTCCAGATCGCACTTTCCGTTGCCATTTTTTTGGCCGGAATAAGTATCCATCTCATTTCCAATCCAATTACCGGAGGGGTCATCAGTTTTGAAAGCGGATTTGGCTGGGTAGCTTCACTTATATTGGTGGTATTCTGGATAATTTTGGTAATAAATTCCATCAATTGGATGGATGGAGTAGACGGTTTGGCAGGCGGAATTTCGGTCATTGCCGCATTGGCGATTTTTGTGCTTACTTTCAAACCGGAAGTCAATCAACCGCCATTAGGGATAATCAGTATCGCTTTTGTCGGCGCTGTAGCGGGTTTCCTGATCTTTAATTTCCATCCCTCAAGGATCTTAGCCGGTACCGGAGGAGCCTATTTTATGGGACTCACCCTAGCTCTTATGTCGATAAGCGCCGGAACGAAAATTGCCACCGCCTTATTGGTTCTCACTCTTCCTGTAGTCGATTTTCTCTGGGTCATCAGTGAAAGATTGAGATCGGGTCGTTCCATCTTTGAAAGGGACAATAATCATTTGCATCATAAGCTGATGAAAATGGGCTGGTCACAAAAGAAAATAAGCCTTTATTGCTACCTCTTTACTGCTTTCATGGCCATAATCGCTCTCAATACTGAGGCATCGGGAAAAATAATGGCTTTTGTCGGCCTGGCGATACTGGTCGCCCTATCCATTATTTACATAAAGAAAAGAAATAGTTCTCAAGCGGCTTGAGTTTTTCGCCGAAAGAAATCCCATATGAACAAAAAAAACAAAGGCAAAATTTTTCTCATTATAACAATAATCTTGCTTCTACTCGGTGTGTTTATTCTGGCGATGAATCATTCCCCTTACGGTAACAAAAAATCTATCGTAAAAGTCAAAGATCAGCCAGTCAGGGTAGAATTGGTGAAAACCCGGGAGAAAATGGAGCAAGGACTATCCGGAAGAAAAGGACTCTGTGAAGCATGCGGAATGCTGTTCTTGTTCGAAAAAAAAGGCATCTATAGCTTCTGGATGAAAGATATGAAGTTCGATTTGGACCTCATCTGGATCGACGGAAAATCGATTATCAAGATAGAGAGGAGCATACCAGCCAGCTATCCAGATACGATGAAAAACGAAGTCGCGGCTGACAAAGTTCTGGAAGTGCCGTCGGGATTTTGTGATCGGTACGGCATCCTTGTCGGTGACAAGCTGGAAATGTGATCTAAATCTCTCTCTAAAGCAAAATCCCGGGAATTTTCCCGGGATTTTGCTATAAAAAGAAAAAATATGTCTAAAGAACGAAATATATTACAAAACTAACGCTTTGCCATTATGACAGAGATGGTACTTGAGCAGAATATTGCTTGAGATTGTTTAGTTGGGCTTCATTCAATGTCTTGGCTTGCCCAATTGCTTCTTGGATCAAACTTTTGGGGAATTCGATCGTTGTGCCAACTACGATAACAGTTGGACTTTCAACTCTTCTTCTCATGTAATCTTCGATGTAAATCTTGTGTTCCGCACTTAAACTGGAATCAGGATTTTTTTCGAGATAGTTCGCTAGCGCTTTGCGAGCTAGATTGGTAACTCCTTCGCCTGCTGCGGCTGTTTCAATGTATGACTGTTCCGTTTCTTGGCTGGTGGATGTTGAAGAAGTCTGACCTTCAGGCTGGCTGGCTGGCTGTTCTGACGGCTGTCCTTCAAGCTGAGCAGCTTGATCGGATGGCTGACCTTCGGGCTGGCTGGCTGGCTGTTCTGACGGCTGTCCTTCAGGCTGAGCAGCTTGATCGGATGGCTGGCCTTCGGTCTGATTGGTTGATTCCGGAGGAGCTTGTTCTTGATTATTGCTAGCGATTTTTTCGCCTACTGCCTGCTTAGCGCCCTCAACCGCACCTTGAACCTTCTGCTGAGCTGCCTGTTTTGCGCTATCAGCTGCGCTTTGAACTTTCTGTTGAGCCGCGTCTTTCGCGCTTTGCGCCTTCTGTTGAGCTGCCTGTTTCGCGCTATCAACCGCGCCTTGAACTTTCTGTTGCGCTGCATCTTTAGCGGCTTGAACTTTCTGCTGAGCTGCCTGTTTTGCGCTATCAGCTTTTTGTTGGGCTAACTCCTTGGCTTTATCTACGACTTGGCCCGCAATCGACGGATTTCCGGATGCCGTTGTTTGAGCTTCTTCTGTCGCTGGAGTCGTTTGGCCTTCGGAACTAGGTTGTCCCTCGACGGTCAAACCTCCTTCCGCTATCTCTTGTTCTTGAGTATTGGTAGCCACCTGAGTCTCGGTCCTTTTCGAGTAGGAGTAGATACCTACAGCAATAAGAATTACGATGACGATGCTGATGATGATTCGCAGATTTTCCTGAAGCCAGTTGCTAAAACTGCCTTCCTGTTTTTCTTCTGGATTTTCTGGGCTATTTTCCATATTACACCTCTCTTTCTATATTTAATTATTAATGTGCTTACGTTGAAGCTTGAACCCGAATGCTCGGGTTATCGACCGATACAATGTTATTGAATGATAGCAACCTCTGATTTTGCCGTCAATCTAGACAAAATTCGACATTTGTAGCCTAATTGGTATCTAAGTTGCTAGTTCGTCATTTACCATAAAATTATGTGATCAAGGTGAGCGCAAAATTTTACAAAGCATATCTTATCTGATCGTATTTTATACTGTTGGATAATTTTTTAATCAAAATTTTATTTTTGGCGAAGATCGTATTTTCAAATGAGAGGAAATCGAAATAATATGAACCATAAAATGTATTTCTATTACTCTAACGCTACAAAGCATGAAGTTTTGTGAAGCGAAATAAATATTTCATCTGTGGATAACTTTTTTCTATTGCATTATTTTTATTATGTTATATAATAATGTTATGAGATGAGAATATTAAAATATTTTTATCCCCAACACAAAGGTCGAAAAGAATCCAATTAAGTTCCAGCAGAAAATTCTGCTTAACACTAATAAACGAATAATAGAAAGGACGGTGATTACCATGGCAAAAAAGAAAGCAGCAAAGAAGGCCAAGAAAACTAAGAAAGTTGCTAAGAAGAAAAAGAAAAGATAGGTCTTGTTAGCACTTAAGAGTATATTGACTTGGGTGCGGGCCAATCTTTAGAGGTCCAATCACAAGTTCAAAGCAGGAATCCGCAAAAGTGCGGATTTTTGCTTATTTTAGATGTTTTAAAGCTGTCCCGACATGACCCTAAAGCGTCCCGAATAATCCTTGTGAAAAAATGATTTGTTGCGGGAAAATATTTTTTTGAGGAGATGATCCAGCGCCGATTTTTGTTCCGGGCTGAATTCAATTAGAATAAAAATATTTGTTTCAGGAAGCATATTCTTTATGTCATATATTTTATTGAATAATTTTTCATAATGCGCTAATCCGTGTTTTCCACTTATCAACGCGCTTTGCGGTTCATATTTTTTTATATCAAGAGAAGTCTTTTGATAAATGCTTTTCGAAAGATAGGGAAGATTGGAAATGAAAATTATTTCCCGAAAATAATTTTTCAATAAATAATATTTCAATCCTGATAAGAGGTTGGATCTCACAAGTTTAATTTTTTTAGAAATGCAGTGATGAGTGGAATTTTTCTTGGCCACGCGAAGCGCTCCGTCAGAAATATCAGTCGCGATAAATTCTATATCTTTATTGAATTTATGATTAGGGATACTTTTGGCGATGGAAATGATGATGTTTCCCGAGCCGGTACCAACATCGATCACTACACGATTCTTAATCGGATTGCTTTTAATATGCTCAAGTGCTTTTTCTACAAGGAGTTCGGTTTCGGGGCGGGGAATAAGGGTATGATGGTTGACGGTAAATTCAAAGCCAAAGAACTCCTTCCGGCCCAGAATATAGGCTAGCGGTTCATGCTTCAGCCTCCGCTTGATATATTTTTCCGCTTTTTGCTCTAGCATCTTTCGCAAATTATATTCCGGGTGAGAAATCACGAAAACCCGGTCTTTTTTCAAAGCCTTGGCTAAGATCAGCTCCAGATCCAGATAATCCAGCCTTTTATGATATTTTTCGAAAATGTCTTTGATTTTAGTCATAAGGCTATTATCAATGATTCTGTGTAAATCCTCAAGATTGACTTGATTATTAATACATAGATGGGATAATGTAACCGTTGTTATTGTATATATTCAAGAAAGCCGGTCCTTAGCTCAGGAAATAGTATAATAATCAGAAAGGAGAATGCTAAGTGGATAAGAAATACGACCTTACAACGCCAGAAGGTAGGGAACGCTGCGTGAGAAGGGAATTCGGAGCGCTGACAGTGGAAACGATTAAAGTTAAACCGATTGAGTATCTCAAAATTCTGAAACGGTATGTTTCAGAAACAATTTCGGCCAAAAAAAGAAAGGGGGAAAAATGAAGATCAGTTCCTATCACAACAAACAACACGCTTTGGATTCACTGATGGTCCCGGAAAAAGAACATCTGATCGTGAAACACAACTTGCGCTCGGGAGAGGAAGTGGAAATTGATACCCATAAATCAAGGGAATGGATCATTGTCGAGCCGGGAAAAGGAGAATTCCAGATCTGGTCCGGCGACAAGACCAAGAGGCTCACTTTTCCGGAAAAATTCACCTATGCCATCCTGATTCCGAGGAGAATCCCTCATCGGCTGGTGGCGCTCTCCGACGTATCCTATACTGTCCTTCGCGACGGTTTTGACTAGGAAAAAGGAGGAAAGCCCATTGTCAATTGTAAAATTTCGTAGACGAAAGAAACCCAAACGCTGGCGTCTTCTGGGTACGCGCTTTCATACCTTGCGGTCGGAAAAGATCTTTTATTGCCACGAATGCGACAATCTGATTATGGAAGGTTTTCAATATCACCGGGAATTCTGGGTCTGGGGCTCAACTGGACATTATATGATCAAACAAATACACGTCAGCCCGCCTTGAGAATTCTTTTTTCCTCCCGATGAGGAGGACAAGGACAGATTCGAAGACGAACATGATGAAGAACTTTCCAAAGTAGCCTAAAAAGCCGGCGATGAGAACCATCATCCCGGCTTTTTTCTTTTGATAATATTAAAGCCGAACCATGATATAATTCCCATATAATCGAAAAGTTAGCATCAAAGATGGAATATATAATAGGAAAGTTAAATACGTTCGAGAAAAGCCTGAACTACAAAAAAGTCCTGGTAATCATTGCCGTGGTCGGGCTTATCGTTTACGCCAATACCCTGATCAACGGGATGTTTTGGGATGATTACGACAGTGTGATCAATAATCAATATATCCGTAGCTGGGAAAATTTACCGCAATATTTCAGCGAGAATCTGACGGCCGGAGCCGGAATCAAGGACAACTATTGGCGGCCTTTGCTGTTGATATCCTTCTCACTGGATTATAAAATCGGAAGCCTCGAACCTTTTTTCTATCATCTGCAAAACCTCTTTTGGCACCTGGCATCGAGTTTCCTGGTTTTTCTGCTCATCTATAAACTGCTCAAAAACAATCTGGCAGGACTAATTGGCGCGTTGCTTTTTCTGGTTCATCCGCTCAATGTGGAAGCAGTAACTTACGTAGCCGGACGCGCCGATCCGATGCATCTGGCGCTGATGCTCGGGTCACTGCTGCTTTTCATTGGTTACGCAAAAGAAAATAAGAGCAGAAATTATTTATTTTTTTCGCTTGCTTTTTTTGTAGCAGCGCTTCTGGCCAAAGAGCGCGCAGTCGTTTTTCCCGGGATGATATTTTTGTATCTCATCACTTTTTACGACGGAAAAATCATCGGTGATTGGAAAAAGAAACTGATCATGCTCGCCCCCTATTTGTTTATTGCGGGATCGTATCTCTTCCTTCGTATGACAGCTTTGCATTTCACCGATACTTTCGATCTGGGCGTCGGAAACAATATCGGAGCGGAAAATTTCGCCGAAAAAATCCTGGCCTATTTCAAGGGACTGGCTGTCTACGCGGG
>Ga0209048_10002722_pt1 | contig 17412 bp, 17 predicted proteins | sample FrelakmetCRP12CR_FD_187146 | JGI IMG/M metagenome (GOLD analysis project Ga0209048, IMG submission 187146) | Freshwater lake sediment microbial communities from the University of Notre Dame, USA, for methane emissions studies - CRP12 CR (SPAdes)... | ecosystem: Environmental > Aquatic >... | reverse complement strand
GAGGAGGTGCGCCGGTACCGGGAAACGCAACTCGCGGGAACCGGCCTGGCGCCGCTCTTTCCGATCTGGGGTCTGTCCACGGCACTCCTTGCGAGGGAGATGGTCTCAGCGGGCCTCCGGGCTCGTATCACTTGCGTGGACCCGAGACAAATTCCCTCGTCTTTCGTGGGGCGCGAGTTCGATGATGCGCTGTTGGCGGATCTTCCAGCGAGCGCTGACCCTTGCGGCGAACGGGGCGAGTTTCACACCTTTGCCTATGCGGGCCCCATGTTTCGCCATCCCGTGCCGATTCAAACCGGTGAGATCGTGACGCGAGACGGGTTCGTCTTCGCCGATCTTCATTGAGCCATCATCACGGCGGAGAACCCACAGTGAGTGTGGTTGCTATTCGAGAGCAGTCTCGACGAGAAATCACAGCAAGGAACGGAACGAAACGAAGCGAGACCCCGACTCTCCCCTCGAGGTTTGTCTCCCCTCTGCCGGAGGCCGACCGGACATAATATTTATTGCTTTATGATATCCAGTTGTTACAGCCTTTTCCTGTCTCTCGGGCGTTGACTCTTCCCTCTATGCGCTGTATTATGGCCAAAGGCTGACGTAAGCCACGCCGACTATCCCATCTCTCGCACAGCACTCCCTCCCACGTTCCCGTGCGTCTGATTCTCCGGTCTCCGCCGCTTCTACGCCAGAGTGCCCATTGGTTGCCGCACGTTCTGTGGCCCACTACCGCTGTCTCTCACGAATGCAATCGTTGTGGGCACGCCATGTCAGTACACCGGAAAGGAGTGCCAGATGAATCAAGAACAATTCAAAGCGTTTTGGCCCCAACTTAAGAAGCCACTCAATGCGAAGTGGGAGAAGATCACGGATGCGGATCTTCTGGAGATCGGGGGTAACCTGGTCACGTTCACTGCCGTGCTGGCGAAACGCTATGGCGCAACCCAGAATGGCGAAGTCAACACCTGGGCCAACCGACGCTATTCCCATTGGTCCGGGAACTATACGAGTACGTACGCAGACCCGGTGAAGAAGGTAGCCTGACGAACCGCGCAGGCTGAGCGGACAGGAAGAGGGGCCGATGCTGGGCCCGTTCACGAAAATCGCGACACTGAGAACCCTGATGAGGAAGAGGAAAGGATCGACCCATGAAAAAGATTGTGATCAATAGAAGCTACGACAAGTTTTCGGTGAGTCACGATGCATTTGTACGATTGCGTGAGCTGGGGCAGCAGGACGCGCTCAAGGAAACGGACCTCGGAGCCTACTGGCCCGAGGCGGCGACGCCGAGAGAACCGAGCCTCAATCAGTGCGGAAGACTGATTCCGCGCGATGACTTGAAATTAGCCCATGTCGTGGAAGAACTCGGTGTGGCTGCCAATGGCCATGGAGCAGAGTTGCGGGTGGTCGCGATCCCGGACGATGTCCGGTGGGAAATTACCGCCGTGGGCGGGATAGAACACGTCAGCGAAGTCCACCGCACCTGGGCCTAGCCTGCATAATTCACAAGGCTTCTACTGCAACCGCCGGTACGCTGCTGCGACAAGCCTGCCGGCGGGCGGGCTCGCCGTGCAGTCGGTCAACATACTGTTTCAAGTATGCCTACCTCCCTTGCGGCTCCGCGCGCCCGTCTCGCGTGGCGTCTCGGCGGTTTCGTCACGAACCCTCGTGAATAATGCGGGCTCACAGCGCTGAGATCGAGTGCCTGCATGATTGTGACGATCGGCGCGCGCAGTGGGGAACTCATCCGGGGGCCATCTTGTTAGGACAAGGTAATCAAGCAAGCCTGGAAGAACCCATGTTGCGCTACGCGTTCGGACCTCAAAGTTCTCGCGCGCCAGCCATTTGTTCTGTAGCCTGCTTGTGAATCGAGCCTGCCCGATGAAGTGGGTTGTAGGGATCCGATGAGCGAAGAATGCGTGCGAGCCCTTGGAGCGCAGACCTGAAGACCTGGCAGTTCCGAAACAAGAAACCCCGAACAAGTTCCTGCAGCTGAATCCCGTCTACCTCCCCATCACCGTCCACCAGAACTGACTGAAGGACCGTTCCTTAGGCCGTCTCCGGCAGGCGCCCCTGCGTCACGTCCTGAGGCCCCTCCAGCATCAACTTGGCGCGTTGAAACGCGTTGGTTCTCGCTTCCCATTCCGTGCTGTGACCTTTCGACGAGTCCCGACCCTGCAGGCCATCGTCGAGATGGCTGGAACCAGGAATCGAAAATTTGCACAGCCACTTACCATTCTTGATCTGGCTGGTAACCAGGATAACTTTCTGGCCTTTCGCGTAGCAGGTCTCTGTCATGGTCGCCTCCGACTCGATCAGGATGCTGAAAAAGTTCGCCGGCCTTTCATGCACCCGTCACGGTTTGCTGCCTGTGTTGCCATCCTGCTGCTAGGACGGCTTCTTGATGAAGCGATCTGCAGTCAGCACGGTCTGCAACGATAGTGTGACCGCCCGGCGATAGGGGGCCTTCTGTCGAAGCATGATGACGAGCTCTTCATCGTCGATCAGAATAGACAAGTCGTCCTGGGTCACGAGCTGCCGATCCGGCGCCCCGATATTCATGCGATATTGCGTCTTTCCATCCGGATTCCGGTTGGGTCCGATGACGATCTCCGTGAGTCCATCGATAAATCCGACATGTCCTTCATGCCGGTGCTTGACCTTTGTACCATCAGGAATACGGACCCATGACTTGGCTATTCCTGGCTGCACGGGTTTCACGGACTTCGCGGTGTTCATGGTCATGATCTCTCCCTGTAATCCGATATGGAGTGAAGAATAACTACCAGGCTTTCCATCGCTCACCCCGCCGTTGCGGAGATGCCGAAGCGCTATGCCCCGGCGAGCGGCCTCGAATCAAGCACGAAATGAGTCAGCACTTCGTTGACGGAGGAACAGCGGAAACGACACGAACGATCGCATGGAGGCATCGTCAGCAAGGAAGGAGACGCGATGGATGGGATAAATGTTACGGTTCACCATACGGTCTACATCGTACCACAGGCAGGGCTACCATAGCGAATAAGTCTGCGAATACCCCGGTCAGTCAGAACCTCGCCCGGCGAGGTCTGGTTGATCTCGTTTCGTTCGTCCATGCGAACCCAAAAAACCAGAGAAACCGGACCAATGAGACCAACCAATCAGACCGGCCCCCCGTCCCGCTCGTCTCGCCCTCTGCTCCTCTCCCTGTGCCACTGGGCTCCCCTCAAGATGTGATGATTTCTCGCGAGATTAAGCGTATTCTCTGGCGCAAATCGTTGAAAGCAACGAGGCCTGTCTAGAGTGGTCTCGAACAAAAACAAGCAGGGGAGTTCGCAATTGTTGAATAAATGGATGAACGCATGACCTCACCCGGGATTGTCCCGGCGCTCAGACCGTGACCCCTGGAGGTTTCACTTCCTGCGATGCGTGCCCGGACCGTCATTGTGAGGATCGCTCGATGATACATGCTGCCCGGTATACATCGACTGACCCATCGCTCGTTCGATCGATCGAGCTGCATCCTCTGCCGAGACTGAGGCCAGTGTCCCACAGTCGCCGACTCTCGCGTTCCTGTGCCGTCCTTCTGCTGATTGTGTCCGAAGTCTTTCTTGTGCATCCATCTGCTGCTGCTGACCGGAGAGCGAATCAATCACCGGACGATTCCGGCGGATCAATTCAGACCGCGAGCGTGATGCTGGACGGACAAGTGTTGTTCAAGGTTCGAGGGGTGACTGCCTTTCCGGCAGAGCTGCGAGCAGGAGCCATCAGGGATCGACTCGAAGCCATCGCGTCGAACCATGCGCTGACACTGGACAGACTGCGCGTGGAGGAGGCGCCGGACCGTTCCATCATCAAGCTCTCGGATGAGATGGTGGTCACCGTCCTTGACGTGGATGCCGAAATGGAAGGCATTTCGCGCCAACTCTTGGCCGAAACGTATCGGATTCGCATCAAGGAGGCTGTCGCGAAGTATCGGCATGACCGGAGCCCGCGCGTCCTGGGTCTTCACGGTCTCTACGCGCTGGGGGCCACTGCATCGTTCGCCCTGGTGGTATGGCTCCTTGTCTGGGCATTCCGACGACTGGACCGGTTTACGGAACAACGGTACCGAGCGAGACTGGAGGGTATAAGGGTCAAAGCCTTTCGGGTGGTGGAGAGCCAGCGTCTGTGGGAAGGAGTGCGGACGTCGGAACGGATGGTACGCACGCTGCTCTTGCTCCTGTTACTGTTCGTTTATGGTCAGTTCGTGCTCGGGCTCTTTCCCTGGACCAGGCCCCTCTCGCAGCGGCTTCTGTCGTTACTCGTCGATCCGCTACGCACGATGGGTCTGGCCATCGTCGGTGCCGTACCGAGCCTCATTTTCCTGTGTGTCCTCGTAGTTGTCGTTCGATTTGGGCTGAAACTTCTGAAATTATATTTCGCCGAGGTCGGTCGCGGCACGATCAGCCACGGTGGATTTGATCCTGACTGGGCCATGCCGACCTATCGGATCCTGCGCCTGTTGGTCATTGCGTTCGCAGTTGTCGTGGCCTATCCGCACGTGCCTGGATCCCAATCGGAGGCGTTTAAGGGCGTGTCAATCTTACTGGGTGTGATTTTCTCGCTCGGATCGTCGTCCTCCGTCGCCAATTTTATCGCCGGATACACGATGATCTATCGCCGGGCCTTCAAGGTCGGGGACCGCATCATGATCAACGATGTGATGGGGGACGTGTCGGAGATGCGGCTGCAGGTCACTCATTTGCGTTCTGTGAAGAACGAGGAGATCACGATTCCGAATTCCACGATTCTGAACAGTACCGTGATCAATTTCAGCAAACTCGCCCGCGAGCGGGGGCTGATCCTCCATACCATCGTGGGCATCGGCTATGAGACCCCCTGGCGGCAGGTGGATGCCATGCTGTTGGAGGCGGCCGCGAGGACGCCTGGACTGCTCCGCGAACCTGCCCCCTTTGTCCTTCAGCAATCATTGGACGACTTCGCGGTGAAATACGAGTTGAACGTCTACTGCGATAAGCCGCAAGAGAGTCTCACGTTGTACGCCGCGCTACACCGAAATATTCTTGACCTCTTCAATGAACACGGTGTGCAGATCATGACGCCGGCTTACGAGAGTGATCCCGAGAGTCTTAAAGTCGTTCCAAAAGATCAATGGTTTGCTCCCCCGGCCGAGCCTCCGTCTCCAGCGTGACGATTAACCATGTGTCGATACGGGCGTAATCGGGATGGGCCGCAATTCCAGCCGGTGTGATGAGGAGATGACATGGTCGGCGGAACAGGCTCCGAATCAGGCTGGAAGGGCGGCACCTGACATGAAGACCGCGAAATGGAGGGTTGGTATGGATCAGCGCGATGAAGGAACAGGCTCGCTCCGACTCTATGCAGGCGCCTTGGCGCTAGGGATGATCCTCACCGGATGCGCCGGAGGGCCCTCTCAGGAGGACCCGTCCTGGACCCTCGTCCCCATAACCGATGTCAGCATGGTGGCTGGTGAGTGGGAAGGGACTGTCAAGGAACACGGCGCCATAATCCCGGAGGGAACAATCCACCTCACGATCAGCGAGAACGGCACATATAAGTTTGTCGGACAGCGTTTAGATGACGTCGCGCTCGGTTCGGGATTTCTTGAGACACGAGACGGCCGGTTGAGCGGGGATACGGAGCGTCGCATCGCAACACTCGCCTTATACGATCACGAGGGGAAGGCCGTGTTAGTCGTCGACTCGACAGCCCGGCAGACGGAAAAACGGTATCACCTCGAATTGACGAGGACCAAACCATGAACCTGTCGCCAGGTAGCTGATCCTGGCCCGCGACTTCCGTCGCTCTTGTTCAACTGGTCCTTCTTGTGCGTGGGTGCATCTCGTTTCTTTCGTCCATCGAGCCAAGAGAACCGAAGAAACCACCCCGACTCACCCAACCGCGCGCGTTCCGCTCCCTGCGAGACAACAGTGCTTGTATTTTTTGCCGCTCCCGCAGGGACAAGGCGCGTTACGGCCGATCCCCCGGCGGCGCCGAGGCACCAATGGGAGCAGCGACCCCGTGTCCTGGTGAAACATGTCCCGCAGCATCGCGTACAAGACGGGATCCCGACGTTTCAGCAGCTCGGGTGACGTGAAGAAATACTCGGCCAACACCGCGAAGAATTCGTGCTCATTCGTATAGGCATAGGCACTGAAGTGGGCGCGATGTTTCGGAGGGCGGGCCAGTTCCCGGGCCACGTAGCGCATCCACTGCCGGACCACCATCCAGGGCACCTCGGGCGGGAGCCCATACTCGCCCGCTTCCTTCTCGACCAGGTGCGCGAACTCATGCACCCCTACATTCTGCTTGGCTGATTGATGGTCGAATCCCGCCAGGAGTGCCGGCTTGGAGAGAATCATCACCCCGCTCAAATGGTGCAGGCCGACCATCCCGAGAATATTCTCGTCGGACCCTCCACGGCTCTGGTAGGCGTCGTCGAACGCATTCGGATAGATCAGCACCTCATGCAGCCGATGGTATTCCCAGTCGTGGAACCCGAATATCGGGATCGCCGCACTCGCCGCCACCAGCACCCGGATCGTGTCGTCCACCTCCGTGCGGATGCCCGTGATCCGGACCTCGTCGAGAAAGATTTGCACCAGCTGCCGGAACCGCGCCTTCCCCGCATCGTCGAGCGCCTCGAAGAACGCCACGTGCGTGCGAAGAATCTGCTCCCACTTGGCAGGAAAGGGCTGCTGCATCACCGTCATCCGCCGGAGATATCGTCGCCGCACCCACCAGTACGTGAAAGGAATCAGCCCCAGCAGGACCCACAGGGCAGGGGAGAGCCAGCCCAGCAATCCTGCCGCCCAGGCCACCAGGCCGGCGGCCACGAGCGCCTGTCGCTGATTTCGACCATTGGCCTCCGCCGTCGCGATCATCGGCGCGATCTCCAGTGTGAAAGTGCTGCCAGAGCCAGGATTCTACCCCGGACGAGCCGGTGTTTGTCTCTCTAGTTCTTCTGGTTCATTTGGTCTATCTGGTTTATCTTGTGTGATGAGGTTATCTCGTTTCTTCCGTCTATCGAACCAAAGGAACCAGACCAACCAGACAGGCCAGATGAACGAGACAAGCCGTCTTTGCCCTCACGTTCCCATCAATAAAGGCGGTGATTTCTTTTGAAAAAAGGGGTATCCTCCGCGGCAACGAGACGTCGGAGTCGCAGAGGGAACAGCCTTCTGAGCGATCGCAGGGAGGACAACACAATGGAGCGAGGCATGAAGATCCACGCGGCAACCGTCGGGCTGCTGTGTCTCACCACCCTCACCATCGGCGGTTGTGTCTCGTCGAGCACCTACGACATAGCCGTCGCCGATCTCGAAGCGACGAAAGGCGAGCTCAAGGTCGCCAGAACCCAATCGGAGCTGCTCACCGAACAAGTCAGCGAACTCGAACAACGCAACAACGGCCTTGCCAGGCAAATGGAGGCCGCCTTGTCAGCACTCCAGCAGGCCGAGCGGGAGATGGAGGCCGAGCGCAAGGCCAGGATCGAACGGCTGAGCAAACTCAACCACACGATCGCTCAGCTGACCGCCCAACAAAACGGCCTGAAGTACGTCCTCAAGCGTGCAACCGAAGAGGAGGCTCGGCTGCAATCAACGGTTGACCGGTATAATCCCCCGCTAGGTGAGGCAGACGGAGTCAGCGCGTCATTCCTCCCTCCTCCGAATGCACCGACCAACGAACAGGCCGGGACAGCCCTGGCGCCATCAGCACCAGCTCCGCTTCCGAACGCGCCAGCTTCCCAACAGACAGTGACGACACAGGCAGCTCCGGCAGCTCCGATCCCCGCCAATCCGAAGCAACAGCCCGCCGGCAAGCAGACTGCCGCACCAGTCGAAGAGGGCTGGCTGCCCGCGATCAAGGGATGGATCGTCTCGCTCTGGCGATCGATCTTTTCATAGCAGGCTGTTGAAAAAGGGAGCGGGGTAGCTGGGACGATCCCTGTGCTCGCGCAACGCGTGGAAGGAGAAGGGTAGCCTGGTCGTCCTCCTGCTCGCGGAACGCGCGCCCTCAGAAGGCCCTCGTTCGACGCGCGCATTCGAGGATCGACCAGGCCACCCTTTGAAGAGAGAAACGAGCGAGCTTGGAGGGAGCACCTGTAAGTTCGTTGGACGCGCGCAGTTGGGATTATCCCAGCCACCCCTTAGTAAGCGATAGATCGCTGCGGCCTTGCTAATCAAACGTTTTACCCATCCTGCAAGGAGAGATCTGAGCGGCACTCACCACATCTTCTCTCGCCCTCTGCCTGTCCCCTTGAATCACCACTGGACTCTTGAGAACATGACATGAGACTTCGCGACAGACGCGTCACGAAGGTACACTCGGGCATCCTGGCTCCTTACGGCACGCCCCATGATCCATCCGGCGACACACGAGAAGAAGAGGGCAGGGCGGCATCGCCTGTGGACGTGGTGCGCCGCCGGTCTGCTGCTCCTCCTTGCCGGCTGCTCGCTTGCCCTCGCCTATCGCTATGCCGACTGGATCATCCTCTGGGAGCTCGATCACTACTTCGATCTCACCTCGGAACAGCGCGAGGACCTGGGCCTGCGGCTCACGCCTCTGCTGGCACGGCACCGGCACGAAGCCATTCCTCAGTACGAAGCCTCCCTCGTGCAGGTCCGGCAACGACTCGAACGAGGGCTCACCAGCCAGGATATCGACTGGGCCTATGCCACCTACGATCGACTGCGCGCCGACCTCTTCGACCGGCTCGTCGCCGACGGAGGCGTCTTCCTCGCATCCGTCGATTCCCGTCAGGTGCGCACCTTCGAAGAAGCCTTGCAGAAAGACAACGACAAAGCCGCGCGCCTCGTGCAGGCCCCCGCGCCGGAGCGGCTCAAGAAGCGGGCTCACGCCACCATCGACATGCTGGAAGACTGGCTGGGGTCCCTGTCCAAAGACCAAGAGGCACAGATCCGTGAATGGAGCTTCGCGCTCCCCGATACCCAACAAGTCTTGGTCGCCTACCGGGAACAGCGCCAGCAGGAATTGCTGGCCCTCCTCCATCAGCCACGCACGCCCGAGATCGTCGCCCGGGAGCTGCGCACCATACTCGTCTATCCGGACCAGCACGCCCCCCAGGCGTATCAAGACGGCGTCCGCCAGATGCGCGCCGCGGTCAAGACCATGGCCCTCGCCATCGATCAGCGAGCCACCGCCGACCAGCGCCACCACGCCGTGACCAAGCTCCAACGGCTCATCAACCAGCTTCACGACCTGCACGTCGAGTAGCGGTTCGCGTCGCGCCAGTCCCGCTCGTCTCGCTCGTAGCGATCAGCTCCTCTAGTCTGTCTTGCTCGTGTGGTCTCTTTGGTCCGCTGAACGAAATAGACCGGAAAAGCGAGTTTGACTGTCGAGCTTGTTTCGTTTGTTTGCTAGATGTCGATTAGAAAACCAAAGAAACCAGAGCGACCAGAAAACCAAACCCACTACAGAAATCCAAGAGACCACACGAACTAACCAGACGAGCAGAAGTGGAGAGCTGATCCCCCGGCTGAATTCTCGCGCACCCTGGCCGATGTGATCGGCATGAGCAGTGACAAGAGTGTCAGCCAGACGATTCATGATTGTGGCTCCGGCTCCGGAGGATGACTCATCACGGCGCACGACGCGGTCAACAGGGCAGCGCTCTCCTGGTCAAATACCTTCACAGAGTTCTTCCCGCCGTTCTTCGCCGCATACAGGGCCGAGTCTGCCGCCAGGATCAACTCGTTCAGGCCGACGTGAGTCGGGAACGTCGCGACCCCCACGCTGCAGGACAGAGGAAATGAGGCAGACGCAAGGTTCGCCAATTCCGGCAAGCGCGTCAGTGCGCTGACTTCTTGGCGGAGTCGCTCCGCTAAGGCGACGGCGCCTTTGACGGTGGTGTCCGGTAAGAGAACCGCAAATTCGTCCCCTCCATAGCGCGCGGCCACATCGCTCGCGCGCCAGAGGCGCTGGTCTCGCGTCCTCGGCAGCCGACCATCGAGGAGATGGCCCATCTGACGGAGTACCTCATCGCCCGTCTGATGGCCGTAGGTGTCGTTGATGTCTTTGAACTTATCCAAATCTAAGAAGAGCAGCGACAGGGGCGTCCTCGACCGCATGGCCTGCGCGCCCATCTGGTGCAGCATGTCCTCGAAGTGGGAGTGGCTGTAGAGTCCGGTGAGGCCGTCTCGGAGGGAGCGCTCTTGGAGCTGCTGGTTCAGGGCGTGCAGTTCGCCATTGGCGACTTCAAGCTGCCGGTTCAGGACCTCGGTCCGCTGTTGTTGCCGTTTCACCTGGGTGATGTCGGTGATCATCTCCACGATGTGCAAGCGGCCATCCACCGTGCGAGCCTTGGACCACTGCACCAGCATATATTCGTCATTCGGCAGGGCCACTTCGCTGGCGGTAATCTGCCCGGTCTCGACGGCTTCCGGCATCTTGCAAAACGCGCAAGGGGTCGAGCAGGCCGCGATCTTCTCATGGCAGGTCTGGTTGGAAATTTCACCGAACTTCGCAAGAGAAACCTGGTTCTGGAAGACGGCCTTGTAAGTGGTAGGGTCGATGACCGTCAGAATGACCGGCTGGGAGTTCAAGAGCTCCTGGGGATCGTATTGGTTGAGTTGAGAGGGCTCACGGTTCGACATCTCTCGTCCTTCCTGTAGGCACTTCACCCGGCCATGATCGGTCTTTCCCTCCTGCCTATCGGCCTACACGTGCGGTCATGGCCTCCATCTCAAGGATAGAAGTTGGCAAGGGATCGTGCCAGACCCAAACGAAGTACCTCAGAAGGGGGTCAGGGCTTGGTGTGACGTGACGCGTAACCTATTGGAATTAAAGGCTTTCAGTTGCCATCGTTCCTCTGGTTCACTCGGTCTATCCGGTTTCTCTGGTTTCTTTGGCGTGATGCACAAAACAAACAAGACAAACCAAATCAACCAAACAAACCGCCCCCGCCCTCACCCTTCACGCCCCATCTGCAAAGGGCTTGTGCATTCTGGACATTTGTCGTGATCCCGCGTAGATATTCCCGCCGTGGCAGCCACTCCTCCCAAGCACTTCTCGCTGATCCGCCAGTTTCACCTGGCCGACTTTCTGACTTTGGCCAACGCCGCCTGCGGGCTCGCGGCGGTGTTCCTTAGCATGCGCTACATGGGCAGCCAGTCGCCGGCCCATTTCATTGCCGCCACGGCCTTGGCGCCGGCGGCCCTGCTCTTTGACTGGCTCGATGGCCGTGTCGCCCGCTGGCGGCACATGCAATCGGCGCTCGGGCGCGAATTGGATTCGCTGGCGGACATCATCTCATTCGGGGTCGCTCCTGCGGCACTCGGATTCGCCGCAGGCCTGCGTGGTGGGTGGGACTGGATCGCGCTGATCTATTTCGTTTGCTGCGGGGTGAGCCGGCTGGCCCGGTACAATGTGACCGCCGAGAGCCTCTCAAGGGGCGGGGACAAGGTGGCCTACTTCGAAGGCACCCCCATTCCCACCACCGTGCTCCTGACCGCGGTACTCGCCCTGGCCGCCTGGCAGGACAGGCTGGGCGAGAACCTCTACTGGGGCGCCTGGACCATCGGGCCCTGCGACCTGCACCCCTTGTCCTTGCTGTTTGTCCTATCCGGAAGCTTGATGATCAGCAAAACAGTACGCGTTCCAAAAGTATAAGGACGGGCAGCCTGGTCGTCTTCCTGCTCGCGGAACGCGCGCCCTGAGAAGGGCCTCGTTCGACGCGCGCAATCTAAGATCAACCAGGCTACCCGTTGAGAGTAGAACGAGCAAGCTTGGAAGGATCATTTAAAGTCCGGTGCTCCCTCGACGGCCGCAGTTGGAGAAGCATGGGTGTTCGTCACCCGTTTCTCGCTCGCCTAGAACTCAGAACTGATTTCGTTAAACTGCCGGCTCACTCGAGAACCCGGCTTGCACGCAAGCCCCCCTGCTGAAAATGATTCGGAAGCAGCATGATGCAGTTCGGGTTGAGTCCTTGCGCCTTCAACGTGTCGATACTCCCCAGGACTTTGCCCTCCTTCGTCAGGTCGATCACCGTGATGGACCCGTCGCTCAGACCATCCAAATTGAGCAGGCTATTCTGGACGAACAGATACCGTTCATCGGGCGACAGCACGCTATGATGGGCACCCGCTGCGGCGGGAATGGCTTGAAGAAACTTCGGCTGTCGCGGATCGGTATTGTCATACAGATTAACAAACCCCGGCTTGGCGGTGGTGACGTACAAGCGGTCCCCTCTTTTGTTGTAGAGCATTTCCAACGGCATCCCTTGTTGCCGTGGTCCGAAATCATCGACCTGATTGAAGGAAAACGACTGGGTCTTCGGATCCCACATCCCGGCCCACAGCGTCCCTTCCATCATATTGGTGATGTGCACCACGGGGGGATTCGCATTGGGGCTGAACATGATTTCGACGGGAGCGGATTTGGCGGGAGAAGGTTTCGTCGAGATTTTGTGCGTCGAGAGCACTTTCCCGGTACTGGCTTCCAGCACCGTGACCGACTCACCCACTTCGGACATATCCGGCTTGACGGAGCTGGTGACGAGAACCCGATCAATGCCGTTGTGAATCGCAATCCCGTGCGGATACAGAATATAGGCCGCTGCCGGTACAGCCGCACTCACGGTTTTAATCGGCACATCTTTCACGGCATCACCCATGATCACCGTGCTCGAGCCCATGCAGGTGAGGTACCAGGTCTTGTTATCTTCCGAGACTACGAGATCCTCGCCGACCTGGCAGTCCGGGACGGCAATCGCGCGGAGCCGGTAGGGAAACTTCGTGAGGTCCACGACGTGCAAAATGCTTTTCCCCAAGGCCGTGATATAGGCTTTGCTCCGATCGCGGTTGAAGAAGATGTGGTGAGCGACGAGATCGGAGGGAAGCGGAATCTCCATCAAGATGTTCCCGAAGTCCGCAGACTCGGGATCAATGTCCATGATCGCGATCCCTTCTCGTCTCACTGGCTGGCCCGGCTTACTCTCATAGTTGAGGAGGGCGAGAATTTCCGCCGACGCCAGAGAAGTGCACGAGAGCAGCAGCACCAAGGTCAAGGAGAAGAGCCGGAATGGTTTCATGGGAGCCTCCATTTTGGTTGCGGGTGGAAAAAACGTTACTCCTCTCCCAGGCTCGAATCAACCGGCGAATACTCCTAGACTGATCCACCCTAGTCCCGCCCTTCCCTCCCGCCTAGAACTCAGAACCCAGAACTCAGAGCTTCTTTGCCCGTCTCGCGCTCATGCTCCAACCCATTGTAAATGCTTCCATTTCAGACGTTCGTCCGTTGCTTTTGAGGAATGAAACAGGTATCTCTGTCCGGCCATTGTCGATAGGTTATGTAAGTCGAGAGGAGCGCATGAATCTACCGGTGCCGGTGGAACGAATCGAGCAGAGCATCCGTATCATTCGAGGCCATCGAGTCATGTTGGATACAGACTTGGCTGAATTGTATGGCGTCGAGGTCAAACAGCTGAAAAGGCAGGTGAGGAGAAATAGAGACCGATTTCCCGACGATTTCATGCTCGAACTATCACAAGAGGAGCACATAGCTTTAAGGCGCCAATTTGGCACCTTAAAAAGGGGAGGGCACACGAAGTACAGGCCCTATGCCTTTACCGAGCAAGGCGTGGCGATGTTGTCGAGTGTGTTGAAGAGCAAACGTGCCGTGCACGTGAATATCAGCATCATGCGGGCATTTGTTCGCCTCCGAGAGATGATTGGCACGAATAAGGAGCTCGCCGCGCCCTTCTCGCTTGCCTCCAACTCAGAACTCCTAACCCAGAACTGACCTCGCAAATTCCTCATACCTCATTCCCAATTCCTCATTTCGAAGGTGTAACTCAGAACTCATAACTCACAACTCAGACCTTCCCCAATCCGGCGGGATGCTTTCCCATGGGGAAACGGGTATTCTGCCGCGGCTCACTTGAGACCGACATGAAGCCAATACAAAACTGGATCCCGCTGCCGCTCTACACGCAAGTGCTCATCGCCGTGGCATGCGGCGCCTTGCTCGGGGTCGCGTTTGGTCAGGAGCCCTATCTGGGCGGCCTGCGCAACGAGGATCTGGGCCGGTTCGGCCTGCTCGTCGTCACACTGCTCAAGGCGCTCGCCGTCCCGCTCATCTTCTTCGCGATCCTCGATGCGCTCATCCGCACCAGCCTCCCGCTGCGCCAGGGGACCAAGCTGCTCGTCATCTGCCTCGTCAACGTCTCAGTCGCCATGACGATTGGCCTCGTCATCATGAATACCTGGAAGCCGGGCCTGTCCTGGTACGGCCACGTCGACGAGTTACTGCACCTCGTGCCAGGCTCCCAGCCATCGGCGGCCAACCTCGCGCCAGCGCCGAGCGGGACGCAGAGTCCGCTCGAGGTCCTCGCGTCCTATATTCCACGCACCATCATGGCGCCGTTTTCCAGCAGCAACGTCATCGGAGTCGTCCTCCTCGCCCTGGTCATCGGCGCCACGCTGCGCCGTCTGAAGGGCGCTGCAGACCAGGGTCTTGGAGCCGTCCATGCGATGGCGCGGACCATCGAGCGTATCTATGCTCTCCTCGTGCAGCTGCTCGGCTGGATCATCCTCGTGGTGCCGCTCGCCGTCTTCGGAGTCGTCGCGCAGGTCGTCGGGAAAGCGGGAGTCGGCGTCTTCTCCGTCCTCTGGATCTTCCTCGCCGCTATGCTCCTGGGACTCGCCATCCACTCGCTCGTGTACTATCCGCTCGTCGCCTGGCTCGTCGGGAAGAAACCGCCGATGATCTATATAGGGCAGGGGGCCGACGCGATCATGACCGCCGTGTCTTGCAACAGTAGCCTCGCCACCGTGCCGGTCACGCTCCGGTGCCTCGAACGCATGCAGGTCTCGCCTCAATCGGCGCGCCTCGCGGCCTGTGTCGGCACGAACCTCAACAACGACGGCATCACCCTCTATGAAGCGATGGCCGCGCTCTTTCTTGCGCAAGCGCTGGGCTTCGACCTGCCGATGGCGAATCAGGTGTTGATCGTCCTCGCATCGATCATCGCGGGGGCCGGCGTGGCCGGCATTCCGGAGGCCGGGCTGATCGTGTTGCCGCTCGTCCTCGCAGCCGCGGGCCTGCCGGATCAGGTCATCATCGCGGCCATTCCCCTCGTCATGACGGTGGATTGGATCATCGCCCGAGCTCGCTCGGGCGTGAACGTCATGAGCGACATGCTGGTCGCCATCCTCCTCGATGCAGGTCGTATCACCCCCGCCACCGAACTGGCCGCGATGCAGTACCAATCCGGAGCCACTCCTCCCACGGAGCCACAGACATTCTGAGGAGCGAGTTGATTTCTTTGGTTGATCTGGTTTGTTTGGTTTTTCTGGTTCAAACAACGACACCGACCCAATAGACCACATCAACCAAACAAGCCCCCTCCGCCCTCACCCCTCACGTTTCACGCCCTCAGTCTTGCGACTTCATGGCAATTAGTGTATATACACAAATGCGTTTACGTGGGACATTCCGAAGGCCATTGCCAACCTCGAGAAACATGGCGTCCCGTTTGAGGAAGCGGCCACAGTCTTTGGCGATGCCAACGGTCTCGACTGGGAGGACATTGCACATTCGCACCGGGAACAGCGGTTCAAGCGACTTGGCATATCGGTGACCAAACGGCTGTTGCTGGTCGTGTATACGATACGGAGGACGGAACATGAAAAAGAAAAATTTAGGATCATCAGTGCGCGGCCGGCGAGCCGGCGGGAGCGTCAAGCCTATACCCGACTCACAGATTGATTTCTCGGACATCCCGGAGTCCACAGAGGAAGAACTCCGGCGCGCGCATCGGGTCGGCAGACCGGCCAGCGGCATGGCGAAGCAGTTGATCGCCATTCGTCTCTCGCCACGGCTGCTGAGCCAGCTTCGCAAGATGGCCGCTAAGCAAGGGAAGCCCTATCAGTCACTGATTCATGAGCTCTTAGAAAAGGCCGCCTCCAGAGCCGCATAAGGGTGTTTCGTTTGTCTGGATTCTTATTGGGTTTCTGACAACCAGACAAACCACATAACGAGATAGACCGGCGCGTCGCGCCCGTCCTGCTCGAAATAACTCAGCACTGTCTTCACTCACTCACTCCCCTCGTGTCTTGCCCTGGTCCGGTCAGGTTGTTACACTGCCTGCCAGGAGAAGAGGAAATCCGACGATCACAAGAGCGGAACCTGTATTGTGTGTTTACCAAGGAGGAACGCATGAATCGTGATTTTCGGATGGTGTGTCTGCTGGCCATCAGTTGTATGGTGTTCTGGAGCGCGGGATGCTCAAGCAAAGCTGGCCGATCGGGCGGTACCGCCGCCTACCCAGCACCGGGCGACACAACGCCCAGCTCGTCCATGACCGATCTTTCCGGCACAGAACGGCCGAGCTCCGGCATTGCGATGGCCAAGGTGGACCCGGCCACCGCGAGACTGCAAATGGACGAAATGCGAGCAGAACAAAACGCGACGGCGGCTGCCGGTCTGCGCGATGTCTATTTTGACTACGATAGCTGGAACATCAGTGAGGATGGGCGACAGGCGCTCACCCGGGATGCCGAGTGGCTGCGCACGCATCCGGCCGTCCAGCTGAAAGTGGAAGGGCACTGCGATGAGCGGGGCAGCACCACCTACAACTTCGTGTTGGCGGAGAAGCGGGCCAAGTCAGTCCGCAATTATTTGAGTGCGCTTGGGATTAAGCCTGAGCGCTTCATCGTCGTGTCCTACGGCAAAGAGCGCCCGTTTTGTAGAGACCGCTCCGAAGCCTGTTATCAGCAGAACCGGCGTGGCCATCTTGTCGTCAGACCATGACACCGGCGATTGATTGCCTGATTAAAAATTAGGAAATAACCGAGACGGCCCGGACTATGGGCCGTCTTGGTTATTCTCCCGCCTTTCCCGCTCGTCCCGTTCCTCTCGCTCTCCGCCGCACAGACCACATAGACCAGACCAGCGAGATAGACCGTCTGCGCGTTCACCTTTCACCGACTCAAATGCTTCCATTTCAGGCGCAACCGCGTTGATTTTTCGTGATGAAAACTGTAAGTCCTCTTGCCTCAAATCCTCTCGCACAGAACGGAAGAGAACATGAGCACTCTGGTACCTCGCGAACGGATTGAGCAGACAATCCTCGTCATCCGTGGTCATAACGTGATGCTGGATAGCGACTTGGCTCAGTTATACGGGGTTACAGCGGGAAGATTGAACGAAGCCGTGAAACGAAATGAGGAACGCTTTCCCAACGATTTCATGTTCCAGCTGACAAAAGCGGAGTTTGAAAACTTGAAATCGCAAATTGCGATATCAAGTTCGAAGTGGGGTGGCAGGAGGCATGCGCCCTATGCCTTCACCGAACAGGGTGTAGCAATGCTTTCCAGCGTATTGCGAAGCAAGAGAGCCATCCAGGTGAACATCGCCATCATGCGAGCGTTTGTCCAACTTCGAGAAATG
>Ga0209048_10002721_pt1 | contig 17413 bp, 11 predicted proteins | sample FrelakmetCRP12CR_FD_187146 | JGI IMG/M metagenome (GOLD analysis project Ga0209048, IMG submission 187146) | Freshwater lake sediment microbial communities from the University of Notre Dame, USA, for methane emissions studies - CRP12 CR (SPAdes)... | ecosystem: Environmental > Aquatic >... | reverse complement strand
GGCCTACATGCTCTTCAGCCTGATCGCCAAGTCGCTGCTGGCCTGGCAGGTCTTCTTCGGGACCCTGCGCCCGTAGACTCGTCACCCGGCGGAAGCGGCACGAGTTGACCGGGCGGCCGTGATCTCCTCGTCGGTGACGAGCAGATAAGCGGGGTCGAGCAAAGAGGGCTCAGCCCGGGTCGAGGAATCGTCCGATGGATGCTCGAGGAAGACCGGCCAGCCCTACCCACGCCTACCTTTGCCAGGACTCGACCTGTTGGCAGGGAGGAGCGGGAGCCGCGACGGCAGGCTTGGGAAGCAGACACTCTGCCAGCTGAGTTACTCCCGCTCGGGAGGCCGCTGCCAGGGGCGTGCAGCGACCCGGATTGTAGCGCGTGACTCCCGCGTCGGCCAGAGACTCCGCCGCATACCGCGCGTCGGCCTCCGGACGGTCGGCAGCGAGCGCCGGGCGCCCTGCCAGGCCTCGGCGACTCCGTCGACGAACGCCCAACGATGGCCAGAAGACCCGCCCAGCGGTCGTCCGGGGGGTCCTCGCTGAGGCGAGATCGGCACCCTGGCCGGCGACCAGGGAAGTCAGCGGCAAGTTCCCAGAAGCTCCGTTCGGTCTTGGTTTCCGGTCTGGTCCGACGTAGCGTTGAGGTCGGATCGCAGTTGACTGCCGCGGAGGATCGCGAAGGAGCGACGTGAGCCGACCCAGGCCCAGACGTCCGGAACGGAACGCTGGGGCATTCCTCGGCCCGTACGGACCCATACCTGTGCCGATGCGGACGCTCAGTGATGAGTACCGCGACGAGCCGACTGAGCCCGAGGTCGATCACGAGCCGGAGCCCGAACCGCAGGGCCTTGTTCGCCGTGTGCTCGATCGACTAGCGCGGCGACCGGGTCCCGGTCACTAACCACCAATCGTGCCATGCGCGGTGATCGCCGCTCGTGTACAGGGTCATGCTCGGGGTCTGCCCGGCGGCGAGCATGACAGGAGTCCCCAGGATGGTGGTCGGTGCCACTACTCCCGGGAACGCTCCCGGCCCTGCTCCTTGATCCTGAGGTCGGGGAACGTGATGGCCATCACGCAGCCGGCCGGCCTGCGAGCGGAACGATCGTCGCCGCCGCTCGGCGCGCCCCCTAACGGCGCCCCTCAAGCGGCTCGGGGGCGCCGCAGCCGAAGTGCGACCAGGATGGTCGAGACGAGGAAGACGAAGCCGACGGTGTTCGCCACGATGAGCGCCCCATTCCCGAGCGCGAGGCCGTAGCTCAGCCAGAGGACGCTGCCGATCGCCAGCACGGAGAGGTACGCCAACGACACATCGGCGCTGGATCTCATCACCCGCATCCTGCGGATCTGTAGGGTGGGGGACACGCCCATCACGATCCCCCAGGTGGCCGCCGCGAGGGCGAGCACATCGATCATGTCGGAGAGCCTCGGGTGCGCTCATGCCACTGCGGCCGCACTCGCCCGGGTCCGGCGGGAGCGCCTAGCGCGGCGATCCGATGATAGGTCGACCCGCCCCCTGTCATGCCGACGCGACCCGGGGGTCCTGGACTGCGGGAGCACGTACGGCTCGGTATTCCCGCCCCAATTCGGCCATGTCGGGCCCGAACGATGTCAGTGTGCCGGCCGCAGTCGAGAACGGCGCACCGAGCGGGAGCCCGTCGTCGGGGTGGTCCGCCGTGGACGCGCATCATCCACTCGACAGGAACATCAAGTCGCTCCTCGATGTTCGCTTCGGTGCCGGGAGCGCCCGGATGAACACTGGTTGACTCGGGAGACCGAGTCGTATCCCAGGCGAAGTCGTAGTCCTCTTGGACGCCGGCGGGCCAGCCGAGGTCGCACGGGTTCGAGAACAGCCCACTGAACAACGCGGCCGGGCCATGCCCCAGGAACGGGCCGCGGGCCAGCAACATCCCCGATGCCAGGCAGCCGAGCGCGACGAAGACCAGAGCGTCCATGGACCAGAACCCGAAGGTCACCGGGTGGGGCGCGTCCCCATCACCCCAACATGCTCCTCCGAGCACGAGCCGCATGCCAGAGCCATTGGTGACGAATGCGCGGATGTGGAGCACGCCGGCGGTCCGAACCGCGCTCCGGGATCCATGGCGGAGCCGCCCAGTTTCGCCGAACAGCCCTGGGCCAGGACCTTGCCATCTCGCGTTGAACGGCATTCCGCGGAAGGGCGACAATCGCCGTAGCGATGATGACGCCCGATCGCCTCTACCGCGGTTACCTCTTCGATCTCGACGGGACGGTCTACCTCGGCGATGCGTTGCTGCCGACGGTAGGCGAGACGATCGCCCGCCTCCGTGTACTCGGCAGACGCACGGTATTCCTGTCGAACAACCCGACCCACTCACGCGACGCGTGCGCCGCGAAGCTGACGCGACTGGGCCTGCCGACCAGGACTGACGACGTCCTGATCTCGTCGCAAGTGATGGTGGAGTACCTTCGCACGCATGTTCCGGAGGCCCGGTTGCTCGTGATTGGCGAGGAGCCACTCATGACGGAGCTGCGCGCGGCGGGATTCGAGCTCGTGAAGGACGCCCGAGAGACGGATGCCGTCATCGCGAGCTTCGATCGCACGTTTGTGTATTGGAAGCTACAGGCGGCCTTCGACGCGATCCGCGGGGGTGCACGCTTCTTCGCCACCAATGCTGATCGATACTGCCCGGTGCCTGGCGGCGGCGAGCCCGACGCGGCGGCCATCATCGCCGCGATCGAGGCCTGTACCAACGTGCGGTGCGAGGCGGTCGTCGGCAAACCCTCGAGGCACATGATCGACGCGGCCCTGAGGATGGTGGACCTCCCGGCAGCCGACTGCGTAATGACCGGGGATCGACTGGAGACGGACGTGAGGATGGGGCTTGACGCGGGGATGGCGGCCGCCCTGGCCCTGACGGGAGCCACCACCGAGGCGATGCTGGGCGAGTCTGGGGTCGAGCCGACCTACGTGCTTCGCCGGCTCGGAGATCTGCTACCCAAGGAGGAACGAGACCAAGCGTAGGCCGAGAGTCCCCACGGGGATCCTGCGCTCGGCGAGTGACAACCGTGAAGGATTACCTCCTCGGCATCGACCAGGGCACGAGTGGAAGCCGTGCACTGGTGCTCGACCGCAATGGCAGCGTCCGCGGGTATGGCTATCGACGCCTGGCCAGTCTCCACCCGAGGGCGGATTGGGTCGAGCAGGATCCCACGGCCATCGCCGCCGGGGTCCGCGAAGCCGTGGGCGAGGCGCTCGGGCAGGCGCAGTGCCGTCCGACCGACATCGTGGCCTGCGGGATCGCATCGCAGCGGGACACCGACTTCGTGTGGGACGCCATCACGGGCCTCCCGCTGGCCAACGCGATCACGTGGCAGGACCTACGAACGCAGCCACTCGAACGGGATCTGCATACCTGGCCTCAGGTCGCCGAGTGCCGCAGACGCCTCGGGTATTGGCCCGGCCCCTACAGCGCGGCCCTCCATCTGAAGTGGCGCCTGGCGAACGAACCGGTCGTCGTGGAGGCGATGCGAGCCGGACGGCTGCGCATTGGACTCTCGGCTCCCTGGGTGCTCAACGCGCTCGGTCGGGCGGACGGCCACCGGGTCGACGTGTCGCTCGCTCAGAGCATGTGCCTTTATGACTTCCGGGCGCGAGAGTACTGGGCGGAATGGCTCGAGTACCTCGGCGTGCCGAGCACCGCGCTGCCGGAAGCCACCGAGACGGTCGCCGAGTTCGGCTGGCTGGACCTCGACTCCACCAGGGTGCCCGTTCGGGCGATGATCGGCGACCAACAGGCCGCGCTTTTCGGATACGACTGTCGCGCGATCGGCAACGCCGAGTGCACGCACGGGACGGCCTCGTTCGTCAACGTATGCCTCGGCGACGCAGCCCCAGCGCTCGACACGATCAAGGTCTATCTCGCCTGGCTGCTGGGAGGGAAGCCCAGCCACTGCCTGGAGGCCGATACGACGATCACGGGCGCCGGCGTGCGCTGGCTGCGCGAGGATGCCCGCCTGATCGATCGTGACGAGCAACTCGGTGAGCTGGCAGACTCGGTAGGGGACGCCAGCGGGTTGGTGTTCGTTCCAGCGTTCACCGGCCTCAACGTCCCGTACGAGGTCCGCGAGGCGCGTGGCTCGTTGCTCGGCCTTTCGCTGGGCCATACACGTGCGCACATCGCCCGGGCATTCCTGGACTCGATCGGCTTCCAGCTCCATGCAATCCTTGAGGAGATCCACAGGACGACCGGTGTGCTGGTGGCCGAGCTGAAGGTCGGCGGTGGACTGTCGGCCAGCGACGCAGCCTGTGCGATCCAGGCCGACTGGCTCGGGATCCCCGTTGTCCGCTCCGCGTTCACACAGACGACCGCGCGGGCAGCCGCCCTGCTCGCCGGGATCGGCGCAGGGTTCTGGAAAGACGAGGCCGCCTTACCACCCCTTCCCGGTGAGCCTCAGGTCTTCGAGCCGCGACTCGCCGCGGACCAGCGCGAGGCGGGCTACGCGGAGTGGCGCCGGGCGATCCTGGCGGTGACGACGTGGGCGCGATCGTGAGACGTTCGGTCGCCGTTCGCCGTCCAATGCGGACGGACGCTCGGCCGACGACTGCAACCAGGTGCCTCTGAAAGCACGGGCGGCCTCGGGGATCGCCGACGCGAACCGTCTTGTGTGCGGTTGACCACCAAGTATCATCTTATCGTATGAGGAATGGGCTTCAGCTCGGGCACCCTCTGCCGCGACGCCGCGGCCTGCATGCGGAGATGGTCGAGGCGTTGGGGCGGGCTGTCGTGCAGGGCAAGTTCAATTCAGGCGATTCGTTGCCGAATGAAGCCCTGCTTGGGAGTGAGCTCGGCGCGTCGCGAACGATCATTCGGGAGGCGGTCAAGGTCATTGCCTCGAAGGGCCTGCTTGAGCCGCGGCCGAAGACAGGAACGCGCGTCCTTCCGCGCCGTTGCTGGAGTCTCATGGATGCCGACGTCATGCGGTGGCAGCTCGAGAGTGACGCCCGCGAAGTGGCAACCGGAGAGATGCTCGAGGTCAGGACGATCCTCGAGCCACCGGCCGCCGGTGTGGCCGCGATTCTCCGAAGCGATGAGGATGTCCGGCATCTCGAAGAACTCGTGGACACCATGGGGCGATGCACGGACGACCTGGCAACGTATGCCGCCACTGCTGTCGCCTTCCACGCTTCGATCCTCACCGCCACACACAACGAATTGCTGGCGCAGATGGCGAACGCCATCGGCACAGCGCTGATGGCCAGCAGTCGCTTCTCCCTCCACGCACCTTGTTCCGGAACGGGGGCGACTGCCTGTCATCGGGCCGTTGTCGACGCAATCAGGGCACGCGACCCTGGCGCGGCGAGCCGGGCGATGGGGCACCTGCTGTCCGGCGGCTCCGGCTCAGGCAACGAGCCAACACCGTAGGCCGACGCGCGGGTCAGCGCGTGTTGCGAAGAGCTGGACAACGAACCTCGGTGGCGCCTGCGTCGGCTGCGATGGCTGCCAGGGAGTCCAGGCGATGAGGGCCGGTGGGCCCGGACTTCGCCGCCCCCGACCTTCGGGAGCCATCGCCGCCTTCTGCGGCTACGCCTCGGTCGTGTGCGTCTTGAGGAACGCTCGACGAGCGCCCGGGTGTGGGGGGCTACGAACCTCCCCGGGACGCATCCGGCGGATCCGTCTCGTCACGGCGGCGGCGCGGTCGGCGGCCGCTGGCGGGACGCAGCGGCTCACGCTATCTCGATCGGCTCAAGCCGCCACGACCATCGGTACGTGCCCGGACCGACGAGGTACTCCGGGAGGGTGTCTGGCCCGCAGCTGGCGGTGCCCAAGCCCCGGTGCGCGGCATCCAGATGGATGATCGTTTCGGGTCGCGGCTGCAGCTCTTCATGGTGCGTCGCCTTCGCCAGATCCTCGGCACGGAAGTGCGACACGGAGACCTGGCGCGGCCGGTCGACCGTGATGCGCAGTCGGCGACCGTGGCCATCGGACAGCTGCATCCACCGCACGTCTGAGCACCCGCCGTTCTCTTGGGGTCTGATGTACGGCACGTGCAGGTCCCGGACGCTGGAACGCCATCGGCCTACCATGCCGCCGCGGCGGCGGTCCGGGTACGTCTCGTGGGGCCCACGGCCGAACCACTCGACCTCCTCCAGACCGGCCACCGTCTCCAGGACCGTGCCGACTCGTGCGAGGTCGGCGAACTCGTCGGGGATCGCGACCTCCTCGCGCACTTCGACACTGCCATCGGCGAGCCCTCGCAGGATCTGCTCGTGGCGCAGGAGAACGCCGGACGCCGTGCGATAGTCGCTGTGCACGATGATCGCGTGCGGGTCTTGCTCGACGGACACGAGTGTGCGGAGCAGGCGGTCAAGGCCCCATTCCTCCCACTGGGCGGCCATCCCCCCGATCCGGTCGTTGTCCGTCGGCGCGCGCCACAACGAGAGCATTGGCGGTGCGGCCAAGAGCGGGTGAAGCAGCATGCCCTCAGCATCGACCGGCACGTGGGACTCGCCGAACGCCCAGGGCGCCGGGCGCTGCGGCGCGTCGGTCACAATCGGAAGCTGAGACCAACACACCTCGTGGTTCGCTGGGGCCCACGGCTCCGGGCCAGCCGTTAGGAAGCGGATCGTGAGCAGGCGCTCGCTGCCGACCGGATGTTCAGCCAGCTCCCAGTCGGGCAGTTCCACCACGGCGTGCGCGCCCGGATCAAGGGCGGGCAGTGGCAAATCCCCGGTCCGGACGACCTCGCCGTCGAACGTCAGCTCCCAGCGCGCGCACAGCCAGCCAAGATCGCGGAAGTGCTGCCGGTTACGCACCACGACCCGTCCCTGGACCACCTCGTCCGACGAGGCGGCGACCACGACGGGCGCGGCAAGTTGTCTGTGCTCCCAGAGCGCGGGCTTGGGAGTACGGTCGGGGAACACCAGCCCATCGATGCAGAAGTTGCCGTCGTTGGGCTGATCACCAAAGTCGCCTCCATAGGCCCAGCGATCCGTGCCGTCGGGCAGCCGCTGGACCAGGCCGTGGTCCCACCATTCCCACATGAAGCCACCTTGCAGGCCGGGAGTGCTCTCGATGGTGTCCCAGTACTCGGCGAGCGTGCCGTTGCTGTTGCCCATCGCATGCGAGTACTCGCACATGACGAGCGGGTGCCGCTGCTTGCCGGAGGCTGCGTGAGCGGCGATCGCCGAGATCGGCGGGTACATCGGGCAAGTGAGGTCGCTGACGGTCTGGTCGCTCGACCAGTCCCAGCGGATGGCCCCCTCGTAGTGCAGCGGTCTGGACGGGTCGTAACGACGCAGCCACGCTGCCGCAGCGTCGTGGTTGGCGCCATATCCGGACTCGTTCCCCAGCGACCAGATGATGACCGAGGCGTGGTTCTTGTCTCGGCGCGCCATGCGGGACACGCGGTCGACCCAAGCGCCGAGGTACCGAGGGTCGTCGCACAGGCTGTCGATGAACGCGTGCGACTCGATGTCGGCTTCGGCGATGACGTACATGCCAAGCTCGTCGCACAGATCGAGAAAGACGGGGTCGTTCGGGTAGTGGGAGGTCCGCACCGCGTTGAAGCCGAACTGCTTCATCAGCACCAGATCGTCGCGCATCCCTTCCGTCGAGATCACGCGGCCCGTGTGCTGGTCGAAGTCGTGCCGGTTCACGCCCCGGAGCAGCACCCGCATGCCGTTCAGGAGAAGGTCCGAAACCTCGATCTCGACCCGGCGAAAGCCGATCCGAAGTCCGGCCCGCTCCCGGACCTCGCCGGAGGGCGCCCGGAGCGCGACGCTGAGCGCGTGCAGGTTCGGCTGCTCCGCCGACCAGGGCGCGACCCCTGGAATCCTGGCCTGGACGCTTGCGTGGCCGACGGGCGGCGGTGCAAGTTCGGCGAGCAGCGAAGGCCACTCGATGGACCGTTCGCCTTCGGAGAGCGGGGCACCCGAAACCGCACGGTCGACGAGGTCCCGTCGATGGCGCGTCCCCCGGGGCCGACGGCTCAGGTCCAGCACCGGCACGTCGGCCGCGAGCGGCTCGTCGAGGCCAGCGACCCGAACCTCGACGGTCCACCCAGGCTCAGGTTCGGTCCCTGGAAACTCGACCTCGGCTGCCACGTCGAGCGTGCCCGTCGAGAGGTCCTCCTCCAGGCCCGCGCTCACCCGGACATCCGCCAGGTGGACGGGGTCGGTCGCGTACAGGAAGACCGAGCGTGTGATCCCGCCGTGCCACCACTGGTCCTGGTCCTCGACGTAGCTCGCGTCCGACCACTTGACGACAGTTAGCGAGATCGTGTTGGCGCCGGGACGGACGGCGTGGGTCACGTCGAACTCGGCGGCGAGGTGCGAGTCCTTGCTCAGGCCGACCTGGCGGCCGTTCACGCGGGCGATAAGCACGCTCTCGGCTGCGCCGACATGGAGGATCACCCGGCGGCCGGCCCATGCGGAAGGCAGCTCAACGGTCCGCTCGTAGAGCCCGGCTGGGTTCTCCTCTGGCACCCCGGGGGGGAGACCACGGAAGGGCATGACGACGTTGGTGTACTGCGGCGGGTCGCCGACCCCCTGCATCGTCCAGCAGCCGGGAACAGCGATCTCACCCCATTCCGCCGATGGCTCCGCGTCCGGTCGCCGGAGAAGCTGGAAGCGCCATCGACCGTCCAGCTCGACCCGCTCGTGATGGGGCACGCTGTGCATCGCGATGCGCCCCATGCCGGTGAGCTCGGGCGTCTCCCACGGTGCTGACATGCTGCCGCCTCCCTAAGGGTTGACGTAGCCAGCGCCGGCCACGGGCTCGACGACGTAGACTCGGGGGGTGAGGCCGGTTCGCGCCGGGTACTCGCGCTCGACCGCCCCCCGCAACGCATCGACGGCCTCGCGGACCACCAGGTTGACCGTGCAGCCGCCGAAGCCGGCTCCGGTCATGCGAGCGCCGACCACGCCGGGCGTTTCGTGCGCGATGCTCACGAGAGCGTCCAGCTCGGGCGAGCTGACCTCGAACAGGTCGCGCAGCGACGCGTGGCTCGCGGCAAAGAGGCGGCCCACCGTGTCGAGATCGCCGGCTTCGAGCGCGGCAACGGTGGCCAGCACCCGCTCATTCTCTCTGACGACGTGCTCCGCACGGCGGAGACTCAGGGGGTCGAGACGGTCACCGAGCGAGGCGAGGCCCGCCTCGTCGACATCGCGAAGTGAGCGGACGGGTGCGCCGCGCTCGGCGAGCATCGCCACGGCACGCTCGCACTGGGCCCGCCGCTCGTTGTACTGCGACGACTCCAACCGCCTGGGCGAGCCCGTGTCGCACACCACCAGAGCGACACGATCCAGCGGAAGGGCCACGCTCCGGTGGGTGAGGGAGCGGCAGTCGAGCAGGAGGGCGCCTTCGGCGTTGCCGACCGATGACGCGAACTGGTCCATGAGGCCGCAGTTCACGCCGACGTACGCGTTCTCGGCACGCTGCGCGAGTCTGGCCAGCTCCAGTCGGCCGACGCCGCCGATCTGGTCGGCGAGGAGCGCAGTCGCCGAGACGAGCTCAAGGGCGGCCGACGACGAGAGCCCGGCCGAGCGGGGGAGCGTGCTCGCGAGGATGCCGCGAAAGCCACGGATCGGGATCCCCGCCTCGGCCAGCGACCACGCCGTCCCGGCCACATAGTCGATGCAACCACCGCGCCTGGGACCGATGGCGTCGAGATCGAACCCGACCCGCTCGCCGTTCTCCTCGAGCACCAGTGTGACCTGTCGATCGTCGGTGGAGATGAGCGCGATCCGGATCTCGAGGCCGATTGCGACCGGCAGGACGAAGCCCTCGTTGTAGTCCGTGTGCTCGCCAATCAGGTTGACCCGACCCGGGGCCCGGGCCACCCTGATCAGGTCGGGACGATCGCGGGCGATGGGCTCGATCGCCATCAGCGCAGCGCGCAGCCGCCGAGGGTCGAGGACGACCCCCGCTGTCAACCGGCGTTGCCCGGCTGACGCGTCGGGACCTGCGGTCATGGCCGGACGACCCGCGCGGTCTCGCCCTCGGGTGCCCGAACGGGCAGCTGGATTTCGGCGAGGCGTGACGCGCCGACCTCTGGGATCGTGTCGTTGATGAACAGGCCGGTGGCCGTCTCGACCGAGGCGCGAACCTTCGTGAGGCGCTCGCTCCGATGCGGGGGATAGAACTCGAAGGCGAGGTGCCAGTCTGGCGCGCCCGCCGGCGCCTCCATGGCGACCATCATGTAGGGGAGTTCGAAGGCGTAGAGGCGGTCGTAGCGAAGGACGATCTCCCGAAGGGCAGCAGCGAGATCGCGCTGCTCAGCCGGATCGAGGTCGCCCAGACGGCCGGCCCCGTGGCGCCGTGCGCGAACGTGGACTTCAAAGGGCCAGCGGGCGGCGAACGGCACGGCGACCGTGAAGCTCCCATTCCGGAAGACGACCCGCTCGCTCGCGTCGTCCTCCGTGACCACAAGGCAACCCAGGCAATCCCCGGTCCGCTCACGGTGGCTGGACAGGGCCTCGGTGCGCGTGGCGATGAATGGGGGCAGGTGGTCGAAGGCGTAGATCTGGCCGTGAGGGTGCGAGAGCGTCGCGCCAACGGCCTCGCCGCGGTTCTCGAAGATCATCACGAAGGCGTGAGCAGGATCCGCCCAGAGATCCGCCGAGCGATCCTGCCAGACGGCGACCACGTTGGCGAGTTCCTCGCCGGAGAGGGTCGCGATCGATCCCTCGTGGTGCTCCGTGTAGAGGACGACCTCGCAGCGACCGAGCGAACGCGCAACCCGTGCGTCGGCGAGGACCTCGGGCGGATCGGCCCGGAACGCCGGGAAGCGGTTCTCGAACACCGCGGCCTCGTAGTCGAATGGCAGCTCGGGCCCCGCCGGGCAGAACGAGCATCGAGCGTCCAGCCTGGCGTGCGGCCGAACATTGCGCGCAGGCGAAACGGCGATCCACGCGTCGGTCAGGCGGTCGTACCGCTTGTGGAGGAGCGATGGGTCCGCGGCAGGATCTTCCTCGGTGGGTGCGACCCCACGCAATTCGCCGTAGACCAGCAGGTAGCGGCCCCCGGTCGTTGTCAGGTCGTGGCGCACCAGCTGCCGCATGTCCAGGCCGTCCTCTCGTTCAGCGATGCCGTCTCGCTAAGCTCGAGTTCGATCCTAGCGCGTCGGTAGCTTGAGAACGGGCTCGGCGCTCGGGAGATTTCCTCCCGGCCCCGGCCCGCGTGGCCATCCCGGGAGCGCCGGAAGGGCTGGTGCCGGGCGATCAATCCGTGGAGGACAGCGCCAATGCACGGGCGGGTCGCAGCCCGAAGGCTCCTGCTAGCCCTTCGTCGATCCGAGCGTCAGGCCGCTGATGAACTGGCGCTGGAGGGCGAAGAAGACGATCAGCGTCGGGATCGCGACCAGGATCGACCCCGCGGCGATGAGGTTGTTGTCCGTGAAGAACTGGCCCTTGAGGTTGTTGAGGGCCGAGGTCATGGGGTACTTGTCGCCCGTCTTCATCAGGAGCAGCGCCCAGAAGAAGTCGTTGTAGACCCAGACCGTCTGCAGCACCGCCAGCGCCGCCAGCGCCGGTCGGGTCAGCGGCAGGATCACTCGCGAGTAGGTGGTCCAGACAGACGCCCCGTCCACCACGGCCGCCTCGTTGAGCTCCTTCGGGAGCGTCTTCATGTAGTTGCTCAGCACGAAGGTGCAGAAGCCCAGCTGGAAGGAGATGTGGATCATGATGATCCCGACGAACTGGTCGTAGAAGAGGCCATTGTCCGACAGGAACGGCGGGAGTGGCAGAGCCAGGTACATCCGGAAGAGCGGCGTGATGATGACCTGCGGCGGGAGCAGGTTGGCCGCGGTGAAGAGCATCAGGAACAGGACGTTGAAGCGCCAGCTGTAGCGCGACACCACGAAGGCCATCATCGACGCCAGGAACAGGACCAGGATGACCGACGGAAGCACGATGATCAGCGAGTTGAGCAGGTAGTGCGGGATGTTCGCCTGGTCCCAAGCGTTCTGGTAGTTCTCCAGCGACAGCACGGACGGCAGCGAGAAGTACCCCTTCGCGGCCGTGTCCGAATACGGCCGGAACGACGTGTAGAGGGCGAATGCGAGCGGGAACAGCCAGAGCAGGCTGATCACGATGAGGAACGCGTGCAGGGAGGCGCGCCGGAGGCGCCGGGGGCTCATGCGGCGGGACCCACGAGCCGCGGCATCACCGCTCATTGCTCCTCCTCCTGCAGCGCACGACTCAGGTACAGGATGATCGGCCCCACGGCGACGAGCAGGAGCACGACCGCGATCGCCGACCCGAACCCGATCTCCGGCGACTCGCCGATGATGTTGTTCGTGACCAGGATCGAGAGCAGCTCCAGCCCGTTGATGCCCTTGTTGATGATGAAGGCCAGGTCGAAGGCCCGCAGCGACTCGATGATGGTGATCACCAGGATCACGATGTTGATTGGCCGCATGACGGGGAACACGACTTGGAAGAACGTCTGGCGCTCGCTCGCGCCGTCGATGGCCGCGGCTTCACGGAGCGAGGGGTCCACCGCCTTCAGGCCCGCGAGGTAAAGCACCATCACGTAGCCCACCTGCCGCCAGCTCGCGGCCACAAGGACGGCCCACAGGTTGAGGCTGGGGTTCCCCAGCCAATCGATGAAGCCCTTGTCCGTCGAGGTGGTGTGGAGGACCTGGTTCAGGATCCCGTCGTCCGGTGCGTAGATCAGCTGCCAGATGAAGCCCACGATCGCCAGTGAGAGGACCACCGGCAGGAAGAGCGCGCTCTGGTAGAAGCGAGTACCGCGGATCTCCTTGTCAAGCAGCACTGCGAGAAACATCCCGAGGGGCGTCGCGATGCACAGGAAGAAGATCAGCCAGATGACGTTGTGGGCGACAGCAGGCCAGAACGACTGATAGTTCACCACGAGGTTGTAGTAGTTCGTCAGACCGACCCAGTGGATCTGGTCGAGGCCGCCGATGCCGTTCCAGCTGCTGAGGGACAGGATGATCGACAACAGGGTCGGGAGCAGGATGAAGAAGACGATCAGGAAGGTGGGGACCGCCACCATAGCCGCGAGCGTGATGCGATCGCTCCGGGTCAGCACGCTGAAGTGGCTGCGGCGTCGGGATCGGGCGGGCGCTCCCGCCTGGCCGGCAGAGACCGGCCCGGCGGGGGCGCCCAACTCAACGGCTCGATCGGTCACGTTCGTGAAGCGACGAGCGAGCTGAGGCTACGTGCCGCTACTTCTCGGGCGGGAGCGTGTCGTAGTAGGCCTGGATGTTCGAGAGCAGCTTGCCTAGGTCCTGCTTCGGGTTGTTGAGGAACTGGGCCAGGAAGTTCTGCATGCCCTGGGGACCCGCGAAGTCGGAGCGGGCATCACGATCGAGGAACTGGGCGATGCTGCCCGAGGCCGCGATGATCTGCTGGGCCTTCGACTGCAGCGGCGTGTAGAAGCTCGTGTCGGCATCCTTGGCGGCAGCGATGCTGCCGTCGATCTTGACGTAGGCGGCCTGGGCGGGTCCGGAGGCCGCGCACTCAAGGAACTTCTTGGCCGCGTCGAGGTTCGACGGCGCCTTGGTCAGCATGAGGCCGTCGATGGGGGCGTCGATCGCGTTCTCGGAGTCGTACTGGGTCCCTAACGTCGGGAAGATGAAGTAGTCGGTATCGGCGAGATCCGCGGGCGTCGGCGCCTGCTGGTTGGCGAAGGTGCCGAGGAAGTACATCCCGGCCTTCTTGCTGTACATCGTCTGGGCAGCCTGCTGCCAGGTGCGGCCAAGGGCTCCCTGCTGGAAGTAGGGCAGGAGTTCAGCCCACTTCTGGAAGACGGCCTTGACCCTCGGGTCGGTCCACTTCTCCTTGCCGTTTAGCAGGTCGATGTGGAACTTGTAGCCGTTCATGCGCATGTTCAGGATGTCGAACGTGCCCATGGCCGGCCAGCCGTCCTTGTCACCGAAGGCAAGCGGGACGAGGCCATCCGCCTGCATCTTCTTGGCGAGAGTGATGAACTCATCGATCGTCTTGGGGACCGTGTAGCCCTTCTCCTTGAAGAGGCTCGGGCGGTAGAGGACCACCCACGGGTAGTTGTACAGCGGGACCAGGTACTGCTTGCCGTCGTTCCCGGTCGAGGCCGTCTTGAAGGCGTCGCTGTAGTTCGCGCTGATCTTGTCCCAGACGTCGCTGATCGGTGTCAGCAACCCTGCGTCGGCGAAGAAGCGGAGCCGATGGCCGGCGAACCACTTGGCGATGTCCTCGGGCTTGCCCTGCAAGTACGAGCTGATCTGGTTCTGGAAGGTGTTGTGGTCGGTGGTGTTGATGGTGGTATTGATGCCGGTCTGCTTCGAGCAGTAGTCGACGAGGGCGGCGACGGCAGCCTTCGGGACCTTGTCGCTCTCGTTCGACCCGAAGGTAATCGAGCCGCCACCGGCCGCGGCAGACGCGGCCGCCTGGGACGGCGCGGCGGTCGCAGCCGCCTGGGACGGCGCGGCGGTCGCCGCGCTGCTGCACGCGGACAGCACGATCGCGGTTGTCGCCAGCAACGTGAGAACCGGCTTCAGCCGCATCGACGCGATGCCAACCATGCGCTCCTCCTCGTGAGTGCGCCTGCCTTGGGGGCAGGCTGCTAGAGACACCATCACACTACGAGGAAGGTCAACCTCCGCGGGCCATTGGGTACATCCGCGAGAGCCGTTCGTCACATCGTCAGTGAGGCAGCTCGACGTGCGACGGATCGCCATCGGACACGCCGTACCGGGTGCCTTTGATGAGAGTCGACAGAGAGCGGCCCTGGAGTAGCCCGCGTGACCGTTCTCGCCGCGGCCGAGACCGGCTCGGGCCCAGCCGTCTCCTCGGTTCGTCGCGCCACGGGGTTCCTGGCGGCCGCCTCGGAGGTACTCTGGAGCTGCGTTGAGCGGTCCGTTCATCGAAGGGCCGCCCCCGCCGCTCGTTGGAGAAATCGATGTCCATCTCGTGGAGCGCGGAAAGCGGGGAGTTCCATCTCCGCAACGACGCCATCAGCTACGTCATCCGGATCCTCGAGAACGGATGCGTGGGCCAGCTGTACTTCGGCGCCGCCCTGGCCTCCGGACGCTCGTACCGCCACCTGGGCCCTGGCGAGTTCCACGGTTTCTCCAACCGCCTGGGCGAGCCTGTCGCGCTCGAGTACCCCAGCCGCGGGGCCGGCGACTTCCGGGTACCGGCGCTGGCCGTCGAGCCGGCGGACGGATCCACCGTTCTCGAGCTCGCCTATGTCAGCCACCGGATTCTCTCAGGGAAATCACCCATCCCGGGGCTTCCCGCGACCTATGTCGAGCGGGGCGACGAGGCAGACACACTCGAGATCGAGCTCCGCGATCAGATCAGCGGCGCCGAGGTCCGGCTGTCGTATTCGATCTTCCACGCTCTCCCCGTCATCGCCCGGCACGTTCTCATCCGCAACGCCGGCACCCTGCCCCTCACTCTCCGCTGCGTGATGAGCGCCTGCCTTGACCTTCCTGACGCCGAGTGGCACTTCGTCCATCTGAGCGGGACCTGGGCGCGCGAGCGGCACGTGACGTCCAGGCCGCTCGCGTTCGGCCGCCAGTCGATCTCGAGCCAGCGAGGCGCGTCGAGCCACCAGCACAACCCGTTCATGGTCCTCAGACGGCCGTGGACCACCGAGGCAGACGGCGAGGCGTACGGGTTCAGCCTGGTCTACTCGGGCAATTTCCTCGCTGAGGTCGAGGTCGACCCATTCGACACGACCCGCGTTCGCCTCGGCATCGACCCGGAGGGGTTCTCCTGGCGCCTCAATCCAGGGTCGGAGTTTGCGGCTCCCGAGGCGGTCCTCGCGTACTCCAGCTCGGGGCTGGGGTCCCTCAGCGACACCTTCCATCGGCTTTACCGCGAGCGACTCGCCAAAGGTGTCTGGCGTGACCGGCCCCGCCCCATCCTCCTCAACAGCTGGGAGGGCGCCTATTTCGACTTCACCGAGGAGCGCCTCCTGCGGATGGCTGCTGCGGCGCGGGAGCTGGGGATCGAGCTCTTCGTCCTCGACGACGGCTGGTTCGGTGAGCGGGACGACGACACGAGCTCGCTTGGGGATTGGCACGTCGATCGACGCAAGCTCCCCGACGGGCTAGACGGGTTGGGCAGGAAGATCGGGGACCTTGGCATGCGGCTCGGCCTCTGGATCGAGCCCGAGATGGTCAGCCGACGAAGCCGGCTGTTCGTCGAGCACCCGGAGTGGGCCATCGGCATCCCGGGGCGCCCTCGTACAGAGGGCCGGAGCCAGTACGTCCTCGACCTGTCACGGGTCGAGGTGGTGGATCACCTCTTCGCGGTCCTGTCGGAAGTGCTCGGCAGCGCGCAGATCTCGTACGTGAAGTGGGACATGAACCGCAACATCACCGAGCCGTACAGCCTGGCGCTCCCGCCGGACCGGCAGGGGGAGTTTTTCCACCGCTACATCCTCGGCGTCTACGATCTCCACGAACGATTGACGCGCGCCTTTCCGGAGGTCCTCTTCGAGTCCTGCGCTTCCGGGGGCGGCCGTTTCGATCCAGGTCTCCTGGCGTTCGCGCCGCAGGGCTGGACGAGCGACGACACCGATGCGGTCGAGCGCCTCAAGATCCAATGGGGCACCTCTTTCTGCTACCCGCTCAGCTCCATGGGCGCGCACGTCTCGGCCGTTCCGAACCACCAGGTTGGGCGCGTCACCCCGCTCGCAACGCGCGCGGCCGTCGCCTTCTTCGGCGTCTTCGGCTACGAGCTCGACCCGACCGCTCTTTCACCCGACGAGCGAAGCGAGGTCGCCGATCAGGTGGCTTTCTACACGAGGCACCGTGACCTGCTCCAGAGAGGACGATTCATTCGATTGTTGAGCCCGTTCGGGGGGAACGGCAATGAAACGGCCTGGATGACCGTCGCGGAGGATGGCCGGCAGGCCATCGTGGGCTACTACCGGGTTCTCAACCGCCCAGACCCGGGACCGCACCGTGTGAAGCCACGCGGCCTCGACCCGGCGCTGACCTATCGCGTGACTCTCTGGCCGCCGATCGGAGACTCGCTTGAGCGAACCAACGCGCTCGTTCGCGGCGGGGACGACCTCATGAGCGCAGGCCTGTTCATCGACTCCGATCGGCAGGAGTCGGCGCGGATCGGCGACTTCCAGGCACGTTTGTTCGTCCTCGACGCAACCCCTCGTCAAGGTTAGGCGAACCGCCCTGCCGCGATCGCGGTGACCTCGGGACCACTGAAGTCGAGCCGTTCGGCACCAGAGGCTTCGGGTTCGCCAACCGAACCATGTGACCAAGGCGTGAACGCCCGACGATCCGACCGAGCTGATCGCGGCGACACCCCTACTCGGGGAGAAGCTTGATGCCCGGATGCCGGAAGAACCGGGAGGTTCAACCATGGCGACGGTGACCTTCGACCACGTGTGGAAGCGCTACGGCGACGTCGTGGCGGTCAACGACCTCATCCTCGACATCCAGGACGAGGAGTTCCTCGTG
>Ga0209048_10002720_pt1 | contig 17413 bp, 16 predicted proteins | sample FrelakmetCRP12CR_FD_187146 | JGI IMG/M metagenome (GOLD analysis project Ga0209048, IMG submission 187146) | Freshwater lake sediment microbial communities from the University of Notre Dame, USA, for methane emissions studies - CRP12 CR (SPAdes)... | ecosystem: Environmental > Aquatic >... | reverse complement strand
GACAGATGAACAGGCAGAATACGTCGCTGCTAATGTGAAATCATTTTTCGGCAAGTAAGAGGCGGTAACTTCTTTCATCTTAAGATCGTTGTTAGCCGCCATGGGATTTTTGTTTAAGTGGGTGATCGTGTATTTTTTAAGCTTTGCAAGAGCCTGATGATGATGAGGCACCGCTCCTTTTTGAATTCAGCTAAAAAATTCATATAATTTATGCTACATTTTCAAAAAACTCCTCAAAAATATAACCAAATATTGAAATATGAAAATCAGCGTTATTGGAACAGGATACGTCGGACTGGTGGTCGGCACGTGCTTCGCTGAGACCGGAAACGATGTAATTTGCGCCGATATTGATGAGAAAAAAGTAAGGATGCTGCGCAAGGGCAAGTCGCCAATATATGAGCCGGGTCTGGAAGGGCTAATAAAGTCTAATCTGAAGGAAAAAAGGCTTAAATTCACGACTAATTTGGAAATCGCGATCAAGCAGGCGAGCGTTATTTTCCTAGCCCTCCCAACACCGCCGTTTGAAGACGGGTCAGCCGATCTCAGCCATGTCCTGTCGGTCTCCAAGGTTATATCCGAGCATATGAACGGATACAAGGTTATCGTGAATAAAAGCACCGTGCCCGTGGGAACCGCCGACAGGGTCAGGCAGGTAATTGCGAAAAAGGCAAATTATGAGTTTGATGTCGTTTCCAACCCTGAATTTTTAAAGGAAGGTGCCGCAGTAAATGATTTTATGAAGCCCGACAGGATCGTGGTCGGCTCCAACAGTGCCAGGGCAATAAGCATTATGCAGGACCTTTATGCGCCCTTTATCCGTACAGGCAATCCTTTCATAGTCATGGATGAGAGAAGCTCCGAGCTGACAAAGTACGCTGCGAATTCATTCCTTGCGACGAAGATATCGTTCATGAACGAGGTTGCCAACCTTTGCGAACGGGTCGGGGCCGATGTGGACATGGTCAGAAAGGGTGTGGGCACGGATCCGCGGGTCGGACCGCAATTTCTGTTTGCGGGCGTTGGCTACGGCGGTTCATGTTTTCCGAAAGACGTAAGCGCCCTGGCCAAGACATCCGAAGAGTACAAATACGATTTCAAGATATTAAATGCCGTAGAATGGGTCAACAAGCAGCAGCGCATCCTGTTCGTAAATAAAGTCCTGAAGCATTTCGGCAGGAAGCTCAAGGGCAAGGTTATCGCTGTTTGGGGGCTCTCGTTCAAGCCCAACACAGACGATATGCGTGAGGCACCTTCGATAACGATAATCAAGGAACTCCTCAGGCACGGCGCGACAGTGTATGCACACGATCCTGTTGCCAACCAGGAAGCCAAGAAGCATCTCGGCAGCTCTGTCAGGTATTTCGATAACAATTACGATGCCCTGAAAGGCGCCGACGCGCTGGTGGTGGTGACCGAATGGAACGAGTTCCGAAGGCCGGATTTTGACAAGATGAAAACCCTCATGCGGGGGAAGGTGATATTCGACGGCCGCAACATATACAACCCCCAGATTCTTTCGGAAAAAGGCTTCGATTACACGGGCATCGGAAGGGAAAATTAGAATGGCACAAACTGAGATTGTCAGCGTTGTTACGGGTGGCGCAGGATTCCTCGGGTCGCACCTGTGCGACCGGCTGCTGGCCGATGGGCACCGGGTCATATGCATTGACAATCTGATAACAGGCGACACTGCGAACATCGCACACCTTTTGGGAAACAGGCGTTTTAATTTCGTCCATCACGATGTCACCAACTATATATTCATCGATGGACCGGTACACAACGTCCTGCATTTTGCATCGCCTGCGAGTCCCATCGATTACCTGAAGCTTCCCATTCAAACCCTTAAGGTCGGCTCCCTCGGAACTCACAAGGCCCTGGGGCTGGCAAAGTCAAAAGGCGCCCGGTTCCTGATCGCCTCCACCTCTGAAGTATACGGCGACCCGCTGATTCATCCTCAGCCGGAGGAATACTGGGGCAATGTCAACCCAATCGGATACAGGGGAGTATACGATGAGGCCAAGCGCTTCTCGGAGGCGATGACTATGGCCTACCACCGCTATCACGGCGTAAATACTCGTATCGTCAGAATCTTCAATACATACGGGACCCGCATGAGGATAAATGACGGACGGGCGATCCCCGCATTTATATCCCAGGCACTCCGGGGGGAAGATATTACGGTTTTTGGCGACGGAAGCCAGACTCGAAGTGTCTGTTACGTGGATGACCTCATCGATGGCATCGTCAGGCTGATCATGTCAGACATCACTGATCCTGTCAATATCGGCAATCCTGACGAGATACCCATACTTCAGCTGGCAAAAGAAATCCTGGAACTCACCCGTAGTAAGAGCAGGATTGTGTTCAGGGATCTGCCTCAGGATGACCCCAAGGTGCGTCAGCCCGATATCTCCAAGGCCCGTAAATTTCTGAGCTGGGAACCCAAGGTGGACAGGATAGAAGGGCTCAAAAAGACACTTGAATATTTTAAGAGCAAGATCGTCGTGCGGTAGGCCCCCGGTTCCTTCTGCTATAAAAATGTTTAGATTCGCAAAACTGGCCGTCATAATAATTTCCTCTCTTTTAATTCCTCTCCAGGCTCGCTCAACTGATCAACACAGGGCGGGGAGCGATTCCGATCTCAGCATAAAAATGTTTTACTCATGGATCCGCCGGCCTGATGGAATTCAACCAAACCCGTATCCGGCCTCTTTACTTGCGCTTAATGATTTTACCACCGGTCGGGTCAGGCGCTCTCCCAGCAAGTTCCCTGCCGGACCCGCTGAGGACGTGGTTTTCCTTCGGGATTCCCTCAGGACACATCTGCCTGATTATCAAGATTCCAGCATAAATACGGGTAGGTTGGCCCTGGTAGGGGGCACACTGTTGGGTTCGATGCTTGCAATACACCTCTACCAGCAGAGCGGGTGGTGGAGGGACAACAGGACACCCTTCCATTTTCAGGAGGACCTGGTATACGGCCTGAACGTGGATAAGTTTGGACATTTTTACGGTTCATACCTACTTGAGTACATAATCAGCAGGACGCTTAATTGGGCAAATATTTCCGAGGAGAGCTCGATGTGGATCGGATCAGGGGGAGCCCTGCTTTTTCAGACTTATGTCGAAATCGAAGACGGGTTCTCGAAATGGGGATTTGACAGGGTCGACTTCGCTTCCGATGTGGCCGGAGCCGCGTTCCCTGTTGCCAGATATTACATCCCCTGTATCCAGAATACCGACGTTAAGCTTAGCTATCATCCTTCCAGCCTTCTGGGCAATCCGGGAGGAATCGGCTTCCAGGGTCAGAAGCACATTATGCTGGACGATTATGAAGGGCAGACACTCTGGCTGAGCGTAAAGGTGCACAACCTTCTGCCTGAGGGGGCAAAGCCGTACTGGCCCGGTTTTCTCTGCCTGGCGTTGGGTTACGGAGCGCGCGACATCGCAAACCCGCACCCCTTCAGGGTATACTTTCTTGCACTGGATTTTGACATGACGAAGCTCATCCCACCGAATACACCGCTGCTTAAAATTCTGGGAGAGGCGCTGAACTTAATTCATTTTCCCGCTCCCACACTCCAATTCTATCCGAATGCAATTTTCTACGGTTTCTATTTTTAAAAATCCGTTCCTTGCATTTCATTTAAGTATTTCATAATTTTAATTCCAAGTTCCCTCGCGAAGGCATTTTTTTCGTTTCCGCTGGAATTTATTCCATTTTACCTTTGTTTAACCTATAAACTTAGACAGGAGATTACTATGTCACTTAAAGTTGGGGCCAAAGCGCCTGATTTTACACTGTTTGACACCGATCGGAAAGAACGCAAGCTGAATGAATTTTCAGGCAAGAAAACCGTTCTTGCATTTTTCCCCGGGGCATTTACCGGCGTATGTACCAAGGAATTGTGTCAATTCAGGGATTCAATGGCGAATTTCGGTCAAATCAACGCACAGGTTGTGGGAATCAGCGTTGACGGCCCGTTCGCAAATAAGGCATTTGCCGATGCCAACAAGTTGAATTTTCCGCTTCTCTCCGATTACAGCCGCAGCACCATAAAACAGTACGGCGGTCTCCACGAGGATTTCGCAGGCCTCAAAGGCTACACAGCCGCAAAGAGGGCGGTGTTTGTGCTTGACAAAAACGGGATCGTGAAGTATGCCTGGGTATCGGAAAATCCCGGCCTGGAGCCCCCTTACGACGAAATTAACAAGGCGCTTGCCGACATCAGCTGATATGCTTTCATTTCCGGATAATAACAGGAGGTAAGTATGCTAAAAATAGGGGAGAGCGCACCGGACTTTAAGCTACCGTCGGCTGACGGAAGCACAGTTTCGCTAAAGGATTATCGCGGTAAAAAAGTCGTGTTATATTTCTACCCGAAGGATAGCACGCCGGGCTGTACAAAGGAAGCATGCTCCTTCCAGGACAACCTGGAAACCCTGAAGAAGAAAAACGTGGAGGTTGTCGGGATAAGCGCCGATTCGGTAAATTCGCACCAGAAATTTTCTGCGAAATACAGCCTCTCATTCAGGCTTCTTAGCGACCCTGGCAGGGAAGTTTTAAAGGCATATGGAGTATGGAAGCGGAAGTCTTTCCTCGGTAAAAAGTACATGGGTATTGAGCGGACGACTTTCATAATCGATGAAAAGGGGAAAATTGCACATATATTCCAGAAGGTTAAGGTTATAGGCCATACCGAAGAGGTGTTAGATAAATTATAATTACTATCAAATAGAAAATGGAGAAAACTATGAACGATACACGTTTGAGCATTGGGGATCTGGTCCCCGATTTTAAAATTGAGGCATACGATCCTTCAAAGAATGACTTTACGGAAATACAGCTCGAAGCGATCAAGAAAAAGAAGAAGTGGACGGTGCTTTTCTTTTACCCTGCGGATTTTACTTTTGTCTGTCCGACAGAGCTGGACGACCTTGCATCAAAACATGATACCCTGAAAAAGCTCGGTGTCGAAGTTGTTTCCGTAAGCACAGACACAAAATTCACACACCTGGGATGGCACCAGGCAGAGATGCTTCTGAAAAATGTGCGCTTTCTGATGGGGGCAGACCCGACAGGGAAAATTTCCAGGATGTTCGGCGTTTATGACGAGCAGGGCGGGATCGCATTCCGGGGTACGTTCATCATCAATCCCAAGGGCGTTCTGGTGGGATCTGAAATCAACTACTTCAACGTGGGCAGGGATGCCAATGAGCTCCTGAGGAAAATGAAGGCAAACGTTTACCTGGAAGACCATCCCGATGAGGCATGCCCGGCAAAATGGGACGTGGGTGAAATAACGCTCAAACCCTCGGCAAAACTGGTCGGCAAGGTTTATGAAGCAATGAAACAGAAATGATATACCTTACCAGGCGGGAACATTTCTGCGCGTCGCACAGGCTCTTTAACCCGAAATTTTCCGAGAAAAAGAACCTTGATATCTACGGGAAATGCGCTTATCCTAACGGTCACGGGCATAACTATGAGATCGAAGTAACGATCCAAGGAATGCCTGATAAAGATACGGGGATGATCCTGGACCTGAAGAAGCTGTCCGACATAATTGAAATGGAAATACTTTCGAAGGTCGATCACAAGCACCTGAACCTGGATGTTGATTTTTTAAAAGGGGTCATCCCGACGGCTGAAAATCTTGCGGTCATTTTCTGGAAAATAATCCGGCCGAAGATCAAGCACGGGAAGCTCTACTGCGTTCGGGTGTATGAAACTCCCAATAATTATGCCGAATACCGGGGGTGAAAATGGCCCGAAAAACAAACCGGCCCAAGAATCTTGAAAAGGCAGTAGCCGAGATAATCTCGCTCATAGGTGAGGATCCTGGACGCGAGGGACTAATCAAGACGCCAGAGCGCGTGGCTAAAGCCTGGGAATATCTCACCAGCGGCTACAGACAGGACGCGCGCAAAATACTCAACGGCGCTGTTTTTACCGAAAAGTATGACGAGATGGTGATCGTGAAGGACATAGACTTTTTCAGTCTTTGCGAGCACCATATGCTCCCTTTTTACGGCAAGGCCCACGTGGCTTACATACCCAACGGTAAGATCCTCGGCCTCAGCAAGATCCCCAGGCTCATCGAGGCCTTCAGCAGGCGTCTCCAGGTCCAAGAGAGGATGACCCAGCAGATAGCGGACACTTTGTACGAAACGCTGGAACCTGACGGGGTGGCTGTCGTGATCGAAGCCAGGCATTTGTGCATGATGATGCGGGGGGTGGAAAAACAAAATTCACTTGCCACGACGAGCGCGATGCTCGGTTCCTTCCGCGAGGATGAGCGGACCCGCAATGAATTTTTAAAGCTGATAGACAGCAAACTGACCTGATATGCAAAAATCTCGAAACAGCCCCCTGTTGCGCCGCCGGGTCGTCTGGGTGACAGGTGCTTCACGCGGAATCGGATTTGAGATTGCAAAGCAATTTGCCTCGATAGGATGTGTTGTGTGCCTTTCGGGGAGGCACATGAAAAGCCTCCGCGCTGCGGCCGCTCTGATAACCGAATCCGGGGGAACGGCCCATCCTTTCCCGTGCGACGTGAGGGAAGCACGCAGCGTCCTGGCGGCCGCAAGGCGTATCGGGCTTAAGGCGGGAGAAATTGACGTCCTGATCAATAATGCCGGGATAACTCTTTTCAGGTCGTTTCTCAATACCTCCCTGAAGGAATTTCACGACGTCATCGCGACAAATCTGGAGGGACAGATTGCATGCATCAAGGCCGTGGTCCCCTCCATGGCTAAGCGCAGGCAGGGCTGGATTTTCAACATAATATCGATGGTGGCCTTGAAGACCTTCGGCGGCTCCTCGGCTTACACCGCGGCTAAGGTCGGCATGTTCGGTTTTGGGAAGGTTCTGCGCGAAGAGATGAAGCAGTACAATGTCAGAATAACAAACGTCATACCGGGGGCAACCGAAACGGAAATGTGGAGCAAGGAAAACCGGAAAAAATTTTCATATAGGATGATGAAGCCCAAAAGCGTGGCTGAGCTTGTGCTGGCCGCCTATCAGTCGCCGGATGATGCCGTGGTAGATGAAATTGTAATCCGCCCGATATTGGGCGATATAGATTGAACCAGTAAATTTTATCCGAGGGATCCAGTATGAGCCGGAATGAGGCGTTTCTTTTGTTGAATGAGTATACAAAAAACGAGGCTCTCCTCAAGCATATGTACGGCGTGGAGGCGGCCATGCGGGCATATGCCCGGAAATTCAGCGAGGATGAAGAAAAATGGGGTATTGTCGGTTTGCTGCATGATTTCGACTATGAAAACTATCCCTCCGCCCCCGACCATCCACTGAAGGGGTCCGAGATACTGAAGGAGAAGGGGTATCCTGAGGATGTGCGCCGTGCCATACTCTCACATGCGGATTATACTGGCATTCAGCGCGATTCTAAAATGGCAGTTGTACTTTACGCGTGTGACGAGCTTTGCGGGTTCATAACGGCATGCTCTCTTGTCCGGCCAAACAAGATAGCCGACCTGGAAGTTTCGTCCGTAAAGAAGAAAATGAAGGACAAAGGGTTTGCCCGCAATGTCAGCAGGGAGGATATCCTGAAAGGATGTGAAGAGCTGGGCATACCGATGGATGAGCACATAAGGTTCGTCATTGATGCCATGAAAGCAATTTCCCAGGAGCTCGGCCTTTAGTTGGCCCGCAAGCCTCAGCCCAGTTCAGAAGAAATCCACTGTAAACCCCGCCCCGAGAGCGGAGAGCCTGGTGTCGAAAAATTCGCCGGAGGGGTGGATGCCACTGTAATATGAAAGGTAGAGGCTAACCCCTTTCTCAAACCATTTCCCGATTTTCAAACCGGCCTGCACCTGATGCGAGGCTGCATATTCAGGCGTACCTCCGGCCGATATGTTATATGAAAAGTAAAGGTTCAGGGGTTTTCCTGCCATATCACCCAGTAGCCTGTCAAAGGATATCTCGGCGCCCGCGAGGAATGAAAACCTCTTAAGGTAAGCCGGCCTGACCAGGGTCGCGTACGATATTCCGCCATAGTATCTAGTGGATCCGAAATTTTGAACGCTTTTTTTTGCAATAACAATCTCGCCGAAATCCCTTGTAAAGGGAATTGGTTCGCGGCCCTCCCTCCAGGTTTTCGTCCATGGTATGTAATGCCCGTCTGCCATGTGCGCGCTATGATGAAGTATCCTGAACCTTGCTGATAGCCCCGACTCGCCCCTGTGGCCGCATGCGGAAATATTGCCCCCGAAAAACCCGTCCACCGCTTCAACCTGAAGCCGCAGTCCCTCGGCGTTTGCGGCAAAGGCATACGCCATGAAATCAATCCCCGCAGTCAGCTTCAAGGCGCTGCTCTGTAGTTCCAATCCCACGAGGTCGACAGAATTCCCGATGTCTACCTTTAAATCCGAGGTGCTGCTGAATTTAAACACCCCGATCCGCGGTTCCTGCATGCCGGCCTTCAGCGGGGTAAAATTTAGCCCCGGGGGAAGAATCTCGAATTGACCGTATACGGGGGGTGAATTAAGGAGAAGTAAAACCATTGCAGGCAAGAATTTCATGGCAGAAAAATTTTTGCTAATATAACAAACCCCCCCGCAACAAGCAACGCTCTCGCGGCGTGCTTGCATAATCTGTTCCAATGTCGGATATTTAATCAACACTGAAGGGGATATAAATGACCAGGGTTACTTCGCTTACAGATGAAGAAAAGGAGCGGTACAGCAGGCACATTGTCATGCCAGAAATCGGCATCGAAGGGCAGATGAGATTAAAGGAATCGAAGATTCTCATAATCGGAGCTGGGGGGCTGGGATCTCCGGTGGCGGTGTACCTGGCTGCAGCAGGTGCCGGTGTGCTGGGTATAGTCGACCCCGGTCTGGTCGAAATATCGAATCTGCAAAGGCAGATTCTGCACTCAAGCGCAAATGTGGGCCTTCCAAAGGCCGAATCAGCCCGCCAAAGGATAAAGATGATCAACCCAAACATTGAAGTTCATACCTATCATCTCGACCTGGATACGACTAACGCCGAGGATATCATAGGGTCTTACGATGTTGTTGCGGACTGCACGGATAATTTCCCGGTAAGACATGTTATCAACGAAGCATGCGTAAAGCTGGGCAAAATTATGGTTTACGGCAGCGTGCACAGATTCCAGGGAGAGGTCAGTGTTTTCGATGCCAGCCGCGGCCCATGCTACCGCTGCCTTCATCCCATCCCGACACCGGGTGAGTTTTCTGCGAACTCAGCCGAAATCGGCGTCTTCTGGGTTCTCCCGGGAGTGATAGGGTCGCTTGAGGCGCTGGAAGTCATGAAGATAATAATCGGCAGGGGGGATCTCCTCATCGGGCGGATCGTTCAGTTCGATGCTCTGAAATTCACCTTTTCCGAGATCGAGTTAAAAAAGGATCCAGCATGCCCGCTTTGCGGGAAATAGCTTGTAACTCTTTAATTATTTTCCTAAATTCAATCAGTTTTTTGATGTCCCGACAATAAAAGGAGATTCCCAAATGCAAAGGTTAATTCTGCTGTTCGCATCCGTCCTTGTATTTATCGTTATGCCCCTCATTGCCCAGGAAGAGGAGGAGGAGCCTCTTCCTCCAAGGCACCACGCACAGGCGAAACTGGGGGGGGCGGGCGGTTTTACGCAGAACCTCCTTTTTCTCAACCTAGACCCGATTAACGATGTTCTGAAGCACTCTAACGCGGTGACATTCGACAGGCAGCCCCTTTTAATGACGGGCGGGCAGGGATACGGTTATATAATGGTCATACCCAACCTACGGATCGGCGGGATGGGCGAGAGCGGGTCGGTAAAGACAATGGCTCTGGATCCCGTAGGGAATGTGCGGCGGGATGTCGAGCTCTCGGCGGGCTTCGGAGGGGTGACGATTGATTATGTTGTCCCGGTTTTCCCCAGGCTGGATGTCGCCTTCGGAATTCTTTTGGGCAGCGGGGGCATGAGCATCAAGACTACAAGGGACGACGGTTCCCCTAAAGGCTGGGAGAAGCTGTGGCAGAACTACGGGGGGGATTATTCGACATACAATTACTCACAAACACTTTCTGGATCCTTTTTTGTCTATCAGCCTTCGGTAAACGTGGAATATGCAGTTCTGCGGTATCTGGGGCTGCGCCTGGGTGCCAGCTATATGGGTATGGCGGGGAACAGCTGGAAGCTGGACGATAAATACGAACTCGTGGGAGTGCCCAGCGATGTAAACGGGAAAGGGTTTATGATCAACGCGGGGATTTTCCTGGGAACGTTTATTTTTTGAGAGCCTGATTTTACCCCACGGAAGGCAGTTTAACAAGTACTTTTTTCAGGTTAGCGGCCAAAGCCTGATTTTCTTCTTTTGTGCCGACTGATATGCGGAGGCAATCGGAAAGTCCGAAGGCGGCGAGTGGGCGGATGATCACACCCCTCTTAAGAAGTTCCTGGAAGATGAAATTGGCATCTTTCTCGCTTTTGCAGACAGTCATTACAAAATTTGCCTGGGAAGGAACTGCCTCCATGCCCAGCTCACGAAGCGCTTTTGTCAGGAATTTAAGCCCCGCGGAATTTATCCGGACTGATTTTTCCAGGAATTCCTGATCGCTAAGTGCGCCGATGCCGGCTGCCTGCGCAAGCGTGCTTGGTTCGAAAGGCAGCTTTACTTTGAGAAGATTCCCTATAAGCTCTTCATGGGCAAAGCCGTAGCCAATGCGTATGCCGGCGAGCCCGTAGACTTTCGAAAAAGTCCTGAGTGTGATCACGTTATCGTACCTGTACTTCATGGAATCGGGATATGAAGGGTTTTCCTGCGCGTATTCAAAGTATGCCTCGTCAAGGATTATGAGCACGCGCTCCGGCACTTTTTTATAGAAGGCATCGAACTCAGGTTTTGAGAATATCGTGCCGGTGGGATTATTCGGATTTGCGAGATAGATGATTTTAGTGTTTTTGTTAATCTGATCAGCGATGGCCGGCAGGTCATAAGCCCAGTTGCGGTAGGGAACTGTTCTGTATTTGACACCCCTGGAGCGCGCAAGCACCTGGAATCCTATGAACGCAGATTCCGTGGTGAGGACTTCGTCGGCGTCGCAGAGGAAAGTCCTTATGATATTGGACATGATCCCCTCCGAGCCGCTTCCGGTGATGACGTTTTCAAATTTGACATTGAATTTTCTGGCCAATACCATCCGCAGGTCATACCCTCCGTTGGGGTAATAGTGAAGTCCTGCAAAGTGCTTTTTCATCTCCTCAAGGGCTATAGGGGAAGGACCGATCGGATTCTCGTTTGAGGCCAACTTGACCACGTTTTTTAGACCGAATTCCCTTTTAACCTCTTCTATGGGTTTGCCAGGTTTATAGGGCTGAAGGGATTCAATGTAAGGAGGGACCAGCGGCATATGATTGAAATTTTATGAAAGTTTGATTGTTTGGCGTGTAAAAGATAATAAACTGCGCGTATATATTCAACCTTGTTCGCCTACCTGAATAAACAGCGTCTGCAGGCGATTCCATTAATAATGCAGGAGCCATAAAGTGGGGAAGGGCAAATCAGGGGTTTATCGCCATAATGAAACCCAGAGATTGTTTCTTGGATATATTCAATGAATTACTTAATTTCAAATGAATGTATGTCATCATGGAGATGGATGGAATAGATTTATTAATTTGTTTTAACTGATTGATGTCATCCGTCTATCCTTTCATGCACCGCTACTTGGTTCCGCTTCTTTGTTTCATAGGCAGCCATGCCTGTTTAATTGCACAGGTCCCCACGCCACTTTTCCAGGAATCCTACCACCACGCAAAATTTACCGTGCGCCGGGAGGGGGACACCTCATTCACGCTGCCCAAGGGGTTCATCGTCTCTGGGTCGGAAACCGTCCTTCTGGACACAGCGATTCTTTTGCGCGAGCGCGATTATTCACTCGAGCGGGGCTCCGGTGTATTACAGATAAAACGCTCCAGGCTGAGTGGAATTCTGGCGGATACCTCCTCCCATACGCTGGATGTGCGTTACAGGTCTTTCCCCTTCGATTTTAAAAAGTCATACAGGCACCGCGAGCCCGTCGAGATGACTGATACTGCGAGCGGAAGGAAGGAGACCGTTGGGAGGCCCGTGGCGGCGTTTTCGCTGGATGATTTGTTCGGGTCCAATCTGCAGAAAAGCGGCAGCATAGTGCGCGGCTTTACAGTCGGCTCCAACCGCGACCTCACATTAAACTCCGGATTCCGGATGCAAATGTCGGGCAAAATCACAGATGACATCGAACTCATTGCTGCCCTCACGGACGAGAACTCGCCCATCCAGCCAGAAGGCAATACTCAAACCCTGCGCGAGGTCGATAAAGTATTCATTGAGCTGCGCGGGAATAATCTGGGCGCAACCCTCGGTGATTTCAATCTGGACGTGACAGGAAACGAGTTCGGCTCGTTTAACCGCAAGCTTCAGGGAGCCAAGGGGAATTGGAGGTTCACATCTGGCGCGAGCGGGGGCAATATAATGGTGGCAGGGGCGGTCACCCGCGGCAAATTCACGACAAATCAATTCCTGGGCCTGGACGGGGTGCAGGGGCCTTATAAGCTAAGCGCCGAGAACGGGAACCCCGCGATAATTGTCATTGCGGGAACGGAACGGGTTTATGTGAACGGCGAGCAATTGACGCGGGGGGAAAATAATGATTATACGATCGATTATTCGAACGCGGAATTGACATTTACAACCAGAAGGCTTGTTTACGGCGGAGCACGCATCACGGTGGATTTTGAGTATAACGACCGCCAGTTCAACCGCAGCCTTATCGGGGCGAAGGCGGCCGTAAGCTTTATGAACGACCGCTGGAGCCTGAGCGCAACCCACGTGCGGGAAGGCGACGACCAGAATTCGCCGGTTGACCTAATTCTGAGCGAAGCTGACATTGAAATCTTAAACAAAGCAGGCGACGACCGCTCAAAAGCCGTGAAATCAGGTGCTGAATATACTGGGACCGGGAAGGGGCAGTACATGCAGTCGAGCATCCAGGTCAAGACCCCTTCGGGTAAGGATTCACTCCTGGTGGTTTATAAATACGCTCCAGAGGATACAATCGATGCCGTTTATTCGGTAAGCTTCAGCTTTGTGGGTGACGGGCTTGGCAGCTATAAGAAAATATCGCTGGGCAGGTACGAGTTTGCCGGTTTATACCAGGGAAGCTATGAACCGGTGCGTTTTCTACCAATCCCTGAGTTTCATTCGCTTACTGATCTCGACCTGGGGGGTAAAGTCGGAGATGACCTTAAACTTACGGGCGAATTCGCATTTTCAAACTTTGATCCCAACCGTTTTTCCCCGCTCGAGAGCGGAAGCCATGCAGGCGAGGCCGCGAAATTAGGCATTCAGTATTCCCCCGAGCATGTGCACCTCGGCAATCTGGATATAGGCTCTCTGGATCTGAAGTTTAAAGAGAGGTTTGTAGGCAAAAAATTCTCCTCCCTTGAGAGGCTGAACGAAGTGGAGTTTGCCCGGAAGTGGAACATACAGGACTCCTCGGCCCAGGACGAGGAACTCAGTGAGGGATCGCTATCCTACAGGCCTCTGGAGCCCCTTTCACTCACGGGCGGCATCGGAAATGTGAGGCGCGGTGAGCCGTTTTCCTCAAACAGATACACGTTTGCCACGCGGCTTGAGGCTGTGCAGCTGCCACGCGTGGATTACTCGCTTGAGGAAATTGAAAGCCGCAACACACTTTCCGATCTGGCGGCTGGATGGCTGAGGCAGCGCGGAAGTGCACAGTACAGGCTGTGGATTTTTACGCCTTCCGTAAAGTTTGCAAATGAGCTCCTCACCAACAGGGGTCTGGCAACCGACACGCTTTCAGCAGGAAGCTACCGCTTCAACGAAGTTTATCCCGGTGTCGTGCTAGGTGATCCGAAGGATCTGTATTTGGCTGCGGAAACGGGCTGGAGGTGGGACGATTCCCTATTGGCAGGCTCCTTGGAGCGGGCTTCACGGACTTTCAGCCAGCATTACAGGGGAGAGTTCAGGGACTGGAATTCGCTCTCCTCTTCGTTAGACCTTTCGATCCAGAAACGCACCTTCAAACCGGCATTCATCGAAAGAAAAAACTCAGATGCAGAAACGATCCTTTTACGCTGGAACTCGCAGTACAATCCGCTCCAACGCGGTCTGGAATCAGAATGGTTTTATGAGGTTGCCACGGAGAGGTCTGCCCGTTTGGAGCGCGTATTTCAGCGTGTGCCGAAGGGAACGGGCAGCTATGTTTACCTTGGGGACCTTAACGGCAACCATACGGTCGACCCCGCCGATTTTCAGCTCAGCCGCTTCGACGGGGAATTCGTTGCGGTAACGGTGCCCACTGACGAGCTCGTTCCTGTCATCAATTTGAAGGCCAGCACCAGGTTCCGTATCGCGCCTGAAAAGATATTTTCCACCCCGGGGGGCTTGGGCAGGCTGCTTTCAGCCCTTTCATCTGAAACGTATCTGAGGGTGGAGGAAAAGAGCAGCCAAGTCGACAGGAGCCGGATCTACCTTTTGCATTTCAGCCATTTTTTAAATGAAGAAACGACTATTTCTGGCAGCAATCTTATCACACAGGATCTCTATGTGCTGGAAAACAGGCCCGAATTCTCGCTCAGGTTCCGCTACTCGCAGAGCAACGGTCTCCTTCAGTATGCCCTCATCTCCGAGCGTTTGTATTCCCGCGAGCAGTCAGTCCGCCTGAAGTGGCAGCTGGTAAAAGAAATATCAAATCAGATGGATTATACCATTAAAAGAGACATCCTTTCATCAAAAGAGGGGGGGAACAGGGTGCGCGCCGTTTATTCCAAGACTCTCAACTCAGACTGGTCTTACCGCCCCGAGCAAAGTGTCGAGCTGGGTTTCTCCATAGGCCTTGGGGATGCCACAAATTTCGACACCACCGAAGCCAGTATGAACGACCAAAGTGTCAGGCTTGTATTCTCCTTCGAGGGTAAAGGCCAGCTAAAAGCAGAAATGGGGCGGGAGGAAGTAGTTCTAGCCAGAGGAGGGACTTTTCCGCCTTTCGAATTGACCTCAGGCAGGATTGCAGGAAAAACGTGGCTCTGGAATCTCTCTTTGGAGTACCGAGTCACGCAGTTCATTCAGGCCTCTGTCGGGTATGACGGGCGTAAAGAGGCTGATCTGGCACCCGTGCATACGGCAAGAGCGGAAGTTAGAGCATTTTTTTAACGTAATCCTTCGAGTCGCGATTAGTAGAGCGGGAAGGATCGGCATCTGGGTGCGGATTATGTTCCACAGAGTTTCACAAAAAGATTTTAGTTTGATGGTCAAAACCAGCCGTCGCTGAAATCTCCGCAAAGGGAAAAATATTTTTTTTAATTTCATTTTTATCTTGATTTTGTAATTGATTCTCCTTATAATTATCCCGCGTCGCATTTGTAAGGCTTCGCGTTCTGATCAAATCGCTCACCTGGTGGAAGTCATCAATCAAAATTTAGGGGTAAATTTAGGGGGAAATTTAATTTCCAGTCAGCACACCGAAAAATTTCGTTGTATTAATCCAGTATTTATTGCATAAGATTATAGCTTTTTAAAAGATGAAATTATGTTAGACGATGTTGCAACGCTCGATACACCAAGAGTTGCATACGCGATGAAGAAAAGAATCAGAGTGGAAGGAGAGAGAGGGGGAGGCAGTGATCCGGAAACCCAGCGTGTCATTACAAAAGTTTATTGTACCTCGTTCGATTCACGCATCGGGCGGATCTATGTAGCCTCGACAGACAGAGGGGTCTGCAAATTAAGCGTACCCAAAGAATCCCGCAAGGACTTCTTCGAGTGGCTGAAGAAGCACTTTGACCTTGAGATGGTTGCGGATAACCGGGCAAGGAATAAGGAGGTCATTGATCAGCTGACCCGTTACTTCAACGGAAGGCTGGCGAAATTTACCTGCCCGGTGGATCTTATGGGTACACCGTTCCAGACGCGGGTCTGGAGGGAACTGGCGAAGATACCGTACGGGACTACAATAACTTACAAACATCTCGCCAAGCGCGTGCAGGTGCCGAAGGCGTTCCAGGCTGTCGGCCGGGCGAACGGGGCCAACCCGCTGCCTATTATAATTCCCTGTCACCGCGTTATAGGCTCCGATGGATCCCTCGTCGGATATGCATACAGCGTTAAGACCAAGGAGTTCCTTCTGAGGCTGGAAGGCGCCATTATTATTTGAGGCTGCGAAAGGGGGGAGACTTGAATGTTCCCCCCTTCATAAGGCGTCAGATCTTTCCGCTGCACTAAAGTCCCGATATAACTCTCTCGCGTAATCTCATGCTTCTCCGCTCCGCAATTCAGTTCTCTGCCGCCCGATGATAGTATTCTCAGGAAAGTATTTTACTCTGAGGTTAGAAAAACATTTTCTGCTTTTTCACCGCCATGGAAATATCATAACAGGACGATGTCGTTTCTCCAAGAGGTAAATCCGCAGCAGAAGGAAGCGATTACGACGGTCCAGGGGCCCGTTATGGTCATTGCAGGACCAGGGAGCGGTAAGACGAGAGTTCTGACTTTACGGATCACCTACCTCATCAGCATCGGCGTGCCGGCGTATCAGATCCTGGCCTTGACCTTCACCAATAAGGCGGCCGATGAAATGAAGGGGAGGGTAGCCGCCCTTGTAGGCGAAAAAAGCAAGCAGCTCTGGATGGGCACATTCCATTCCGTTTTTGCAAGGCTGCTGAGGAGCGAGTGCGCTAAGCTGGGGTATCAGAATAATTTTTCGATTTATGATGCCCTCGACAGTCTGGGATTGATTAAAACCATAATGAAAGAAATGGGAATCCCGGTGCAGCAATTCAGCCCCCAGGCTGTGAGGTCCCGTATCAGCAGCGCAAAGAACCGGCTCGTGAAGCCAGATGAATACGCGGCGAAGGCGGTGGATGCCTTCGGGGAAAAAACCGCGGGGATTTATTCAGTTTATCAAAAAAGGCTGAAGCTGAACAACGCTATGGATTTTGACGATCTGTTGTTAACACCGATCGAACTTTTTACGCACCACAAAGCGATACTGTCGAAGTATCAGGAACGCTTTCGGTTCATTCTGATTGATGAGTACCAGGATACAAACAGGGCGCAGTATGTGCTGATCAAATTGCTGGCTGAGAAGTATAAAAATATATGTGTCGTGGGGGACGACGCCCAGAGCATTTATGCTTTCAGGGGGGCCGATATCAGGAACATCCTGGATTTTGAGCGGGATTATCCCGAGGCGAAGATAATACGGCTGGAGCAGAATTACCGCTCCACCAGAACCATACTTTCGGCGGCAGAGGGGGTTATTAAAAAGAACGTCGAACAGATATCCAAGAACCTGTGGACCGAAAATCTTGAAGGGGAGAAGATCACGGTGCTACCTTGCGATGATGACAGGAACGAGGGGGAGACGGTCGCC
>Ga0209048_10002719_pt1 | contig 17414 bp, 14 predicted proteins | sample FrelakmetCRP12CR_FD_187146 | JGI IMG/M metagenome (GOLD analysis project Ga0209048, IMG submission 187146) | Freshwater lake sediment microbial communities from the University of Notre Dame, USA, for methane emissions studies - CRP12 CR (SPAdes)... | ecosystem: Environmental > Aquatic >... | reverse complement strand
AGCGTGCTGAGGCCGCACGGCGTGTGGGTGGTCATCTCGCCGTTCAACTTCCCGTTCGCATTGGCCGGCGGGCCGACCGGCGCGGCGCTGGTGGCCGGCAACACCGTCGTCTTCAAGCCCGCCTCCGACACGCCGCATTCCGGCCGCCTGCTCGCCGAGTGCATCCGCGATGCCGGCATTCCGGCGGGCGCGTTCAACTACGTCACGGGCGGCGGCGCGACGATCGGGCAGGAGCTGATCGAGAATCCCGAAGTCGATGGCATCACGTTCACCGGCTCGTACGACGTGGGCATGCACATCCTCAGGACTTTCGCCGCCGGCAGGTATCCGCGCCCGTGCATCGCCGAGATGGGCGGCAAGAATCCCGCCATCGTCACCGCCCGGGCCGATCTCGACGATGCCGCGCAGGGCATCCTGCGCTCGGCCTTCGGCCTGCAGGGCCAGAAGTGTTCGGCCTGCTCGCGCATCTATGTCGAGAACAGCGTGAAGGAACGGTTGGTGGCCAAGCTGGTCGGACTCACCGACAAGATCGCGATCGGCGATCCGACCCGGCGCGAGAACTGGCTCGGCCCGGTGGCCAACGGCACGTCGTACCGCGAATATGGCGAAATCTGCAAAGAACTCGCGCGTGACGGCGAGATTCTGGCCGGCGGCAGGCAGCTGCGCGACGGCCCTCTGGCCAAGGGCTACTTCTGCGCGCCTACGCTCGCCTATCTTCCCGCCGATCATCGACTGTGGAAGCGGGAAATGTTCCTGCCGGTCGCCACCATCACCGGATATGACGATTTCAGCGCGGCGATCCAGCTGGCCAACGCCGGCGACTACGGCTTGACTGCCGGCATTTATGGCAGCAGGAAGGAGGTCGCCGCGTTCTTCGCCGCGATCGAAGCGGGCGTGACGTACGCCAATCGGCCGCAGGGCGCGACGACCGGCGCATGGCCGGGCCATCAGCCGTTCGGCGGCTGGAAAGGCTCCGGCAGCACCGGCAAGGCGGGGGGATCCGTCTACTACCTGCCGCAATACCTGCGTGAACAATCACGGACGGTCGTTGCCAAGGAGAAGCTCCGCCCGAGGCGGGCCCGCTGAACGAATTCACGTCCGGCGCAGCGGAGGACAACGAGAACGTTGCGCGCCGACGGCCAATCACCACGGAGTCCCCGATCCATGACGAAACCCGAGTGCATCATCTGCGCGGCGCCGAGACCCGGCCTGGCGGAAATCCGCTTCAACCGGCCCCATCGCCTGAACGCCGTGATCGAGCAGCTGTTTCGCGAGACGCTCGACGCTCTGGCGGAGGCCGAGGACGATCCCGCCGTCCGGGTGGTGATCCTCACCGGTGAAGGCCGGGCCTTCTGCGTCGGTGCCGATCTCAAGGAGCACGCGAAGGCGGCGCGCAGCAACCGGCAGAAGCGCGAGTACCTGCTGCTCGCGCAGGCCGTGTGCGCGCGCATTCACCGGCTGCGCAAGCCGGTGATCGCCGCGGTCAACGGCTACGCGCTCGGCGCCGGCGCGGAAATGGCGGTGAATGCCGATTTCGTCCTGATGGCCGAGAGTGCGCAGATCGGATTTCCCGAAACGAGCCTCGGCACCTTCATCGGGGGCGGTCTCACGCGCGTCCTGCCGCAGCTCGTGGGCCTCGCCAAGGCGCGTGAGCTCGTCCTTCTCGGCCAGCGCATCACCGGGCGCGAGGCGAAGGCGATCGGCCTCGCCACGGCGACTTTCGGCGATCCAACGTTTCGCGACGAGGTCTATGCCTTCGCCGAGCGGCTGGCGGCGCAGGCACCGCTTTCCATCGCGCTCGCCAAGGAGCAGCTCAACAACGGCGCCCAGCGCGACTATGACGCGACGCTGACCATCGAGCTCGAGGGCGTGCTCGCCTGCATGATGACGCGCGACTGGCAGGAGGGGATCGACGCCTTTGCCGGGAAGCGCAGGCCCGTCTTCCGCGGCGAATAGGCGCGTCGATGCCGCTGCTTCCGTTCCTCACGCCGCGCGCCGTCGCGATCGTCGGCGCGTCCAGCGAGCCCGCGAAGCGGGGCCATCGCGCGATGCAGAGCCTGCTCGCGGCCGGATTCGAGGGCAGCATCTATCCGGTCAATCCTCGCGCGACCGAAATCCTGGGACTTCGCGCCTATCCCGACGTCCAAGCGATCCCAGGGGCCGTCGACCTCGCCCTGATCTGCACCGCCGCCGCGACCGTGCCGGAAATCATCGAACAGTGCGGCCGGAAGAACATCGCGGGCGCCGTGGTACTGGCGTTGGGCTTCAGCGAGGGCGGCCCGGCGGGACGAGAGCTCGAACAGCGTGCCGTCGACGCGGCGCGGAGCGCGGGCGTCCGCCTGATCGGCCCCAACACGTCGGGCATCTTCAACACCCATTGCGGCCTCAATCTGGTCGGCTTTTCCGACCTGCGCAAGGGCGGGATCGGGATCATCTCGCAATCCGGCAACGTCGCCCTGGCGCTCGCGACCGAAGGGCACCTCAACGGGCACGTGGGATTCAGCACGTACATCGGCGTCGGCAACGAGGCCGACCTGCGCTTCCACGACTATCTGGCGCACATGGGCTCCGACCCGCACACGCAGGCCGTGGCCGTGTATGTCGAGGGCTTCAAGGACGCGGTCCCGTTTCTCGACACCGCTGCCGACGTGACCCGGCGGAAGCCGGTGGTCCTCTACAAAGGGGGCCGCACCGAAACAGGCCGCAACGCCGTGCGCTCGCATACGGGATCGCTCGCCGGCAACTACGCGATCGCCCGATCCTGTTTGCGCGAGGCCGGCGTCGTCGTGGTCGAGCGCTCGGACGCCCTGCTGCCCGTCACCGAGGCACTGTCGCTGCTGCCGCCATTGCGCTCCCGCCGGGTCGCCGTGCTCGCCGACGGCGGCGGCCACGCCACGATCGCCGCGGACGCGCTCACTCAGGCCGGCCTTAAGCTCTGCGCGCTCGATGCCGCGACGCGCCAGCGTCTCGCCGACGCCCTGTCGCCGCTCGCGAGCACGGCCAATCCGGTCGACATCGCCAACAGCGGCGATCGCGGTCCGGGCGTGATCGCGGAATGCGCCGAGATCCTGCTCGCGGACCCGCAGGTGGACGGCCTGCTGGTCGTGGGCATGTTCGGCGGTTTTGCCATCCGGTTTTCGGAGACGCTGGCCGAGGCGGAGGCATCCGCCGGCACCCGCTTCGCGGGCCTGCTCGCGAAGCACGGCAAGCCGATCATCATGCACAGCATCTTCGCGCGGCTGCAGCCCGAGGCGTTGCGGCGCGTCCGGCGCGGCGGCATTCCCCTGCACGATTCGATCGAGATGGCTGCGCTCACGCTGGGAATGCTCGCCGACTACTCCGACTGGATCAGGCGGCCTCCGGCCATGCCCCCGTTGGCTGCGACCCCGGCGCCCGTCGGCGCGCGGGCCATCGTCCACAAGGCGCAAGCGGACGGGCGCACGGCGCTGACCGAGGCCGAGGCGCTCGATCTGCTGGAAGCGCACGGCATTGCGGTACCCAAGCGGCTCGTGGTGACGGGTCCGGGCAATCCCGCACGCATCGTCGAGCAGTTCGCCGGTGCGCCGCTGGCACTGAAGATCCTCTCGTCCGACATCCTGCACAAGAGCGACGTCGGAGGCGTCATGCTCGACGTGCGGGGTCCGGCCGAAATCGAGCGCGGGCTCGCCGCGCTCGTCGCACGGGTACGACAGCGTGCGCCGGAAGCGGTCATCCACGGGGTGCTCGTCACGCCGATGGCGCCGGCGGGCGCGGAGGTCATCATCGGCATGACGCGCGATCCCCAGTACGGCCCGGTGCTGATGTTCGGTCTCGGCGGCATCCACGTCGAAGCCACGCGCGACGTCGCGTTTCGCCGCCTGCCCGTGACCCGCGGCGACGCGCTCGCGCTGATGTCGGAGATACGCGGCCAGGCGCGTCTCGACGGCGTCCGCGGCCGTCCGGGCGTCGATCGCGGGCAGCTCGCGACGCTGATCGCGCGGATCTCGGAGCTCTGCCTCGCGCACCCCGCGATCGCCGAGCTGGACCTCAATCCGGTGATCGCCGGTCCGGATGCCTGCGCCATCGCGGACGCCCGCATCCTCGTCAGACGGTAACGCGTTCCTAGAGGGCAGGTCGCGCCCCGGCGCCGAAGCGCGCGGACAGGATGAGCGCCAGCGACACGACGAGAATCTGCATCACGGAGACGGCCGCGATCGTCGGGTCGATCGCATTGACGATGTTGTCGAACATCTTCTTCGGCAGCGTCATGTTGGCGCCGCCGAGGAACATCGCGATCACCAGCTCGTCGAACGACGAGATGAACGCGAGGAAGACGGCCGACACGAGGGCGGGCCGGATCTGCGGCAGCGTCACGCGCCAGATCGCGCGCATGCGGCTCGCGCCCAGGCCCATCGCCGCCTGCTCGAGCGAGAAGTCGAATGTCCGGAGCGCGGCGATCATGACGACGACCACGTACGGAATCGCGTGCACCGTGTGGCCCAGCACGATGCCCCGCCAGTCGCCGATGAGGCGCAGCGTGCCGAAGAGCCCGTAGACGGCGACCGAGTAGATGATCGTCGGCACGATGAGGGGCATCGCCGTTATCTGATTCACCAGCTCCTTTCCCGGATACGTGCCGCGCACGATGCTGAAGGCGAGAAGCGTGCCGAGCAGGGTCGCAAGCAGCGTGGCGGAGACGGCGATCCTGACGCTGCGGAACGTCGCGTCGATCCATACCGGGTCGTTGAAGTATGCGGCATACCATCGCAGCGACCATCCGGGCGGCGGAAACTGCAGGTAGGAGGCCGAACTGAACGAAATCGGGAAAACGATGAACAACGGCATCATCAGGAACACGAAGACCAGCGCGCTGTAGACGCAGAGCAGGACGCGCCAGCCCGACCGACGGGACCGCCTCGATCCGCGCGATGCGCTCAGCTCCATTGCAGATCGCTGCGCATCAGCCGCCGGAACGCCGCGTACACGATCAGCGCCGCAGCGAGCAGCACCATCGAGAGCGCCGCGGCGAAGCCCCAGTCGAGAAACTCGCGCACCTGCTTCTCGATCAGGACGGCGATCATGAGGACGCGCCCTCCGCCAAGCAGCGCCGGCGTGATGTAGAAGCCGATCGAAAGGATGAAGACGAGCGTCGTGCCGGCCAGGACGCCCGGCAACGTCAACGGAAGGTAGACGCGCCGGAAGATCTGCCAGCCCGAGGCGCCGAGTCCCTCCGCCGCGAGCAGCAGTCCCGCGTCGACACGGTGCATGATGCTGTAGATCGGAAACACCATGAACGGCAACAGGACGTGAACCATCCCGATCAGCACGCCCGCCATGTTGTACAGGAGCGGCAGAGGCTCGGTGACGAGACCGGCTTCGAGCAGCAGGCGGTTGATCACGCCGTTGCGTCCGAGGAGGACCATCCAGGCGTAGGTGCGCACCAGCAGGCTCGTCCAGAACGGCAGCAGCAGGAAGATGAAGCCGACCACCGCCCACCGTCGCGGCGCCGTCGCCAGGAAGTGGGCGACCGGATAACCCAGCACGAGACAGGCGGCGCTCACATAGACGCCGATCTCCAGCGTGCCGAGCAGCACCTTGACGTAGAGTCCGTCGGTGAGCGCCTTTTCGTAGAATTCCAGCGTTCCTCCTTCGACGCTCAGCAGCATCAGCCGGAACACCGGGAAGAGGAACAGCACGAACAGAAAGGCGAGCGGCAGCGCGGCGAAGAGCAGCGGCCCCGCGTTCGCGCTGCGCGCGCGCCCCGGATGCCGCAAGGCGGTCCCCACGGGCGCGATGGTCATGGCCAGGCGACGAGGTGCATGTCGGTGACGGACCACCCGACCGTGACGGAATCGCCGACGGCAGGCGTGGCGCCGAGCTCGCGGAACGGCCAGCGCACCAGGAGCTCCATCTGCTCGCCGATGCGCAGCCGGTATTTCACCGACTCGCCCACGTAGACGACCTCCGTGACGCGGCCGCTGAATACGTTGTCGGCGTTCCTGCCTTCCGTCAGGAGCCGCGGTCGTTCCGGCCGCACGAGCAGGCCCACCTCGCTTCCCGCGGGGTAGCGTGACGACGCGGGAACGGCCATCCGGACACCGCCGTCGAGCAGAGCGAACGCCGCCCCGGGCTCGCTGCCGACGAGGCGTCCGCGGAAGAGATTCGACTCGCCGATGAAGTCCGCGACGAACCAATTGACCGGGTGCGCGTAGATCTCCTGCGGCGTGCCCAGCTGCTCGATGCGTCCCTCGCTCATCACCGCGATCCGGTCGGAGAGCACGAGCGCCTCCTCCTGGTCGTGGGTGACGAACAGCGCGGTGAGTCCGAGCCGCCGCTGCAGCCGCTTCACCTCGAGCTGCATCTGCTCGCGCAGCTTGCGGTCGAGCGCGCCGAACGGCTCGTCGAGCAGCAGCAATCCGGGGTCGAATACGACCGACCGGGCGAGCGCAACGCGCTGCTGCTGCCCGCCGGAAAGCTCGCGTGGCAGGCGCGCCTCGAGGCCCGCGAGATCGACGAGCTGCAGCGCCGACGCGACCTTCCGTCCGATCTCTCCGCGGGGGACCCTGCGCATCTCGAGCGGGAACGCGATGTTCTGCGCCACCGTCATGTGCGGAAACAGCGCGTAGTTCTGGAAGACCATGCCGATGCCGCGCCGCGCGGGCGGTGCGAACGTGATGTCCTCGCCCTTGAGGTCGACGACACCTTCGTCCGGCAATTCGAAGCCGGCAATGATCTTCAGCAGCGTCGTCTTGCCCGAGCCGCTCGGCCCCAGGATCGTGAGGAGCTCGCCCGGGCGCACGGACAGGTCGACGCCCGCAAGCGCCACCACCGGCCCGAACCGCCGCACGATCCCCCGGAGCGCTAGATCGGCTTCCTGCCGGCCCCCCTCGCCGCCCCTTTCGCCCAACACCACCACCGGGCGTCCGGGGTCCTACTTCTCCAGCATCCAGCGCGCCCAGCGCTCCTTGACCTTCGCGGCATTGGCCGCCTGCCACTCCGTGCTGATCCAGAACTGCTTCGCCAGGTGCGCGGGATACGTGGGCATGTAGGGCGCGAGCGCCGGGTCGATGTACTTGATCGATTCGAGATTGAGACCAGGATAGCCGATGATGTTGGCGTAGACCGATTGCGGCTTCGCCTCGGCGATGAGCGCCAGCAGCTTCTGGCCCCAGTAGACGTCCTTGGCACCCTTGGGAATCCCGAAGGCCGACTCCTTCATCGCCCCCTGGTTCCATTCGATCGCGATCGGCGCTCCCTGCTTGATGACGGAATAGTAGCGGCCGTTCCACGCCGTGCCGAGGACCGCTTCCTTGTCGACGAGGACCTGCGCCGACTGCGCGCCGGTGGTCCACCAGACCGCGACGTGCTTCTTGATCTGGTCCATCTTGCGGAAGGCGCGATCGACATCCAGCGGGTAGAGCTTGTCGGCAGGCACCCCGTCGGCGAGCAGCGCGAACTCGAGATTGTCGGCAGGATCGTTGCGCATCGAGCGGGGCCCCGGAAATTTCTGCACGTCCCAGAAATCGGCCCAGCTCTGCGGCCGCTTGCCCTCGGGAAAGACGTCCGTCCGGTAGCCCATGACGGTCGAGTACACGCCCTTGGGGAAGACGAACTTGCGGTCCTGCAGGTGCTTCGGAAACTGCGACAGGTCGACGATCTTGAGGTCGATCGGTTCGAGCAGACCCGACCGTTCGGCGAGGAGGGCGCTCTCACCGTCGATCTCCGTCACCGTCCACTCGACGTTGCCGCTCTGCACCATGGCCCGGAGTTTGCCGAGATCGACGGGGCTGGTGCTCACGACGCGTATGCCGTAGCGCTGCTCGAACTCGCTGTAGAACGCTTTCCGCATCGCGTTCTGCATGTCGCCGCCGGAATCGTTGACGACGATCTGGGCGGGCTTCGGCGGCTCGGTTTGGGCGCGCGCCGCTCCGGGGATCGCCAATGCCGCGCCGATGCCGAAGATCGAAAGAAGCGACCAGAGCGTCCGAGAGTTTCCCTTCATGTTGTGTCCCTCCTCCTGTTGAGTCCCGGTTGCGGCGTACCTATGTCGGTCACGCCAATCGCAGGAAGCGCGCCGCATTGTCGTGCACCCATTTGCGCCGTACGCCATCCTTCAACGGCAGCGCGTCGATTTCACTCAGACATCGGTCCACCGGCATCATCGGATAGAACGAGCCGAAGATGATGCGGTCCTGCAGCAGCGAATTGCCGTACTGGAGTAGCGGCTCGTACCCGGAATTCGCCACCCCGACGTATTTCGGCCGGACCGCGACGAGGCCGATCCAGACGTTCCGGTGCCGCCACGCAACGCCGATCAGCTCCTGGACCCATGGCCACCCCGGCGGCGACGCGCATACCCGCAGCTCGGGAAAGTGTACCATCACGTCGTCGAGGTACTCGGGCCGGCCGAAGTCCATTCCGGTGTCGGTCGAGAAGTTGATTCCGCAGTGGATGTTGACCGGAATGTCGAGCTCGATGCACTTCGCGTAGAGCGGGTACATCCTCGGATCGTTGATCCGGAGCCGGTGCTCGAAGCACTGCAGGTTGAGTCCGCACAGGCCGAGCTCCCGCACCGCGTGCTCGAGCTCGCGCAGCGCCGCCATGCCCTTGTTCGGATCGACTCCCGCGAAGCCGATGAACCGCGGAGAATGAGCGCGGCAGAACGCGGCGACGTCCTCGTTGGCGATCTTAAGGCCGAACGTGGATTCGACGTCGCGCGCCTTGATCACGACATGGCGCGCGCCGAGTCGCTCGTACATCGCCAGGTAGGCCTCCAGCGCCGCAGGAGTCATCTCACGGTCGGCAACGGCCCCCTCGCTCGCCGCGTAGACGCGCCGGTAGTTGGCGAGATGCGGCGCCGTCTTCAGAAGCGCCGGCACCGGCGGCCGGCTGCCGAAGTCGATCAGCATGAATGTCCTCCGGACTGCACGCCTCGCCCGCCTAGCGCCACACGCCGTCGATGCGATCGTACGCGCCTGCCCGCGGATCGGGCGACTCGCCGACCAGCAGGTGCTTGGCGATCTTCTCCGACGGCGTCTTCGGCAGGTGGTCCCGATACGCATAATAGCGGGGCACCTTGAATCGGGCCAGATTTCGCTCGCAGTGCGCGGCGATGACGGCGGGTGGCACGGCGTCCCGGGCGGTCCCGGGGCGCAGGACGACGTAGACCTTCACCTCCTCGCCGCGGTCCGGATCCGGTACGGCGACGGCCGCGGCTTCGGACACCTCGGGCATCATGCGCAGCACCGCCTCCACCTCGCGCGCGGCGATGTTCTCGCCGGCGCGCCGGATCATGTCCTTGAAGCGACCGACGATGTAGATGTAGCCCCGTTCGTCCTGCCGGGCCATGTCGCCCGTGCGAAACCAGTCGCCGAAGAACGCCTCCCGGGTCGCTTCGGCGTTTCGGTAGTAGCCCTGCAGCATGCCGGGACCGCGCGCCACGAGCTCTCCGGCGTCGCCGCAGGGAAGCGTTCTGCCGTTCGCGTCGACGATCCGGAGCTCGCGGAAGGGAGCTGCGCGGCCGCATGACCCCGATCCGACCATGTCGACGGCCTCGATGGGCATGAACGCGCCGGAACCGATCTCGGTCATGCCGAAGGCCTCCCGTGCAATGACGTCGAAACGCTCCTCCAGTGCCGCGTGGTGATGCTTGCTCAGGCCGTAGACATTGACGCGGATGAGCTCGTGCGCGCGGTCCAACGGGGATTCCGGTTGCTTGAAGACGATCTCGGGAAACAGGCAGAAGTGGATGCGATGCTCGCGCACCCAGTCCATGAACCGGCTGGCGCTTTGCCGGCGCGCAACGAAGAGACAGCCGCGCCGATAGAGCGCCATCACCAGCAGCCACTGCGGGTCCATGTAGAAGAACGGCGACGCCGCGAGGATGCGCTGGTAGTCCCGGCCGTCGCGGCAGGCATTGACCTTCCCGATCGTGAGCCAGTACCGGTGCGACAGCATGCAGCCCTTCGGAAAGCCGGTCGTCCCCGACGTGTATTGAATGTTGAGGAGATCGTCCGCCTCGATCGACTCCAGCGGCGGCAAGCCCCCGACGGGCTGCTGCGCGAGCGACTCCCAGCGGCGCGAGCCCCCGGCTTTCGCGCCCACCAGGATCTGCCGCTCCCGCGGTATCGCGGACGGCGTGGTCGCGAGCTCGTCGAGCAGGCCGACCTGATCGTCGTGCGCGCACAGCCAGGTGATCTCCGCGTTGTCGACGAGATAGGCGACCTCGCGCGCGGTATACGACGGATTGACGGGAATCATCACCGCGCCGAGCCGCGCGAGCGCAAGCCACGTGACCGGAAACGCGAGGATGTTCGGCAGCATCACGCCCACGCGGGTCCCGCGCGTGACGCCGATGGCGACGAGACCGCTCGCCAGCCGCTCGACCGACGTCCACAGCCGACCGTAGCTGCATTCTTCGCCGTCTTCGAACAGATGGAGCGCGATCCGGTCCGGCGCATCCCGCGCTGCGTCCGCCACGAGGCTGCACAGGTTCCGTGGCAGGGGCTCCGCTTCGATCGCGCGGATGCGCTCCTCGATCGGCGGCACCGGCTGCGCCAGCACGGACGCGCGGGTCATGACGAAGCGATGGGAACTAGGTCTTCGCGTGTCCGCGGAACTGCGGCGGCGTCGTGCGCTGCCGCTCGAGCGGCGTCACCGACGTGCCGATCGCGCGCGCGACCAGGAGGGGCGGGTCCAGCACCAATCCCGACGTTAGGCACGCGTCGATGCCGTAGGTCCGCGCCGTGACATAGGCGTCGTACGCGCGTCGCCGCGACGTGTTGCCCACACCGAGCAGCCGCGCTTCCACCCGCACAAAGTCGGCGTGGTAGACCGGCGCCAGAAACTCGACCTCGGAGAACGCCCGCATCAGGCCGGCGTCGCCGTCGAACATGTAGGCAAGCTTGGTTCCTGCCATGCCGAAGAGCTCCACGATGGTGCCGAGCGAAACCACGCCGTCGGTGTAATGGCTGTCCACCCGCACCTCGATGCTCGCGGCGTAGTTGCCGATCGTCTCTTCCATGCCCGCCTCCTCCGTTTTCGGCTGCCCACAGAATCGCAACAGTATGGAGCATTCCAGTCGCCGCCGGCGGTGGCGTATCGGCGCGCCTTGGCCGCTTCCGCGGCGCAAGCGCAGCGCGCGCGGCGCCGCCTTTCGCGTCCGTGGCTTAGGCGCGCTTCGCGATGCCGCGCTTGCCGTAAGCTTCGGCCGCCTCGAGAATGAACACGGCCACCCGCGGCATGTCCTGCCGCCGCAGCTCCGCGGCGAGGTCCTGCAATTGCGCCACCGTGGCGCGGCCCGGTCGCAGCATCGCGTAGATCTCGAACACGCGTTCGTTGGGAAGCACCGTCAGCTCCGCGGCGCGGCGGAGGTTTTCGGCGAGCTGCCGGTAGCCGCCGGCCTCGGCCGCCGCGGCCTGCGCGTCGAGCTGCTCGCGGCTGATGCGGAAATCCTCGGCAGTCAGACGGCCGGCACGCAGCGCGTCGCTCGTCAGCTCGTCGAGGCGGCGCCCGCTTCCGGTGCGAATCGCGTTATCCATGGTGTCGACTCCGTGTGGGGCCGGTCGAATCGGGGCCGCGTCCGGACGCGTGCGCGGCGGGAGTCACGGCCGGATTCCATGGTTCGCCGCATCGTCGATCCGGCGCAGCTCCACCGGCGGCCGCCCGCGCTCGACTTCCTGCGTCTCGCGCCGGTGCAAGAGCGTCGTCTGCACGATGAGCCGCAGGCGCGCGGTATTGTCGCTGCGCACCGGGATCGGCGCAGCGGGCTTGCCCAGCGCGTGCAGCGCGGCGTTGCGCCCGATCTGCCGGTAGGTCGCGAGGTCCATGTTCGGCGCCATTGCGAACAGCTCGAGGTTCTCGAGCGGCACGAGATCGCGGCGGTGGATGACTGTCGTGCCCTTCGACTGCAGGCCGATCGCGATCCCCGATCCGGAAAGCTGAGCGCCCGCGTGGCCGATGAACGCGCAATCGGACGTGTGCCGGATGCGCACGATCCGCGCCGCGACACCCTCCCCCCGCAGGCCGCCGACGATCGCCGCCAGCACGTCGCGATGGTCGAGGCCGCCGATCGTGCGGGTGAGGGCAAGGCCGAACGCGGGGCCGACGGCGATGACCACTTCGGCTCCCTTGCCGGGCAGGGCCGGGCCGACCTCCTCGAGCCAGGCCACCCCATGCCCGGCGCCGAGCGACTCGATCCACGTGCGCGGCTCCCACGCCTGCGGCAGGTCCTGCAACGCCGCCCAGCGCTCGCCATCGACCCGATAGCCGGTGCCCGGGCCCGTGTAATCGTTCGGATCGGTGAGTGCGCTTCTTACCTGGAACCGGTCGTCGAAGATCGCGGACGGCTGCAGATAGTCGCCGATCACGCGCTGCCGCTGCATCTCGAGGATGTTGGCGGCGACCTCCGCAAAGCCGCCCGCGTCGAGCGCGACGATCACGTCGAGGACCGTCAGCGGGCCGTGCTGCAAGCGCTGCGCCGCGTCGATGTCGGCCACGCGGTCCCGATCGGGCATGTCTTCGGAGCCGTAGGCCCCGGTGGCGGCGGCGACCTCGTCGTCGGTGATCGGCGGGAAGGAGAGCATACCAAAGACCGCCTGCAGCGCCCTGGCTGCCCGTGCCCGCGCTTCCAGCACGCGCGCCTCGGTGACCGGCGTGATGCCGCCGTCGATGCGCATGTCGCGCTGCAGGACGTACCAGTCGTCGAGCTCGCTCACGTCGAAATTGCCGCCGCCGAACATGTTGTCGGGGCGCGGGATCGCGCCGTACCCGGATGTGATGAAGTCGGTGCCCGGTATGAACTGCAGCATCAGCTTCGCCGCCTTGCGGATCTCCGAGTGCGAGGCGAGCGCGTCGTTGCCCGAGGCCACCTCCATGCCGAGCAGCATCGCGATCAGGTTCTCGCCCGTGACCGCGCGCAGCCCGTCGGGGAGCGACTCGGGCAGCGCGATGCAGCTGATCGAGCCGTTCTGCGAACCCTGGCTCCCGGCGGCGCGCGTCGCGAGCAGGCTGCGCGCCTCGAGGTAGAGCATCGACTTGCCTTCCGCGAATCCCATCAGCGCCGGCGCCCCGGCACCGGACGTGAAGCGCGTCTTCACGCCGCGGCTCGCGTAGGCGGCGCCGAGGAAGGCCTTCGACCACGGCGTGTCGTCGCCGTCGACGAACGCCCGCTCGGTCGCGTAGACGGAGAGCGTCTCGGAATAGCTGGTCAGCCCCTTGAAGCCGAGGCGCAGATTCGTCGCCTCCTCGACCGCGCATTGCGTGAGGACGCCGCCGCGCCCCGTCTGCGAGCCGACGAGGATCGCGAGCGCGTTGAACGGCGCGTAGCGGGCGACGGCCACCGTCGTCTCGATCTCGGCGAAGCCGCGCAGCGCCGCCTCGGCCGCGTCGGCCGCGAGCAGCGCCGGATGCTCCTTCCGGTTGGTCACGTGCGCCTGGTTGGCCGGCGTTTTCCGGGCGCGCATCTTGGCGAGGCCCATCATCATTTCCAGCACGTTCATCTGGTTGACGATGTCTGCGAGCTTCGCGGGCGTGCAGCCGCCGACGATCGCGAGCACCTCCGCGCGCGGGACGTTGATGTCGACGATCATCCGCGCGATATCGCGCGAGAGCGTGCCCATCGCGCGGGGGGCAGCGGCCACGTCGATCGCATGCCGGGCGATGAACATCTCGACGAGGTCGAAGTCCTCGCTCGCGACGCCGTCCATCTCGACGATCGCGCCGTCGCGGATCGAGAGGCTCGGCACCGGGTCGAACGGACTGTGCGTTGCGCTGAGGCCGACCTCGGGCCACGGCCTGACGAACGTGTCCTTGTTGACGGGCCTCTCGGCGATTCGCTCGAAGCGTTTGGAGCGCATGGTTGATTCCCTGCGTTCGGGGTGGAACGGGAACTCTCGTGAATGTTCGTCCGGCCGGCCCCTCGCACGCTGGTGGCTCGCGCCAATCCGCATCAGGGCTTCAGTCGGGACGAACAACCCTCGTACCCATCACAACCTGCGGGCGCAGCATCACTTCTGTTCAAAGCTGGCCAGCCGCTCCAGGTACCGCGCCACGAGATCCACTTCCAGGTTCACGCGGGCGCCGGGCTCGAGCTTCGAGAGCGTCGTCGCGGCCAGCGTGTGCGGGATGAGGTTGACGTGGAAGCGCGCGCCCGCGACGCCGTTCACGGTGAGGCTCACCCCGTGCACGGCAATCGAGCCCTTCGCCGCGATGAAGCGCGCGAGCGCCTGCGGCGCGTCGATCTCGAGGCGCCAGCTGCCGTGCGGATCGCCGGCGACCGCCGCGAACCGCGCGACGGTTCCCACGCCGTCGACGTGCCCGCTCATCAGGTGCCCGCCCAGCCGGTCGGCCAGGCGCAGCGCCATCTCGAGGTTGACATCACCAACGCGGTCGAGCCCGGCCGTGCAGGACAGCGTCTCGGCGGACACGTCGAAATCGAGCGTCGACCCATTGATGCCGACGACCGTCAGGCAGCAACCGTTGATCGCGATGCTGTCGCCGATCGCGACATCCGCGGACTCGTCGACGCCGATGTCGACGGCGATCCGCAGCCCGTCTCCCCTGCGCTCGGTCGCCGCGATGCGGCCCACGGCCTGCACGATGCCGGTGAACATCAGGACTCCTTCGGAAGGACGCGCGCCAGGACGCGCAGGTCGTCGCCGACGCGCGCGACGTCATGCAGCGCGAGCGCGACGCGATCGGAAAGCCGGGCGAGGCCGTCCCTGAACTCCGCGACGCCGCGCGCGGGGTCGCCGAGCAGGCAGGGCGCGAGGTAGAGCAGGAGCTCGTCGACCACGCCGGCCGCGAGCAGCGCGCCGTTCAGCTTGCCGCCGGCCTCGACGTGCAGCTCGTTGACGCCGCGGCTGCCCAGCGCGCGCATCAGCGCCGGCAGGTCGACGCGGCCGTCGGCATCCGGCAGCGCCAGCACCTCGACGCCCGAAGGCCAGACAGAGTTGCGCGCGCCCGCGGTGACGATCAGCGTCCCCTCGCCCGCCAGCACCTGCGCGCTCGGCGGCGTCTCGGCATGGCGGTCGACCACGATCCGCAAAGGCTGCCGTGGTGTCGCGACCGCGCGTGCGGTCAGGCGCGGATCGTCCTGCCGCACGGTGCCGATGCCGGTCAGGATCGCGCAGGCGCGGGCGCGCCAGCGGTGACCGTCGGCGCGCGCCGCCTCGCCGGTGATCCACTGCGATTCGCCGGTGGCGAGCGCGGTGCGCCCGTCGAGGCTCGCCGCCGCCTTCATGCGCACCCAGGGGCGGCTGCGCGTCATCCGCGAGACGAAGCCGATGTTCTGCTCCCGCGCCTCGTCTTCGAGGAGGCCGAGCTCCACCGTAATGCCCGCCGCGCGCAACCGCGCGGCACCGTGCGCGGCCTGCGGATTCGGATCGGTCAGCGCCGCGACGACGCGGCCGACCCCGGCCGCGATCAGCGCGTCCGTGCACGGCGGCGTGCGGCCCGTGTGGTTGCAGGGCTCGAGCGTCACGTAGACGGTCGCGCCGCGCGGGTCCTGCCGGCGCGCACGCGCGTCGGCGAGCGCGTTGGCCTCCGCGTGCGGCGCGCCGGCGCGCTCGTGCCAGCCTTCGCCGATGACCGCGCCGTCCTTCACGATCACGCAGCCGACGCGCGGATTCGGCGTTGCGGTGAAGAGCCCGTGCTCGGCGAGCGCGAGCGCGCGCGCCATGTGCGCGCGGTCGGGGGCGGACGGAAAAATAGGGTCAGACACGGCTTTTCGCGCGCTCAGCGATGCGCCGGCGGTCTGCCGAAAGTCGAGTCTGACCCCACATTTCCCTGGGGGACGCCGCCGCGACTACTTGCGGGGGCGCCTGCCGGGCGCCTCGACTTCCTTCAGCGCGTCCCGGAAATCGGAGACGTCCTGGAAGCTGCGATAGACCGACGCGAAGCGGATGTAGGCAACCTTGTCGAGCGCGTAGAGCTCCTGCATCACCATCTCGCCGATCTGCCGCGACGGGATCTCGCGCTCGCCGAGCGAGAGCACGCGCGCGACCACGCGATCGACCGCCTGGTCGACGAACTCGGTGGGCACCGGACGCTTGTGCAGCGCGCGCTGGAAGCCGTTGCGGACCCTCGTGATGTCGAACTCGGACCGCGTGCCGTTGGTCTTGACGACCTGCGGCAGCCGCAGCTCGACCGTCTCGTACGTGGTGAAGCGCTTCTGGCAGGAAAGACAGCGGCGGCGGCGGCGGATCGCGCCGCCCGGCTCCGAGACGCGCGAGTCGATGACCTGGGTGCCGGTGCCGGCGCAGAACGGGCACTTCATCGCCGGGGATCAGCCGTAGGCGGGGAATTTCTGCGTGAGGGCACGCACGCTCGTGCGGACGTGCGCGAGCGTCGCGTCGTCCTCCGGCGCGTCGAGGACGTCGCCGATCAGGTGCGCGAGCTCCTCGCATTCGATCTCCGTGAAGCCGCGGGTCGTGATCGCGGGGCTGCCGAGCCGGATGCCGGAAGTGACGAAGGGCTTCTCCGGGTCGTTCGGAATGGCGTTCTTGTTGGTCGTGACGTGCGCGCGCGACAGCGCCGCCTCCGCATCCTTGCCGGTGATCTTCTTCGCGCGGAGATCGACCAGGAACATGTGGCTGTCGGTGCCGCCGGAGACAATGCGCAGACCGCGCTCCTGCAGCACCGTGGCCATAACGCGCGCATTCTCGAGCACCTGCTCCTGGTAGCTGCGGAAGTCCTTCCCCAGCGCCTCGCCGAACGCGACGGCCTTCGCCGCGATCACGTGCATCAGCGGGCCGCCCTGCAATCCCGGGAACACCGCCGAGTTTACGGCCTTCTCCTGCGCCATGTGGCCGAGGACGATTCCGCCGCGCGGCCCCCGCAGCGTCTTGTGCGTCGTGCTGGTGACGAAATCGGCGATGCCGACCGGCGACGGGTAGACGTCCGCCGCGACCAGGCCCGCGTAGTGCGCCATGTCCACCATCAGCAGCGCGCCGACGCTGTCCGCGATCGTGCGGAACCGCTTCCAGTCGATCACGCGCGAGTAGGCCGACGCGCCCGCGATGACGAGGCGGGGCCGGTGCTCCTGCGCGAGCCGCTCCGCGGCGTCGTAGTCGATCAGCTCGGTCTCCGGGTGCAGCCCATAGGGAACGACCCGGAACCACTTGCCGCTGACGTTGACCGGCGACCCGTGCGTCAGGTGCCCGCCGTGCGGGAGACTCATTCCCAGGATGGTGTCGCCCGGGTTCAGCGCGGCAAAGAAGACGGCCTGGTTCGCCTGCGCCCCCGAGTGCGGTTGCACGTTCGCGAATTCGGCGCCGAAGAGCTTCTTCGCGCGGTCGATCGCGAGCTGCTCGACGACGTCGACGTGCTCGCAGCCGCCGTAATAGCGCTTGCCGGGATAGCCTTCGGCGTACTTGTTGGTGAGCTGCGAGCCCTGCGCCGCCATCACCGCCGGGCTCGCGTAGTTCTCGGACGCG
>Ga0209048_10002718_pt1 | contig 17414 bp, 14 predicted proteins | sample FrelakmetCRP12CR_FD_187146 | JGI IMG/M metagenome (GOLD analysis project Ga0209048, IMG submission 187146) | Freshwater lake sediment microbial communities from the University of Notre Dame, USA, for methane emissions studies - CRP12 CR (SPAdes)... | ecosystem: Environmental > Aquatic >... | reverse complement strand
CGATGACCTCTTCCTTACCAAGGAAGTGCTCCACCGACTGAGCTACGTGGGCCAAAAATAAAGAAAAACCTGTCAATTAAAAAGACAGGCTGGCCGAATATATTAGAAGATAAATTAACAATATAATTTTATCACAATGGAGCGGGAAACGGGGATCGAACCCGCGACCCTCAGCTTGGAAGGCTGACGCTCTACCATCTGAGCTACTCCCGCATTTGAATAAAAAACAATCTCTAAAAATGGACGATAACCAATCATTGAATTTTCTTTTTCCCTTATTTAAGTCAAAACTCTTCCAATGAAGATCAAACTCTCTACCTGTCATTTCTGACAGAAGGAGACAATGAACCACGCTTACGGCGTTTGAATGATTCAATGTGAATTTAATAAAAGGTTGACTGGTTCAGACGACCGCCCGCTGGCAAGCCTGGTGGAGAGGGGAGGATTCGAACCTCCGAAGGCATCGCCAACAGATTTACAGTCTGTCCCCTTTGGCCGCTCGGGAACCTCTCCGACTCTAAATCCTCATTTTTTTGGTTGAACATTTCCTCCTGGTATAGAAAAAGACTGGAAAATCAATGAGTTACATTAGTGGAATAAAGATCATAAAGAACTTAACTAAGAATAAATAACAAAATAATTTCTTTTTGTCAAGAAATATTTTTAAAAAACAGAAATAATTCCTTGCTCCTAGCCCCCCTTATCAATATACTATTATTCTGGCTTTCTCAAAATTAAATCTACAATAGTGGGGGTACCCGCTCTGAAAAAAATTGGGATCTTCCTTTTGAACTTTTTTGTCGCTCTGTCTCTCTCTCTGTTTTATCCTATTTCAATTCCTTCCCAAGATTTTTTCCATAAAAAGATTATCCTTAAGGGATTTGATGGTAGCCCACTCACCCTTGAGAGTAAAATGCCTTACAGCCCTAAAAAAACCTGCGGGAGTTGTCACGATTATGATCGAATTACCAACGGCTACCATTTTCAACAAGGCCGGACCGATGAAACAGGGAAAATTGTTATCAGTGATACATTCGATCCTAAATACTCCTGGAGCCTGTCTTCAGGTATGTATGGGAAGTATATAGTGGCTTCTATGGATTCAAGCCTATTGGCCAAAAAAGTTAACCAAACTCCCTCTGAAATTGATAAATCCTCCTTCTCTTTTGTTCAGAATTGCGGAGCCTGCCACCCAGGAGGGGGATGGGGTGAATATGATCGAAAAGGTCGTCTCTACTATAACGAAGAGACAAAGAAATTTGGTTATGAGGATTCACAAGAAAGTCCTTTACAGGATGGCGATTATACCCCATTTAGTCATGGGAATGCCGATTATGGAGCTCCTTGGGACCAAAGTGGTGTGAGCGAGGCCGACTGTCTCGTCTGCCACTTAAAGGGGTATCAATGGAAAGAACGAGGTGCAACCCTGAGAGGAAAACTCTTTAAGTATGGACCTACGGTAGGAGCTGGATGGGCGAATATTAAACTTTCTCAGGATGAATCTGGAAATTCAAAAGTGGATGAGCTGACAGTTGATTATACTAAAAAAGAGGTGACCGATCTCGAGAATTTTCACCTTCAGATTATGAGAAGACCCCCTGACGAGAATTGTTGGTCATGCCATGCCGTGGCCGATGGAAAAAGGATGGGTCGTCAATGGAGTCCAGAGGCAGATGTCCATAAAGCCAAAGGTTTTAATTGCATCACCTGTCATCCAAGTGATAAGAATCATAATTTTGCTAAAGGAAATACCATCCAAGAGACAGTCCGAAATGATTTAAACAACAGCATGTATTCCTGTGAAGACTGCCATTATAGAGGCAAGGATAAGAAAGCGCCCCGACACAAGCACCCCTTCTCCCCACGCCATTTGAAAATCATCGCCTGTCAGACCTGCCATATCCCATTTCAGATCGCTTCAGCAGACCTCGTTTATGAGTATGCCTCTACTGGACATACCCTGATCTATGACACATCAAAATTTCTCTCCAATGATCCCCTGGACCCCAAAAGATCGATCCCTGGAGTGAATCCAAGTATCTGGTATCCCACTATAACAAAATGGAAGGGTAGAATCGTTCCTGCAAAGTCATTAGCGGCCATTTATTGGGGGGACCTGGATTCAAAGACCAATGTGGTGAAACCGATCCCCCTTTGGAAAATACAGGAATTGAAAAAACCTCCTCTCAAAGATGACAATGGAGATGGGATTCCTGAAGTCAATTCTCTTGATGAAATCAAAGCCTTTTTAAAAGCGTTGAAGGGGAAGGATAAATTTGGAATTCCCATGGCCAATCATCCCGTATTGATGAAAGGCGGGTTTCTTTATCAATTGGATAAAAAAGGAGAGGTGGAAAAGATCAAACACGAGCAGGCCGAACTCCTTGATTTCTCTATCAGCCATAATGTGATATCAGGGCCGGATGTCATCGGTGCCCGGGGGTGCAAGGAATGCCATTCTAAAAAATCTTCCTTCTTCTTAAGAAAAGTTCTGATCGACCCGTACGATGAGAAAGGGAAACCCGTCTATATTGAAAACTGGGAACGTCTTGGAATAGATAAAGAAAAATTGATCCGCCTTTTGATGGATCAGTAATTTTCTAACGAAAAGACTTCAGTGGGGATGACCCCAAGAGTCCTCCTACTGACCCGTGGCTACTTTGGATCACCTGTCCTTTTGATGACGGGTTGGAAGAAGGCCTAGCCTCTGATGAAGATGGCCTCGCAGCAAAAGCGCTCCCTCCCTGCCCTGAAGAAAAAGACTGGACCTGTTTAGGGGGACTGGTTGGCATTCCTTTATTTGTGAAACCCCCTTGGATAGGAGTTGAACTTTCAACCTTTGTTTTATCTCTCACTTGAAAGGCAGATTGATTTCTTTCAACATTCCCCTGCAAAGCATTCGCCTGTCCTGTTCTTTCAGAACGACTTTGATTAACATTGACTGAAGCATTCCTTTGCGGACTTTGCGTCACTGGGTTAGGGCTTTTAACCGTCGCTCTATCCTTCGGAGGAAGGGAAATTAGATTTTTTTGTCCAAGATTTTCCTTACTATTAGAATTGGACTGCCCTATTCTTTCAGATCGATCTCGATTTACATCACGCGAAAGATTCTTCTCCGGAACGGCTTGGGAATATTTTGGTACTTTTTCGTTAGGTATCTTCACTATCACAGGAGGGACAATCGGTATATTTCTATTTTTATTCCCCTCTTGGTTAGGAGCCCTACTCTCACTCTTCACATTTTCTCTCGTCGGAACGGGGGTTGAATCCTTCTTTGCCCAATTCACTTGAGTAGGGTCTGTCTGTCGATTAGGCTGCTCAATCCTTTCAATTCGATTTCGGGCTGTTTCACTGATCGTTTTCTTCTCAGGACTTTTAGTGATTCGCTTCTGTTCGATAACTTTAGGACCTTTCTCTACAGAAGGAATACCTCTCCCTAACTCCTTTGGTAAAGACTCTCTTTCTGATTGAACTTTTCCAACAGACTCTTTAATAAACCGTGATGGAACCTTCTTCCCATCTAAGAAACCAGGCTTTTCTGTTGGGGGGCCTGATATCTTACCAGGATTTAGGAATGGATTCTCCATCTGGGGGATCTTCACTGGATTTCTTCTAAAAAAAGAATCTCTGTGGACTGTCACCACAGCATCCTTGACTCGGGCATTGATATAGACATTTTTCTGAATGTTGATATTGACTCGGTTGATATTAACGCTTTGAGGACCATAGTAATGTTGTCCATAATAAATTTCTCCTGGAGCCAGTGGAATCCACGAAACATGAGTTGGACCAATATTCCATGCCACTGCTCCTGGATTCCAAATGGCAGCATGACGAAATGGAGGCACCCAAGCCCACCCGTGATTGTGTGTGTGAACCCATCTTCCATAATGGAAAGGAACCCATCCCCACGGTTCACGAGGGACCCAGCAATAAATTCCTCTTCTCCATGCCCAGTAGCCATACTGGAAAGGTGCCCATCCTACGAAAACTGTGGGGACCCATACATATTGATATTCAGGGGTATAGACCCACCGGCCATTCCCTTCCATCTCATATCCATAGGGTTCAAGCTCCAGGGGAAGATATTTTTGGGCATATCTTCTTTGAACGAGTTCATTATCTCTTGCTTCGTTCCATCGATCCCATTCATCCTTTCCATAAAGTTGAGCCACCACTGCGTAGCCCCCCTCTTTAACAATGAGAGTTTTCCCCTGGGTTAGTGGAATGGGTCTTCCATCGCTCTTAAATTCAACACTCCCCTCCAGAACAGAAATTCTTGCTTCAGAGGAAGCAAGATCCACCTTAAATCTTGATGTAACATAAGATGAAAGAAACCCATAAGGGAGATCAATATACAAAGAGGAAGTCTCTTCAGCGATTGGACGATGATTCACATAAATTCTTCCTTCCAATTGATTGAGACGGATGGATGCCTTTCCTTGATCAGAACCTAAGGCAATAATATCTAACCGGGATATTTCTGCTACCCTCACATCAGTACCATTTTTGAAATTGAGTTCCACCCTCCCATCCCGTTCAGTCATAATCCGGTCTCCATCAGCTATGGGGAAGTTGACGGAGGCTTCGGTCCATTCTCCTTCGTCCTTTGTTTGGATGAGTACCTGACCTTGAACGAGACTGATCCAGCCCCCTTCTAACTCTGACTCTGCAGCGGAGGGGGAAGTGATAAGAAAAGATAGCAAAAACATCAAAATAGAACCTAAAATAGCTATCTTCATTTTATTCATTCAAATCACATCCTTCCTTTTTTACCTTTTGTCTATTTAGACGAAGAGGATGTGGGAAATATTCAAACTTTTTAAATATTCCATATCGCGAGGATCAACTCTATCAAGGTACGATCAGACTGTAATAAAAAGCTATTTCTCTAGGAGGTTTTTTTGAAGTACATCGGAATGATGTTGGAGAATGTTGCCTGACCGGCTGCGCCAGAATTGGTAGTTATGTCCAGACTTCCCATTAAAAAGTTGTGCAGGAATCTGATGGCTTTCTTCCTTCAATAATTTCTCAAAATTTTTATTGCCTTCTGTAATCCCATCAAACCCTTCTTTTGCCCCGTAATCAAAGTAGAGCCAGTGAGGCAACTGGTTTATTCCTCTCTTTTTGGTCAGGGCCAAGGGATTGTTAGCCTGGAGGTGTTTCGGGTCGAGAGAAGAACTGGAAGGAAGTTTATCCAGCTCAAGACGACCAAATACCTCTAAGAATTCAGGCATAATCATCTTCAGCATCCACTTATCTTGGAGAAGTTCGATGTCAAGAAGCCCACTCTGGCTGCTAACGGATTGGAAAAGATGGGGGTATTTCAGTCCAAGCTTTATCGCTCCAAATCCTCCCATTGAAATACCACCTAAACCTCTTTTTTGAAGAAACCTCCCCCTGTAAGGAGATTGAGATTCAATGTATTGAAGAAGTTCAAGAAAGTACGATTCGTGCTTTCCCAGGGCTCCCGGCTTCATATAGAGAAAAGGGAGGAGCGAATAGTTCAAGGCTTCTCCCGGATGGAAATCATCACATCCCTTTTGATTCTTTGTCTCAGGGAAAAGCCTCCTCCCCTCATTCTCATCAGTATAAAATCCATTGTCTCCGTCGGGAAGGATGATGATCATTTTCTGAATGGGATGGAATGGATCGTTCAGATTTTTTTGTGAATGAAGATTATTGGAAACAATCGATTGAGCAATCTCCTTCGGAGTATAATCTCCTTTGGCAAGACCTCCAAATCGGGAGAGCTCTTGGAACCGCATCTCAAGTGACTTCTCCAGATCTCGATAAGTCCGGTTATTCAAATCCATCATCGCATAGGCGTTGACAGCAATATTTTCATGGAAAAGCCAATGATATTCTTCCTCCTTCACTTCACACAGTATCTTTCTTGCCTTCTCCGGAGAGCGGACTTTCCACCAAACTCCTGTTCGGTGAAAGTTATATCCATGAAGAAGAAAGAGAACTGGATATTTGGCGATGGGATTCTGGAAAAAATCTTCTGGCAGGATAACGAAGAACCCTTTTTCCTTATCCAGCAGGGTCGAAAAAAAGGTCTCGTATCGAACCAGGTATTGATACTTTTGTGATGGCTTTGGGGAAAGGAGATAGGAAAACTCTGGATCTCCAGAACAGCAGGGGGGTTGAGCACCGGAGGCTACAATAGATCCCATTAAGAGGATAAAGGCACAAAGCCCTAATCCCCAGAGTCCATACCTTCTCGAAACTCTCATCAAAAACAATATATCTTCAAAGAAGATTCATTACAACAATTAATGATTCTCTTCCACCACCATTAGAAAAATGGACTAAGCCATTAAATTCATTTGCTCATTACTTTTAATTGGTTTAAATTAAGAAAAACAGTGAGAGGTTATAAAATAGAATATTTTTTCTCTCTGAGGCAATGAAATTATCTTGCATATATTAGAAACCTTAATCTTCTAAAGGAGAAAAACAATGGAGCCAGGTTTAACGACATTGGATGCGATCTTCAATCCCCGGTCTGTTGCGGTCATTGGAGCTTCAGATAATCCAGGCAAATTAGGATCTCATGTTATGAAAAGCCTGACGCAAGGAAGATATCCAGGCAAAATCTATCCGGTCAATCCAGGAAAAGATAAAATCCTGGGAATCAAAACTTATCCGTCTCTTTCTCAGGTCCCCGATACCGTTCACCTATCCGTCATCGCCCTTCCGGCTGAACAGGTCCCCAAAATAATAAAAGAATGTAAAGAAAAGGGGGTGAGGGGAATTGTTCTCATCACCGCTGGATTCAAAGAAATTGAAGATAAAAGAGGAGAGAGTTTACAGAAAGAGATAACGGAACTGGCAGATCAATCCGGTATTAAAATCATCGGCCCGAATACCTTCGGGATTGTAAACCTTCATCTTCCCCTGAATGCATCCTTTACACCGGAATTCTCCTTGGTAGAGAAAGGGGGAATCAGTTTTGTCAGCCAGAGCGGAGGAATGTCTCACCTGATGGCTTTTCTATCTCTCCAAGACAAGGTTGGATTTAGCAAAATCATCGGGTTAGGAAATCGCTGTAATGTCGATTTTGCAGAAATGGTGGAATATTTAATCAAAGATTCTCAAACCAAAGTGATTGCCATGTATATGGAAGGGATCGATCAGCCAAAGAGACTGATGGAGGTGACCAAGAGAGGAAATCGAGAAAAACCTATTCTTGCCTACAAGGTCGGGCGTTCCTCCACAAGTGATAAGGCATCCCGGTTCCATACTGGTTCCCTCGCAGGAAAACATGAGATTTATGAAAGTGCCTTTAAACAGGCTGGGATTTTAACGGTTGGAAGTTCGGAAGAGCTTCTGGACACGGCAAAGGCTTTGACCATGTGTCCACTTCCCGAAGGAAACAAAGTGGCTGTGCTATCAGGTCAGGCCGGACCTGGGATGGCAGCTTGTGATGTTTGTGAGATGGAGGGGTTACTGATTCCTCCTTTTTCTATGGAAACTCAAAAGAGGGTGGAGGAACTGCTTCCTCCTCTTGCCATCAGAACAAATCCTGTGGACATGGGCCCTGCATGGTATGATTCAGAGGCCATTAAAGGAATCGTGCATACTGTTCTCGAAGATAAAAATATTGATGCCATCATTCTGTGCATCATGTTCGCCTCGGCCAATCGACCTGCTGTTGGAATCTTAACCGAACTATTATTGGAAAGAAGGATAAATAAACCGATTCTATGCTGTTTCTCTTCCCCCCCAGGAATCTGGGATGACGAAATTAAACGGCTTGAAGTATCAGGAATCCCCAATTATCCCACCCCGGAAAGGGCTGCCAAAACACTTGTTAACCTTTTTCGGTTTAAAAAGATAAGCGAATGAAAAAGTATCGGGGGAAAAAGAATGGATTTTTTTAATTCCCTTCTGATACGGATTACTTTGGCAGTCATTGGAGGAATTTTCTACGCCTTTCTTACCTACATGATCACCATATTCCTTAATCTTTCTTATGAATTTGTCATCGTCGCTACAGTCTTTGTCTACCTTTTTTACCTTAGCTCAAGGCTTCTTCTCCTTTTCTCTGGAATCAACTCCCCTTATTATTCAAGAGGAGGAAAAGGGCCTTCAAAAACACCCTCTGAAAAAAATTCTTTCTACACCACAGCCCAATGGGTTGGAAAATTCTATCACCGGCATGACATCATTCTTTTTGTTTTTCTGGGGATCCTATCCATTGTCTTTCTCATTACGCTTGCCATCGATGGGTTCGGGGAAAAACCTTTCGGAGATACCATCCAAACTTTGTGGGATGCTTTACTCCCGATACCCTGAGGGAAGAAAAAGATAAATTTTGCTTTATGTTAACCTTTTAAATATACTTGAGAAGAACCCAATGGATAAGGATCTTTTAAATCAAACTGATCAGAAGTGGATAAAGTCTGGTGATCTCATTGTTGATTTACCCAGCTTCCAAAATGGATTCCAGAAGGAGGAGAAAAGATACCGACAAGAAATATGGGACTATATTCAGTATCGTGAAAGCTTAGTGAGATGGCCATTGATGAATGAAAAAATAAAAATGGGCATAAGCCTCAATAACGGATAATCTCGAGGGAGGAAGTTGAATGAAAGAAAAAATTAAAGAATTTGTTTTAAGTTTAGGGATAGACGATGTGGGGATAGCTGCAGTGAAAGATTATAAAAGCCCAAGATCGCCAGATTTACAAAGCATCTTTCCTGGAGCCAAATCAATCGTGGTTCTTGCCTATCAAGAACTTTCAAACTGTGAAAGTGAAAACATGCAGATCGCCACGGGTGGAAGGCTGGACGCACTGGAATTTGCGCGTTCTTCCAACTACAAGGTAGCCCGTTTTCTTGAAAGGGAATTTAAGGCCAAAGCCATGACCGTCCCTCCTTCCTATCCTCTTTATATGAGCTACGAAACCAAAGGGACATTGGGAGATGTTTCACTCCGTCATGCCGCTATTGCGGCAGGTCTTGGTAACTTTGGCCGGCATAACTTAGTCATTCATCCCAAAATCGGTTCGCGGGTGGTCTTTACAGCCGTGATGATGAATTTGGAACTTCCCTCAGACCCTCCTGTTTCTGAAAGGCTCTGTACGGATTGTAATATCTGTGTTGAGAATTGCCCTGCCCATGCCTTAGATGAAGAAGGTAAAACCGATGACATGAAGTGTTTAAAAAATAGCCAGCCTTATGGCATTGGGAGCGCTATCCGTTTCTGGACCAAGTTTGCAGAGAGCACAACTGAAGACCAAAAAAAGATGGTGAAAGATGTGAACTTCTGGCGTTTATATCAAGCCGGATCCATTGGGTATCAATACTTCTGCTTCAACTGCATGAAGACCTGCCCGATCGGCCAGGAATAGGTTTTATAGAGAGAAATAGAACAATCGCATTTTAATCTTTAACAAATTTTGTCCATCTGAGCCCTTACCTCAAATACCCAACCATCCTACTAACAAAATTAAATATTTTTTGGAACCAAATTGGGTTCGTGGTTGTCTTTAATACTAAAACAAATGCCCCTCACCTCCTCCCATCTGGAGAGAGGGAGAGCCTGCCTGCCGAGGGCAGGGGCAGAAAGGAGAATTTTCCAATGAAAAGATCAATCGTTTTAATCACTCTCGTCTCATTTCTATTTTCACTTCAGGTGGGGTATGCTGCACCCCTAACCAGTACTCTCAAGGATCAGCAGAATGTATCCGTCACCATCTACAATTCAAATGTGGGGTTGGTGAAGGATATCCGGCTCATTGATTTTAAACCTGGGATTCATGAATTAAAGTTCATGGATGTGGCGGCAAAGATTGATCCCACCACCGTCCACATCAAATCCCTGATTAATGGATCGAGCCTTAATGTTTTAGAACAGAACTACGAGTACGATCTTCTTAGCCCACAGAAACTTCTTGAAAAGTTTGTGGGGCAGAAGGTTCAACTCGCCACGATCAACCCTGAAACAAAAAAAGAGGAGATTGTTGAAGCAACCCTCCTCTCCACCCAGGGTGGAAATATCTTCCAGATCGGAGATAAAATCCACATTGGCCATTACGGGCGTGTCTTGCTCTCCAAAATCCCTGAAAACCTCATTCCACAGCCTACATTGGTCTGGATGCTGGAAAATAAATTATCAAAACCTCAGAAGTTGGAGGCCTCTTACCTGACCTCCGGGATTAACTGGAAGGCTGATTATGTGGCAGTGCTGAATAAATTGGATACAATGACTGATTTAACTGGCTGGGTGACGATTGATAACCGGAGTGGTGCTACATATCAGAATGCCCTGCTTAAATTGGTAGCCGGCGATATCCACCGGGTTCAAGGTGAGATGAAAATGGATTATGCCAGGCCCATGGCTGCGGCAAAAGAGGCAAGCCCCCAATTCAAGGAAGAGTCTTTCTTTGAATATCACCTTTACACCTTAGATCGTAGAACCACGGTCAAAGATAATCAAACTAAACAGATGACCCTTCTCGACGCCAATCAAGTGCCGCTTAAGAAACTCTTTATCTTCGAAGGTTCGCCTCAATACTACTATTATCAAATGAATCAAGGCACAAATAAGCAAAAAATTGGGGTTTTCCTTGACCTGGAGAACACCAAGAAGAATAACCTCGGAATTCCGTTACCAAAGGGAACAATCCGGGTCTATAAAGAGGACAAGGATGGGAGTCTCCAGTTTGTTGGAGAGGACCGAATTGACCATACCCCAAAGGATGAAAAATTTAAGATCAAAATCGGAGAGGCCTTCGATGTGGTGGGAGAAAGAATCCAGACGGATTACAAACGTCTGGGTTCCAATCTCTTCGAGGTGGCTTTTGAGGTGAGCTTAAGGAATCACAAAAAAGAAGACATTAAAGTTTTAGTGGAGGAACCGATCCCTGGCGATTGGGAGATGCTCTCAAACACTCATCCCTTTGAAAAGCTAAGTGCCCATTTGATCCGTTTCGATGTTCCCGTTGCCAAAGATAAAGAAGTAAAGGTGAAGTATAGGATTCGTTTTAAATATTAAGAAAAGGGGTCGAGGATTCGAGGGCTCATGGGTTCAAGTGTATGTCTTCTAGTGATAAGTTTCTCACTAAACCGCTTGAATCCTTGACCCCTTGAATCCTTTCAGTTCATATGACGGGTCTCCGTTTCTCCTCCATCCCTTTCTTTTCATTGACCGTCCACAGAATCGCCATTCCGACAATGAAGAAGAGGAGGACGGAAAGGATGCCCGATTGGACACTACCTGTAATCGCAATCAGAATTCCGTAGATCAGTGGTCCAAAAACAGACGCAAATTTCCCTGAGACAGCAAAGAAACCGAAGAACTCAGCGCTGTTGGCATTGGGAGTGAAGATTCCTTGAAGAGAACGGGAGGCTGCCTGACTTCCACCCATCACGATCCCTGCCAGAACCCCTAAGATCCAGTATTCTGTCTTTGGATCCCAGAGGATCCCTAACCTGAACGCCCAGATGACGATGAGAGACCAGATTCCTAAGGAGATCATCACCGTCTTCTTATTTCCGATCGCATCTGCTAAAAATCCGAAAATGAGAGAACCGAAAAATGCGATTCCCTGAATCATCAAAAAGAAGAGGATGATTTCGCCAGTCTCCATCCCTAAGACTTCAGCACCAAAGATCGAAGCCATGACGATGACCGTCTCAATTCCATCGTTATAAATCAGATAAGCTACAAGAAACTTTGTCAATTCCCTGAAGGTTTTTATCCGACGAAAAGTATGTTGGAGACGTTGATAACCTTCGATGAAATAATTTTCTCCAATGGCGTGAGAGGTCTTTTGTGCCCTCTCCCTTAAAAATAGAAAAGTAGGAAGAGAAAAGATCAACCACCACAAAGTTACGGACAGGAAACAATCCTGAATATTGAAATACCCGACAGGGAATCCAATCCAATTGGGATATTTCAACATGATTAAGTTGATCCCCAGAAGTGTCCCGCCCCCGATATACCCCAACGCCCATCCCAGACCCGAAATTCGCCCAATGTTTTCGTCCGTCGAGATTTCAGGAAGAAAGGCATTGTAATAAACATTTCCACCGGCGAAACCGATATTGGCAATGATGAAGAAGATCGCACCTCTCCAATAGTTGCCTGCATGAACGAAATAGAGGAGGCCGGTGAAGAGAATGGCGATGTAACAGAAGACCATCAGAAACCGCTTTTTGGAAGCTGAGGCATCTGCTACGGCGCCTAAAAATGGAGAGAGCACGGCTGAGATGGCCATGCTGAGAGCTACGGAAAAAGTGAAGAAGGAAGCACCGTGGAGACGAAATCCGAAGAGTTCAACCCCTTTTTCTCCTCCTGCTACGACGGTGGCAAAATATTGATTGAAGATGACGGCGAGAATGGTGGTGGCAAAGGCAGAGTTGGCGAAATCATACATCGCCCACCCGAAGATCTCTCGTTTCTGTACTGGCATGGCTTTCTTGAGGATCAAATAGGGAGGTGGGGAGATGAGGAGTTAGGGAGAAATAGCATCAAGGATTTCACCCCATCTCCCTATCACCCAATCTCCTCATCTTTTTCAACTTAGACCGTTCTGATCTCCTGCCGCATAAAGACGAGATAGCAGACCCCAAAACAGAGAACGGTAATGGCTACAATAGAAATTAAATGGGGGATGACAATGACGAGGCTCTGCAGGAGTGGTAGTGGATTTTGAAATCGAGACATAGAAAGCTGTTCCATCGGCCCTACAAAGGTTAACTTAGTTGCCTTTCTCATCGGGTTTAGTATTGTAGAGGTGGCATCATTATATAGATTCATTGGCGAAAGGTACGAAGTGACCCTCATTACCTTTTCATGTTTCTCAACCACCTCAAGAGCCATCCCGGTTCCACTTTGACTGACCGGAGCCACTGCATTAGCCAGAAAACCTGCACCCAAGCTAACGAAGAAGGAGAAAAATATCCACACGGCTAAAGAGGCCAGAGCAGAGGTGGCGGTGCTCCGAAAGACGACGGAGAATAAAATCGATATCCCCAACCAGAAGGAGATATAAAGGATGCTGATGATAAGGTAGATCACTAGACGCGAGACTTCTTCCGAACCTGGCACCACTCCGATCAATCGAATACCGAGGCCTGAGATGATAAGAACAATGGCGACCAACACAATAGCGATGAGGGCCGCACCGGCTAAAAATTTTGCATTGATCACCGAATCCCGATAAATGGGCTGCGAGAGCAGTTTGCTCAATGTTCTTGAAACCCGTTCCCGATTAATGGAATCGAAACCCAGGAAGATGCCGATCAGGGGACCAAAAAAGCCGATGAATTGAACAAAGGAGAAAAGTTTTCCTGTCGAGGTAAAAAGCCACAAGAAGAGGAAGGTGGGCTTTGCCACCCCCTTCGATTCCTCCTGAATGTCCATGCCCACCATCGAGGCAATGATCACACCTACCATCACGATCAACGCCGAAATCAGGAGAAACCGAATGCTGCTGAAGTGATCCTCCATCTCTTTTCTAAATATGGTGAAGATTCCGTGCAATTTAGGCCTCCTTAAAGTACTTCATGTAGATTTCTTCAAGCGTATAATGCTCTTTATCAACGCCCAATTTCTTTTTAGCCAATTCTTCAATGGGGCCCATGGCCACCAGATCCCCTTTGATCATGATTCCCACCCGATCGCATATCCTCTGAACTTGGTCCAGAAGGTGTGAGGAAAGAAAAATAGTAATATTTTTTTCTCGGCTGAGAGAGTGAATGAGGTCGAGCATTCGATTCGTCCCATCAGGGTCCAGACCGATCGTGGGTTCATCAAGGAAGATGAGTTTGGGTTCTTTGATCAGAACCTCCGCAATCCCAAGGCGCTGTCTCATCCCCTTCGAATAGGTCCCAACTTTCTTCCCCACCTCTTCCAAAAGATCAACCACTTTGAGCGATTCGTCAATCCTACCGGCAGAAATCTTATCGGGGATTCGGTTCAGCCTGGCGATATACTGAAGATTTTGCCTGGCATCCATATCATCATAGAAACCCACATTCTCAGGCAGATATCCAATCTTCTCCTTGACGTGGAAAGGGTCCCGTGTTGGATCGAATCCAATAACTCTGACTTTTCCTGAAGTGGGCTCAGTGAGTCCCAGAAACATGAGCAGCGTCGTTGTCTTCCCAGCCCCATTCGGGCCGAGGAATCCAAATACCTCACCCTCACGGATTTGGATATTGAGATCATTCACCGCTACCTGATGACCATACTTTTTGGTCAGCCCTTCAGCTTCAATGACGATCTGTCGTTCCACGTTAACGTCTCCCTAACCAGATGAACAATGCACTCAGTCCTGCAATCACGAAGATGATAATGGCAATCCCAATCCATCCCCATGCGGTAGAAGCTTTCACGGTCACTCTCATTTCAATGGTCTTATCCGATTTTTCCCCATTCACTAAAACGCCTACGGAATAATCACCCACTAAGGCTTGGGGTGCCGGTTTAACTGTCACTTCTATCTGCTTATGTACATTGGGTTCTAAGGCATCGATCTTCTCAGGTTTAAAAGTGACTTCCCAATTCTCAGGTTTAAAAGAGGAAAAGCTGATATTCCGATTCAAGGCAGACCCGGTATTTTTCACATAGACTGAAAAATTGGCTGGTTTCCCTGGCATGGCCTCCAAGGAGAGGATTCCAGTCTGTGTTCCAGCATCGAGTTTATAAATACCCGTCAGAATCACCATCAATTTTGCTTCAGCTTTCTTATCGCCTGAGCTAATTCTCACCAGGATGGGATATTCTCCGGACAGGGCATCTTTCGGAGGAGTGACTTCCACCGCTACGGTTTGGCTCTGTGCTCCCTTAATGCGGAGGCTCGAGATTTGCTTTGCTTCATAAGCGGGTTTGAAGTTGATCTCCCATTTCTCTGGTCCCAAGGCGGCAAGGTTCAGAGTACGATCAACCTCGCTCTTGTTCATTACTTCAATAGAAAATTCGAACCGTGCATCCGTCTGGCCTCTTAACACGGGATAAGAGGTGGTGATCTGGATATCATCAGCCCCAGTGATTCGCTCTTGAACATCCACAGTCAATTTGTGAGTGGAAGTGAATTTCCCATCTGAGGTCTGAGCATCAAATTGGAAACCATACGTTCCCACCCCTATCGTCTTATCTGGTTCCAAATTCAAGGCCAGATTTTTTGTCTTCCCATTGGGGACGTACATTCCGGTAATCAGATAACTGGCTCCTTTCAACTGGGCCTTCCATCCCTTCGGAACTGTCGAGATCTTCACATCGATCGTCTCATCCGTCCGACCTTTGTTATCTAAGACCACGTCCATTCTCACCGCCTCTCCCTTTGAGACGATAACCCCAGAGAATTCCGGATACACAGCGATACCTCGCTCCGGCCTGAGGTCTTTTTTCTCCTCCTGGGCAAGGAGTAAGGATGGAAAAATGAAACAAAATATAAGAGCAACTAAGAAAATGGATAAAGATGTACGGCCTCGATTCACTCTCCACATATGTCTACCTCCTCAAAACATCTCTATAGCGTTTCAGTTATTCAAATTAGTATTTTGACAGACCTGGAATGAATTTTTTGCTCGAAAATTTAATCGTTTGTCAAAGGGTTGTCAAGATAAATCTTTATAACATTTTTCCTGCGGATTTCAAACCCATCCCAGTCAAAGTGGAAATCACAGTTTCCTTCCGCCTCTTTTTTCTCAAGTACTTTTTCAATCCAGCGATCGTGGCAGCAGAGGTGGGCTCGATGAAGTGACCTTTTCGACCCATCTCCTTCAGGGCCTCCTTGATTTCCTTTTCCACCACAACCAAAACCTCTCCACCCGTCTCCCTGATTACCTCTAATATCTGCCTTCCCCTAATGGGTTCTGCGATAGCAATCCCTTCGGCAAGGGTTTCCTTCTTCTCAATCGGCCGGGTCTCCCTCCAACCTTCTTTAAAGGCTTGATAAAGAGGAGCACAAGAAGCAGATTGAATACCCACCATTTTAGGAATTCTTTTAATCATTCCTGCTTCCTTCAACTCTTTAAAACCGAGAGTGGTTCCTAAAAAAAGTGTCCCGTGCCCGATGGGGAGAACGAGCGTATCCGGAGTCTTCCAATCCATCTGTTCCCATACCTCAAAGGCAAAGGTTTTTGTCCCGTGAAGGAAGAAGGGATTCCAGCAATGACTGGCATACGGAATTTTGGAGGCAGCCTCCATCGCTTTCTCAGCTGTCCTTTCCCTTGAACCCTCTACTTTTTTTAGGGTCGCCCCATAAGCTTGAATTTGGACCAATTTACCTGGGGAAGCAGTGTGTGGGACATAGATCTTACATTCGATCCCTGCCTTGGCGCAGTAAGCAGCAATGGCTGATCCCGCATTCCCTGAGGAGTCCTCGACCACCTTTTCAATTCCCCATTCCTTCATCTTGCTGATGAGCACCGTTGCTCCACGATCCTTATAAGACCCTGTCGGGAATAGATAATCAATCTTTAATAAAACTCGATATCCATTGAACCCGGTCTCTTCCAGAGGAGTAAACCCCTCGTTCATGGAGAGGATCGATTGATCACTATGGATTGGGATTGCCTCGCGATATCGCCATAAAGTAGGACTTCTCTTTAGAATTTTTTCAATAGGGAACTTGGATTCAAATTCGAGGTCAAGAAAGGAACCGCAATCGCATCGCCATCTCGCCGGCTGAATAGAATAGAAACGTTTACAATTTGAACAAAAAAATCTTTCCATATCTTATAAAATAATAAATCCCCCTCCCTAAAGATGGATAAGGGGGATTAGAATTGCGTTTCCAGTTATTTGGCAAGAGGGAACATCACTCGGAAGGTCGTCTGACCCCCCCCGGACTCCATCTCTATTTTCCCTTTCATCTGTTTGACCAATCGAGTGGTGATATGGAGTCCCCTGCCCCTCCCATCGCCGAGGAGGTATCGGTCTCTATCCTCTTCTCGAATTTCACCTGAATTGGTCACCTCAGCCACTGCCCAAAAATCTTTTCGATAGGACCGAATAGAAAGATGTCCTCCCTCTTCGGGCATAGCATTGGTAGCATTGTTGAGAAGATTATCTAAAACCCTTTCGATGTGTAGGGGGTAACACCGGATCCACAAGGGAGATTCTAAATCGTTTTCGATCAAATGGACATTCTCCCGCTTCAACTCCTTGATCGCCTCTTCATTGATGAGGAAGCGTTTCCTCAGCTTCTCCGTCAGATCGACAACTTCTTCCCTTCCCTCTCCGTGAAGGGTCAGGGCCAATTCCTGGATACGGGATGTCTCTTTCAGAATAATATCCAATGCCTGAGCCACCTTCTCCTTTTTGGAAAGAAACTCTCCATCTTCCAAGATCTTCTGAATCCGTTTAGCAAATCCTGCTGCCGCGATGGCTGGATTCTTAAAATCATGAAGGATGTCGTCCATTTTTTCCAGCCTCAGCCCTTTCATCA
>Ga0209048_10002717_pt1 | contig 17420 bp, 17 predicted proteins | sample FrelakmetCRP12CR_FD_187146 | JGI IMG/M metagenome (GOLD analysis project Ga0209048, IMG submission 187146) | Freshwater lake sediment microbial communities from the University of Notre Dame, USA, for methane emissions studies - CRP12 CR (SPAdes)... | ecosystem: Environmental > Aquatic >... | reverse complement strand
CGACGGTCAGTCGGCATGAGACCATAGACGGCGATCATGGCCGCATCGAAACCAGAACCTACACCGCCATCCACGATGTCGCATGGCTGCAAAAGCGCCGGCCGGGTCGAAGTCGAGATCCGCTCCCGGCAACTGGGCGGGTTCAAGATCGCGAGACGTCCGTCACGCGCACCGCCGGGAGACGCAAGGAAATCGAATTGGCGCCTATGTCGCTCAAGTCGCCCTTCGATGTCGAGCTCAAGCAGCAGTCTGTGCACGTCGCTCGCCCGGCGCGTATGAGTTCGTCGACCCCAATGGGCGAAGGGCCAAGCAGCGACAAATTAATTCACGCAACAGCGGCGGATAATCGGGATCGCTCATGGCGACGAAGCGAACGCCAACAGCGCGAGAACACTCAATTTCGCGGAGGATTTCATTGCGATCGGCAATTCGGATGGCGCGCCCCTGAGCGGAGCGCGCCGCGACATCGGGTAATGCGTCTAAAGCCTCTGGCGCGCCGCCGAAGCGGTTGATGGGCGCCCGGAAAGTGCGAGGGCCGACGTTTTCGCTGCGTATGAGACGCAACCAATCGACGAGTTGCTGCTCCGTGAGCCTGCTTGCGGACGACTGCGACGAAGAGTCGCTCATGACTTCTCCCCGATGCGAGTCTCGGTTCCGGAAATCAGGCGCTCGATGTTTTCGCGATGCTTCCACCAGAGCGCCGCCGCCATCGCGAGAATTGCGAAACCTTGCGCCATGCGCCCATCGATGAAAAAGGGCGCGGGCGCTGCGGCGCTCGCAGCCAGCGCCGACAGTGAGGAGTAGCGCCAGAGTTTCGCACATGTCAGCCAGACGAGCGCAAACAGAACCCCCGCCGGCCAATACAGGCCAAAGAGGCAGCCGAAAAAAGTCGCGACGCCTTTGCCGCCATTGAATTTCAGCCAGACCGGCGCGAGATGGCCAAGGAAAGCGCCGAGCGCCGCCGCGATCGCCCCGCCCGGGGAAATCAGACCGCCTAGCAGCGCAGCAGCCGTCCCTTTCAATGCGTCGAGCACAAGAGTCGCCGCGGCCAGGTCCTTACGCCCGGTGCGGAGCACATTTGTCGCGCCGATATTCCCCGACCCGACCGAGCGAATGTCTTTCGTCCCGGCGGCGCGCGTGAGCAACAGGCCGAAGGGAACAGAACCAAGGACATAGCCAAGGATAGCGGCGAGTAAATTGACCAACAACCGATCGAACGACGACATGGAGAACAGCCAGAGTTACGCATGATTACGGCGCCGGCGAACCGGCGCGCGGCGGGACCGCGAGACGACAGTAGACAAGCCTCAACGCAGCCGCAACCATCGGCTGTCCCGAAAGCGAAGCGCTGGCGTTGGTGGGCATTGCAAAAAACGGATTTGTGAGCGAAACCTTCACAAAAATCGGCGGGGCGGCGCGCCGAAACGACCAGACTTTTTCGAAGCGCTCATTAGGCGCCGTAGCCATGCCGCATTTGCTCTCTCAGGTCCTTTTTTGCGCGCGTTGGATGGGAACGCTTCTTGTTCTCACTGTTCATGCAACAACTCAGTTCGTCAGCTTCTATGGGGCCGGCCAAGCCGGTTTCCCGCCGCTCGCGGAGGCGTGGCGCTTCTTCGCCAGCTTCGAACTCGGCCACCAATCCGTCATTGGTTTTTTCGTTATGTCTGGCTTCCTTGTCGGCGGCGCAGCAATCAACCTTCTGCGCGAAGATCAGCCGTTCCTCCTCGAATATTTCATACACCGCTTAGCTCGAATCTATCTTGTGCTGCTGCCGGCGATCGCGCTTACCGTCGTTCTCGACCTCATCGGCCGCACGCTATTCGCCGGAGTGGGCGTCTATGAATTTCCCTTCTTGCAAGACCACTACAATCCACTGCTGATCTTCACCAATATTCTCAATCTGCAAGGCGTTCTCGCGCCCTATTACGGCACCAACGGACCGCTCTGGTCCATAGGCTACGACTATCTTCTGTTTCCAGCGCTTCTTATACCCTGGGGGCGCGCCTATCCGGGGCGGACCGCTGCTTTGATTGGTGCGGCGGCCATGCTGATCGTGATCCTCGTCACCATCAAGCAAGGCTGGCTTATTCTCGGATTTTTGATCTGGGGCATGGGCGCATCCACGGTTTTTCCGAAACGCCCCCTCATACGATCGAGTGTAATCTCTCTGACACTCAACATCGCCATCGTATTTGAATTGCAAGTTTTTCTCAGCGGCGCAATGCTTGAGAGCCATCCGAACCTGCTGCATGTGTCGGACGTCATTTTCGCGGCGGCCTTCGCCAATCTGATTTTGACTTTGCGCTTCTCGACGACGAGGTGCTGGCCCTTGCTCGAATCGGACATTCATCGCCGGCTCGCCGATTTTTCCTTCTCCGTCTATGCGATTGACATGCCTTTGCTCGTATTCATGCGCTCGGGCTTATCGTGGGCCATAGGAAACTCATGGCTCAGGCAACCCGCAGCGCCCGCGCAGTGGCTCGCGCTCTTGTGCGCCATATCGGCTACGCTTGTCGTCGCCTATGGTTTTTCACGAGCGACGGAAGCGAACACAAGCGCCGCCCGGCGGCAGTTGCGACGATTGGCGCGTCGATGGGAGGAGGCGGCCACAGAGAGGCAATTCTCGGCGGTCAAAACTCAGAATTCGAAAAAGGCGGGGATTTCGGCTAAATACGATAATCGAATGACTCCTCGGGCGTCGAAGAGGCCTCCCGTTTCCGCTCGGGAAAGGGTAAAGGGGGAGCGCTAGCCGCGAGAACCCCAATGGTCAATTCAGAGCGCCGACCTCGACCCCGCGCGTTTCGCCTGGATGGCGGAAAGCCAGCGGGGCCGGAAGCGGCAAGCGCGTCGACGGACGAAGCTCAAAAAGCCGGCCCTAAAGTTATTCACCCGGAAGAAGACGCCTATGCGCTTGAGGCCGAGGCGGCGGCCCGACGTGTCTTCCGGCCCATCGACGACAATGAGAAAGCCGTCGAAGCCGCGCAGGTAAGCGGTCTGCTGCGGCGCTACGTCGTTTCCTGGGGCGGCCTGTTCTGGTCCTCGCTCACCGGCCTCGTTTCGCTCGCCGTCGGTTTATGGCTCACCCAACTCGTCGAGGATCTTTTTCACCGTTCTCCGATGCTCGGCGCGATCGGCCTTGCGCTCGCGGTCGGGCTGATCGGCGCGGCGGCAATACTGTGCATTCGAGAGATCCGAACGATGATGCGCCAGAACCGCATCGCAAAGCTTCATATCGCCTTGGCCGAAGCGCGCGCGAACGACGACGCGAAAGTCGCGCGCTTGCGTCTGCGCGACCTTTGCAAGATGTACGAAGCGCGCCCTGAGACTGCGCGGGGGCGCGCGCTCGTCATCGACTATTCGAAACAAATCATCGACGGACGCGATTTGATCGACCTCGCAGAACGCAGCCTCGTGCTGCCGCTCGACGAACAGGCCCGGCGCGAAATCGCCGCGGCGGCAAAGCGCGTTTCCATCGTCACCACCGTCAGTCCGCGCGCTGTGATCGACGTTATATTTGTCGCTGGACAGGCGATCATGCTCATGCGGCGCATCGCGGAAATTTATGGAGGACGGCCAGGCCTTCTGGGATTCTTCAAGCTGGCGCGCTCGGTCGGCGCGCATCTTGCGATCACAGGCGGATTGGCGGTCGGAGATTCTGTGCTGCAGCAGATAGTTGGGCACGGCATCGCAGCGCGCTTATCGGCGCGGCTCGGCGAAGGCGTGCTCAACGGCTTGCTGACGGCGCGCGTCGGACTTTCCGCCATGGCTGTGTGCAGGCCAATGCCCTTCTTCGCCGAAAAGCAGCCTGGCGTCGCGGATGTTGCGCCTTTCCTGTTTCGCGACAAGACAAAGAACTAGGGACAATTCGAGCGGATGAAAAACAAGGGATTGAAGATCACCACCTGGAACATCAATTCCGTTCGCCTGCGCATGCCGCTTGTGGCGCATTTTCTGAAGACTACGACGCCGGACATTCTTTGCCTGCAGGAAACCAAATGCCGCGACGCCGAATTTCCTTTGTCCGACTTCCGTGCGCTCGGCTATGAGCATATCGCAATCAATGGGCAAAAGGGTTATCATGGCGTCGCGATCGTATCGAAGACGCCATTGCGGCCCCTCGGCAAGCGCGATTTCTGCGACAAGGGCGACGCGCGCCATATTGGCGTAGAGATTCCCGCCGTCAACGGACCGATCGCGGTGCATAACTTCTACGTGCCCGCCGGCGGCGACGAGCCCGACGTCGACGTCAATCCGAAGTTTGCGCACAAACTGAGTTTTCTGGACGAGATGGCGGAATGGATCGTCGCAGACCGGGTGACGGCGGGGCGCTCCATTCTTCTGGGCGATCTCAATATCGCTCCGCTCGAGCACGACGTATGGAGTCATAAGGCGCTCCTGAAGGTCGTCAGCCATACGCCAGTGGAGGTCGAGAAACTCAACGCTGTCTTCAGCGCAGGCCCATGGATCGACGCCTTGCGCCGTTTCGTGCCCGAAGACGAAAAGCTGTACACCTGGTGGAGCTATCGCGCCGCGGACTGGAGCGCGTCGGACCGCGGTCGACGGCTCGACCATATTCTCGTGAGCGAGGCGTTGGGCGGCTCGCTTTCGAGCATGAATGTTCTGCGCGAAGCGCGCGGCTGGAATCGCCCGTCCGACCACGCCCCGGTCACCGTCGAACTGTCGCAGTGAGAGGTTCGGCGGCGTTGACGGCGGACGCCCTCAGCCCCTAATCAACCGGAAAAGGGAAGGCCGCGCGCCGTGGGAAGCGCCAGGCTAAGCGTCTGGTGGTTTAGAGCGATGCTCGCGAAGGAGATCATGACGACCGACGTCGCATTCGTCACCGCGGATGCGCATGTGAGCGACATCGCTCGATTGCTGGTCGAGCCCGGCATAAGCGCAATTCCGGTTGTCGACGCCGATCTGCGGCCGATCGGAATGATCAGCGAGAGCGACTTGGTCGGACGAACTCAATCGTGAAGAGCGATGGCAATGGTGGTTGGCGCTGCTCACCGAGGGCCAGCCTCTCGATCCCGGATTTCTCGCGACGATACAAACAAACGGCCGCACCGCCCGGGAGCTGATGACCGCGCCCGTCGTTTGCGTTGCGGAGACGGCGGACCTCGGCGAAATCGCGCAATTGATCGAGCGGCACAAGTTCAAACGTGCGCCCGTCTTGCGTGAAGGCCGACTCATCGGAATTGTGAGTCGCGCCGATCTTGTTCGCGCGATCGCGCTCCAGCGCGAACCGCGGCGCCCGCCAGAATGGCTCACCGCGCGGCGGCGGAACGCGGCCAAGAACCAGGAGGCTCCGCCGCCGGTCGACGCGCTCCTTCCGATTGTTGAGCCTGCCGGGCCGCCGACATTTTTTCGCACGTTGGCGAACCGAACTCAAACCGCGCGGATTCGGACTTGCGGCGCAAATCGTCGACTTTCCCGACGGCGTGCCCGGCGATGCGGCGCTTTTCCTGATTTGGGGATGAGGGCCGTTACGGGTCCATATTGGTCCGCAATTCCGCCAACGAGGCGTATCGGTGCACGCCGAATTCCGTTCGCACTTCGACCGAACCGTCGGAATACATCACATAGGAGGCCCCGCCTGCCTCGTAATGATCGATGATCGTTGGAGCGGCGGACTCCTTGCCCGCTACAGGCGCGGGCTCCGATTGAGCAGGAGCGGGCTGCGGCGAAACGGGCGGCTGCGGCGGCGTCTCCGGCTCGGTCCGGCGATGGTCGCGCCCGCTCTCCGCGAGCGCCTGAACTTCGGGCGGCGGCGCGATCGCTTTTTTCGGCAAAATGATCGCGGACTGGCCCAGCGCATCCAGCCGACCGATGACGGCGGCGAGCGAAGCCGTCACGGCGCCTCCTGCGACCAGCGTCGCTCCCGAAATGAAAAGGCTCCAGCCGCGCTCGATCAGAATTTGATCCCAGCCTGACGCCATCGCGGCCAAGCCGCAAGCAATGAGGAGGAGTCCGAGCCCCGCCACCGCCCATTTTCCCAGCTTTCGCGCAAAACCAGACTTCATTCCGGCTGTCCCCAACGATCCTTCAAATTGCGTCGAAAAATGTGCGAAGGCAAATCGGCCGACAATCGCCGCACGCCCTTTCCTTCCGCAACAAAAGGAATTCTTTACATACGAATACTTTTGATGATCATTGATGTGTCAGAGCCAACCTGGGCACGCCATCCTTCATGAATCAATATATAGAATATATATGATATCAAATTACTATATGTCATTTCATACGATCAAGGATCCGCTTGGAAGCGAGACAAATTTATCATAATAACAATTACTTAAAGAATATATGATGGTGCGGCGGTTTGCCGCATCAAATTTAAGCGCGCAATTACAACATTAAGAAAAAGGGCGGCTCTCACTTTCAATAAAGAAAGTCTATCAGCAGCGGAGGAGATGACCATTATGAAGATTAAATCGGTTTGGCGCTGGATTTTTGCTTTGACGCTGGCGTCAACGGTGGGGGGAGCTGGGATGGCTCTCGCGCATGGCGGCGTCAAGTTGGAGCAGGACGAGTGCGTCTTGAAAATCGGACCCAACACAATGCACTTCATCGGTTATCAACGGAGCGGGGAAGAACAGGAGTTCTGCGAGGATATCGCCCAGACGGGCCCGACCGTTATCGCTTTAACCGCCGTTTCTCCCGACCTGCGCGACATGGCGATTGGCATTCGCGTCGTGAAGGATGTCGGCGAGCAAAAAGAAAAAGAAAATATCGATGCTGTGACCGTCGCCTATCTGCCGCCCAAAGTTTATCGGAACGGCACTATGACGTTCGAGCACGACTTCAAAGACGCCGGCCATTACGTTGGAATTGTCACCGTGGCCGACGACGAAGGAAATCAATGGGTGTCCCGGTTTCCGTTCTCCGTGGGGATTTACACCTTCATGGGGATGATCGAATACATCCTCTATGGAGTCGGCGTGATCGCCTTGACCGGCTTCTTGTGGTTCATCTTCTGGCATCGGGCCAAGAAAACCCCAAAGCCGCAGGCGGTGGTCCAGGCCTGAAACATCGCGTCATTCGTTTTCTTGCCCGGTTTCGACCGGGCAATTTTTTTCGCGGCGAATCCAAACTGACCTGAATTTGCGCGCGCGTCATGTTCTGAAGATATTGCCCAATTCGCCGCTGGGTTCTAGTTAGGGCGGACCAATCGCTCGCCCTCGCCATCGGCGCGCTCACCGGGAGAATTGCTCAATGTCGTTCACCTTGATGGATCTTCCCTACCCCTACGACGCCTTGCAGCCTTATCTGTCGAAGGAATCCTTCGAATACCATCATGACAAACATCACGCCGCCTATGTCACGACGGCGAATAATCTGATCAAGGGAACCGAATACGAGAGCAAGTCGCTCGAGGACGTGATCACGGGCGCATTCGACAAAAACGTGCCCTTGTTCAACAATTCCGCTCAGATCTACAACCACAACATCTATTGGGATTCGCTGAAGCCGAGCGGCGGCGGCATCCCCGGCAAGATCGAGAAGGCGATCGTCGCTTCCTTTGGCTCGCTGGACAAGTTCCGCGAGGAATTTCAGACCAGCGGCATGGGGCAGTTCGGATCGGGCTGGGTCTGGCTTGAGGTCAAAGACGGCAAGCTCGCCGTGCGTAAAACGCCTAATGCGGAAAACCCCCTCGTACACGGTGCCAAGCCCATCCTCGTCGCCGACGTTTGGGAGCATTCATATTATATTGATTATCGGAATCGGCGGGCCGATTACCTCAAGACCTTCCTGGACCATCTCGCCAATTGGGAAAACGCCGAGAAGTTGTTCGAGGCGGCTACGAGGTAACTCGCGCGCAAAAAAGCGCGGCCGAGGCGTTTGCGCTTCGGCCGCGGATGCGAGGGAGTTAACGGTCGTTGATCGAAAGCAGCCGGCCAGAAAAGGCGCTGTCGGGGCCAGCTACCGGCTGCGTCTTGCTCGACGGATGCGAGCTGAACGGCAACGCGAAGCCAAGGACGAACGCCGCAGCCGCCATCGCGGCGACAAGCACCAGCGAAACACGCAGCTGGCGGCGGGCCGTCTCCCGATCAAAAGCGCGGGTGTAGGCGGGCTCGGCAGTATCGTCGAATTTATCAACGAGCGACATTGTCTTTTTCCCCTCGGGGCAGTTCAAATCGCGGTCTTTGCCGCGCGCCGTGACAGGTCACTCTCCCCTAAACCCGTCGGACGCCAGCTCATCCGGTTGCCGCTCACGGCTGCGCCTATTCGCACAACGACCGATAGGGGGAAAAAGTTGCGTGGGTCTTAAAAATTTTCACGGTTTTTTTACATTTACGCCGCCTTAACGCCGATTCGACTTTCGGCGCCCCGGCCGCAATGCAGAAAATTATTGGGTTTTTCCAGGGTTTCCCCGGATTAAGCATAGAACCCGCGTCACGGCCGCAGCGCCACATAGAGCGTCGGCTTGGCTAACAAATGCCGTTAACCCCGGCCTCAAGCTTTACCGAACAGGAGCGCGCGAAGCGTATTGCCCAGCATTCTTTGTGAGATTATGTTCGCGACCCTTCGATTGTGCGGCGCACACCAGACTTCAAACGCATCAGGATTGAGACATGGCCTTCCTCGCCGACGCCCTCGCGCGCGTTAAGCCCTCCGCCACGATTGCAGTGACCCAGAAGGCGCGCGACTTGAAAGCGCAGGGCCGCGAGGTCATCAGCCTTTCAGTCGGCGAACCGGACTTCGATACGCCCCAGCACATATGCGAAGCGGGAATCCGGGCGATCCAGCGGGGCGAGACCCGCTATCCCCCGGTGCTCGGCATCCCGCCCCTGCGGGAAGCGGTCGCCAAGAAGTTCAAGCGCGAGAATAATCTCGACTACAGGGCGTCCGATACGATCATCGCGACCGGGGGCAAGCACATACTCTTCAACTCCTTTTTGGCGACGGTTAACCCGGGCGACGAAGTGATCGTGCCTGCGCCCTACTGGGTCAGCTATCCGGAAATGGTCGCCATTTGCGGCGGAACGACGGTTACAGTCGACACGCGCATGGAGCATGGGTTCAAGCTTCAGCCGGAGGACCTCGAACGCGCCATTACGCCCAAAACCAAATGGTTGGTTTTGAACTCTCCGTCGAACCCCTCCGGAGCGGCCTATAGCCGCGACGAACTGAAAAAAGTGACGGACGTGCTCCTGCGCCACCCCCAGGTCCATGTCCTGACCGACGACATCTACGAGCACCTCGTTTACGGCGACTTCAAGTTCGTGACGGTTGCGGAGGTCGAGCCCAACCTTTTCGACCGGACCCTCACGATGAATGGCGTCTCCAAGGCTTACGCCATGACCGGCTGGCGCATCGGTTACGCCGCGGGCCCGACGCAGCTCATCAAGGCGATGGACCTCCTCCAGGGCCAGCAGACGTCTGGCGCATGCTCTATTGCTCAATGGGCCGCCCTGGAAGCGCTCGAAGGGCCGCAGGATCATCTGCCGGTCTTCCGCAAGGCGTTTCAGGAGCGGCGGGACCTCGTCGTGTCGATGCTCAATCAGGCGAAGTTTCTCAAATGCCCCTCGCCGGAGGGCGCATTTTATGTGTTCCCCTCCTGCGCCGAGGCGATCGGCCGCAAGACGCCCGCAGGGAAGCTCATCGAGAGCGACACGGATTTTGTGACCGCGCTACTGGAGGCCGAAGGCGTCGCGGTCGTTCAGGGTTCGGCGTTCGGGACGGGTCCCAACTTCCGCGTCTCCTACGCGGCCTCCAACTCTCTGCTCGAAGACGCCTGCAAGAAGATACAACGCTTCTGCGGCAGTTTGAGCTAGCCCGGCGCGCGACGCCGGCTGCTTGACGTAACGGATTAGCCCGAGAGGGACTGAACGGGTTGCGGCGATCGGCGTGCATGGACGGCGATCTCGTGAGGCGTGATAGGTCCGCTGAAGAAAAAGCCCTGCACCTCGTTGCATCCATATTTGCGGACGAATTCAAACTGGGCGGCGGATTCCACGCCTTCCGCCGTCGCCCGCAGCCCGATGGCGCGCGCAAGTTCGAGCGAGGCCTTCACGACGGATGCGCACAGCGGCTCAGTCTCAATTTTAGACACGAAGCTTCGGTCGATCTTCAGCCGGTCGAACGGCAATTCAACGACATTGGTGAGCGACGAATAGCCCGTGCCGAAGTCGTCCAAGGCGGTCTTCACGCCGAGCTCGCGAAGAGTCACCAGCGCGGCCACTGCCTGAGCCCGGTCGGAGATGATTGCGGACTCGGTTATCTCGAGCTCCAGCCGCGAAGGATCGAAACCCGTTTCGCGGATCGAGTCGCGGATCGCCGTCTCCAGGGTCGATCGGCGCAACTGAAGCGGCGAGATATTCACTGCGAGCCGCAAATGCTTCGGCCAGGACGTCGCGATGGCGATCGCTTCGCGCGTAACGAAGCCGCCGACTTCGTCGATCAGGCCGGTTCGCTCCAACAAGGGCACGATCTGGTTTGCGCTCAAATCTCCCCGCGCCGGATGACGCCATCGGAGCAGCGCCTCATATCCCGACGTCTCCATCGTAATGGCGTCGACGAGCGGCTGAAAAACCAGATGAAGCTCGTGGTTCCCGAAAGCGCGGCGAAGCTCACTCTCGAGGGTTTCCTGTTCGACGACATACGAATAATGGTCGCTAAAAAACGTATAGTCGCCTCGCCCGGTCTGTTTCGTGGAATAGAGAGCGGCGTCCGCATTGCGCAACAACGTGTCGATCTCTATGCCGTCCGAGGGCGCAAGCGCCACTCCAATGCTTACCGTAAGCGGCCAATTCTTGCCCTCGAGTTCGACGGGCTCCTGAAAAGACGCGACGATGCGGTCCGCGATGATTATGGCTTCCGCCTTGCTGGGCACGCCGACGGCGATCAATGCGAATTCGTCGCCGCCTAGCCGCGCGGCCATGTCCGTCTCCCGGGCAGCATTCTTGAGGCGGCGCGCCGCTTCTATCAGCGCCTGATCGCCGGCGGCGTGCCCGAGCGTATCGTTGATGGTCTTGAAGTAATCCAGATCGAAGCACATGAGAGCAAAGGGCTCGCCGGAGCGCTTGTAACGGGCGATGGCCTCTTTAATCCGCTCTTTGAGCGCTGCTCGATTGGGAAGCTGCGTAAGGCCGTCGGTGAAGGCGTTCGCCTCCGCGCCGGCCTCCGCAAGGCAGCGCCGCGCCAAGGTCAATGCGCGGGAGCTCGAGGCCCCGACAATCACGATCGTGTAGACGATCATGAGCGCGGCGACGACGCCGTAGACCGGATCGTCGCCGAGAATCGCATAGGTGGACCCCGCGACGATTGGCGCGATATAGGCGATCATTGCGATCGGCGTTGAAGACAGCGTGAATGCGCCCCCGCAAAGCATACCTATGACCAGGCAAACGATCACGAGATGCTGCGACGGCGTGGCGGAGGCGAAAAACGCCGCGGGCGTCAACCCCCAAAGCGAGCCGTGAATAAGGGCGTATAAAGTCGCTTTGTGGATTCCGTTCACAGAGGCGCTTCGAGCCCGTCGCTTCTCGCGCCGTATCTGTCTCAGATACATGTAGCCGGACAGCGCCACCATAGCGGCGGTCCAGGCGTAGGCGAAAGACGCCATCGGCCCTTGCCGCATCACAATTCCAAAAACGAGAGCGTTGAAGGCTGTGGACGCCATCATCAAGGGGGTGTTGCGCGCGATCTGGCTCAGCTGTTCGCCGCGCACCCGCGCCGCCAGAGACGGCGGAAGCGGCTCCGCCACAAAAGCCAATGGATCGCCGTCTAGCGCCCGGCGGTAGTTGGCCGGCCTAATCAAACGCTTCCATCTTAGGCGCAACCAACGCAGCAATGCGCGCTCCGGCTTATGCGATCTGAATTCTTTGCTCATCATATGCCGCCCGCGCTTCGCAGAATTGCGCAGGATTGCCTATTCATGCGCATCGGCCTGGCGGCGACCAAATCAACTAGCGACAAAACCTTGCACGAAGAATGTTTCACGGCATCACCCAAATCACTCTAGACATGTGACGCAGCATTGCAAATTGCGATCCTCGAACCTTATAGCTGTTTATCGCGCTTTCAACATTACGAAAGCATGAACTGAACATGTTCAATCCGTCGCCTCGGCATTGACATATGCTCATACTGAGCATATCTAGAAAAGCGAGAGTAGCGGGATTGCGAAATGCTTACGGCCATCTAATCTGCTCTCGAAATTGGTAAGCGCCCGGAAGGGCACCACAATTTTCTCGGACTTATACTCTACATGAGCATAAGTGGCATTCAGGAAACAGGCCATGGTGTCGATTCAAGGTTCCAGCGTTCTCGCCCCGCCGTCGCCCGCACTCGTCCTACGCGGAGCGCCGGCCTCGCGCTTTCCTGTCGTTCCGATGCCGAAGCTCGCCTGGAACGCGGAAACCGAAGCCGCGACGGCGGATCTCTACGAGCGGGTCGCGAAAATCATTCCGCCGATAGAGTGGCCGTTCCACGCGCCTTACATAAAAGCGATCAATGAACTGAAACGCGAGCGTAACGCGGTCATACTGGCTCACAATTACCAGACGCCCGAGATTTACCACTGCGTCTCCGATTATGTCGGCGACAGCCTGCGGCTCGCCAAACTCGCAGCCCGGTCCGACGCCGACGTGATCGTCCAGGGAGGCGTTCATTTCATGGCGGAAACCTCCAAGCTGCTCAATCCGGAGAAAGTCGTCCTTATCCCGGATCTCGAAGCCGGCTGCTCGTTGGCGGCGTCGATTACCGGCGCTGACGTTCGCGCGCTGCGTCAAAAATATCCCGGCGTGCCCGTCGTCGCTTATGTCAACACGTCCGCCGACGTGAAGGCCGAAGTCGACATCTGCTGCACCTCGTCAAACGCCGTGAAGGTGGTCGAAAGCCTCGGAGTCGACCGTGTCATCATGGTTCCCGACCGTTATCTCGCTCAGAACGTCGCGACGCAAACCAAAGTGACGATCATCGCCTGGCATGGCGCCTGCGAAGTCCATGAGCGTTTCACGGCGGATGAAATCCAGGGTTACCGCGCCGACAATCCCGGCGTGAAAATCATCGCCCATCCGGAATGTCCGCGCGAGGTCGTCGAAATTTCGGACTTTTCCGGATCGACCGCCGCAATGATCGATTATGTGAAGACCAAAAAGCCGGCGCGAGTGCTGCTCGTGACGGAGTGCTCGATGGCCGACAATGTCGCGGCCGAGACGAGCGGAACCGAATTCGTGCGTCCGTGCAATTTCTGCCCCTATATGAAGCGCATCACTTTGCCGAAAATTCTCGACAGTCTCGTCTATATGAAAGAGGAAGTGACAATCGATCCGGCGCTCGCCGATCGCGCGCGGGTCAGCGTGCAGCGGATGATCGATCTGAAATAATACAGCCGCCGGCTCCGCGAAAGGCCAAGCAATGTCGTCGCCGCCCGCACATAAGCTCGACGATCTGTTCGAGGCGATCGACGCGGCGAACGCCGACGATCCGCGCCGCGTCGTCGGCGAGGACGGCGAGGAACGATCCTTCGAGAATCTTTATTCGCGGCGTATGAGCGCGTGGCTCGAAGCGATTTACCCGGACGCCTCGAATCTCCTCAAGATTGCGGCGCGGGCGCAACATTTGCGCCGATGGGACATTCATCGCGAGAACTATTCCGTCGGACGCCATGGATACAACGAATGGCGCAAGGAATGCCGTCTGCATCACGCCCACCTCGCCGGCGAATTGATGCGCGAACATGGCTATGACGAAACCTCTATCACCCATGTCGGCGCTCTCCTGCGCAAGAAGCAATTGAAGAAAGACCCCGAGAGCCAGGCGCTCGAGAATGTCGCGGCCATCGTATTCCTCGAACACTACTTTGACGACTTTCAAGCCAAATACGCCGATTACGACGACGACAAAATCATCGACATTCTCGGCAAGACCCTGTGCAAAATGTCCCCGAAAGGACATGCAGCGGCGCTCGCCCTGCCCCTGCCGAACCGCACGCGCGCGCTGGTGAGCGCCGCAATCGAGCGCCAGTCGAAAGCGCTCCAGCGGCTCGCCGAAGTCGCAATCGATTGACGCGTGCGGATAAGGCGTTGAGCGCTTCCCCTCCACCCATTCTGATCGCCGGCGGCGGACTGGCCGGCGTTTTCTGCGCTTTGAAGCTTGCGCCCCACCGGGTCGCCATCCTTGCGCCCTGGAGAATAGGCGCGAGCGGCTCGTCCTTCTGGGCGCAAGGGGGAATCGCCGCGGCCGTCGAGGAAGGCGACGCGCCGAAAACCCACGCCCGCGACACCATCGCCGCAGGCGCGGGGATCGTCGACGAGGAAATCGCACTCGGCATGGCGATGGAGGCGCGGTCGTGCGTCGAGGATCTTGCGGCTATGGGGGTTCCCTTTGACCGATCCGCGCTCGGGCGATTCACGCCTTCGCGGGAAGCCGCCCATTCGCATCGCCGCGTCGTGCGCGTCAAAGGCGACGCCGCCGGCCGCGCCATCATGGAGACCCTCGCACGGCAGGTCACGGCGACGCCCTCAATCGAAATCGTTGACGGTTTCGCGGCCGAGGAAATTCTCATCCGCGACAATCGCGTTATCGGCGTGCGCGCGCGGCATCCCTCCGGGCTCGTGCGCGACTTCCATTGCGCGGCGCTCGTGCTTGCGACGGGCGGGATCGGCCATCTTTATCGCGTGACGACCAATCCCCGCGAGTCCTGCGGCGTAGGCCTCGCCATCGCGGCCAAAGCCGGGGCGCTCATATCCGACGCGGAATTCGTGCAGTTCCATCCGACCGCCATAGACATCGGGACCGATCCGGCGCCGCTCGCAACGGAAGCGTTGCGCGGCGAAGGCGCGATCATCGTAGACAAAAGCGGCCGTCGTTTCATGACTGAGATCGACCCGGCCGCCGAACTCGCGCCGCGCGACATTGTTGCGCGAGCCGTCTTTGCATCCGTCGCGGCGGGCGACGGCGCCTTCCTCGACGCGCGCGTGGCTGGCGCGGAATTTCCGGCCCGCTTTCCAACCGTATTCGCAAGCTGCATGGCGGCGGGCCTTGATCCGCGAACGACGCCGATTCCCATCGCTCCCGCCGCGCATTACCATATGGGCGGCGTCTGGACCGACGCTCGCGGCAAGACATCGCTGGAAGGGCTATGGGCGGTCGGCGAAGTCGCAGCGACCGGCGTGCACGGCGCCAATCGGCTGGCCTCCAATTCGCTGCTCGAAGCGGCCGTGTTCGCTTCGCGGATCGCCGCCGACATTTCCGCAGGCCCCTTTCCAACCGAGATCGCTACGCCGCGTGACGCATCCGTCCCCGCGGGCGACGACGCCGCGCTGATCGAAGTCCTGCGTGACACAATGTCGTCGAAAGTGGGCGTCGTTCGCGACGGGAAGGAATTGCGCGAAGCAATCGAGACCATTCTCGATATTGAAGCTTCGGCCGCCGACATCAACACGAGCAATATGGCTACGGCGGCTTTTCTGGTTGCCTGCGCGGCGCTTGCGCGGCGCGAAAGCCGCGGCGCTCATTTTCGCATCGATTATCCATCGCCGGATCCTGCGCTCGCCCGACGGTCCTTCATGACGCTTGCCGAGGCGAGAGCGACAGCCGCAGAGGCTTGCGGAGCATGACGAAGAACCTGCCCACACTCTCGCCCCTGCTCGTTCAAGACGCCGTGCGCGCCGCGCTGATCGAAGATCTTGGGCGCGCCGGAGACGTCACGACCGAAGCGACCATTCCAGCTGGCGCGATTGCGAGAGCGTCTATCTCCGCGCGTGAGCACGGCGTGATCGCCGGGCTGCCTTTGGCGCGCGATGCATTTCTTGCAATGGATGTGAGCGTCGCATTCGAAGCGCGCCTTTCCGACGGCGACGCCGTCGTCGCGGGCGATTGCGTCGCCCGCATAAACGGTCCCGCGCGCGCCATGCTATCGAGCGAGCGCGTTGCGCTGAATTTTCTCGGCCATCTGAGCGGCGTCGCGTCGCTGACGGCGCAATATGTGAAACGCGTCGCGCACACGAAGGCGAAAATCTGCGACACGCGAAAGACGACGCCGGGGCTTCGCGTTTTGGAAAAATACGCTGTCCGCTGTGGCGGCGGCGCCAATCATCGCTTCGGATTGGACGACGCCGTTCTCATCAAGGACAATCACATCGCAGTCGCGGGCGGCGTCGCGGCGGCGTTGCGCGCGGCCAAAGCCCATGTCGGCCATTTGACGAAGATCGAAATCGAGGTCGACACGATCGCGCAATTGCGCGAGGTTCTCACAGAGGGTGCGGACGCCGTGTTGCTCGACAATATGTCGGCGTCCCAACTTCGCGAGGCGGTAGCGTTGATCAGCGGCTGCTTCCCCTGCGAAGCCTCGGGCGGCGTCACGCTCGAAACCGTCGCCGAAATCGCGGAAACCGGAGTCGATGTGATATCGGTCGGCGCGCTCACCCATTCCGCCCGCACGCTCGATCTGGGGCTCGACATCGAGATATTTTAGGCGGCGGCTTCGGCTGTCCCCAGCATTTCGCTCAGGCGCCCCACGCGAAGCCCCTTGCGATCCAGCATGTCGGCGAACTGTTGCGACAGCAGGAAGGTAAGCTCCTGTTCGCGCGTCACCGTGACGGGATCGAGCTCCCGCAATTCCTGGTCGACATGTCCCGGATGACACATCACGAGATGCCGGCCGCCGCGCGCGCGAAGATAGGTTGCGAAGCGATTGGCGTAGTCGCGGCCCGAATTGAAGTCGGAGAAACCGGAGAATCCCTTGTTCGTCGTAAAGCCACGCCTCTTTGCGTCGCGCCGGAATCCGGTCGCCAACGCACGAACGGCGAGAGCTTTCTTCGCCTCCGCGCGACGCAGCAGGATGCGATGGGGCCAGTCGCCCGCGTCGCGCAACCAGAGCTTGCCGGCGAGCCCCCTCGCCTGCAAAGCGTCGAGCAGGGCGTGGCGGATATAGGGAAGGACATGGACATGCTGATGCCCGTCGACGAATTCCGGCGGCCGCTCCATTACCGCCTCGAAGCGGTCCAGCTGGCGGTCGATCTCGATGCGAATTTCGTTCATCGGCAGTTTTCCGCGCATGGAGGCGCGAACCACCTCCGAAATCTGCGGAAATGTCCCCTCAGGTGCGAATTTCGGCATATCCGAGAGCGGGCTTCCGAGCGTCAGATTGAAATGCAGCCCGACATCGACCTTTAAATCGCGCCGCCTCAATTCGCATCCCAGCGCGGGCCAGCGGGGCCCATTGACGAGCGTGGACACCGCGGACACGCGCCCGGCGTCCACGGCTTCGAGAATCCCGGCGCTCACCCCGTAGGACAGGCCGTAGTCGTCGGCGCAAATGGCGATCGTCTCAATATTGGCCATCAGACTTGTCATCTCCCCTGAGGCACCCCGCTTGTGATAGCAGCAGGGAAGCCGAACAATCCTCTTGCCTCACGCGCGGCACTCAGGAGCCTTTTCTTGCGCATTTTCCGTCCCAAGCCTAGTTC
>Ga0209048_10002716_pt1 | contig 17422 bp, 13 predicted proteins | sample FrelakmetCRP12CR_FD_187146 | JGI IMG/M metagenome (GOLD analysis project Ga0209048, IMG submission 187146) | Freshwater lake sediment microbial communities from the University of Notre Dame, USA, for methane emissions studies - CRP12 CR (SPAdes)... | ecosystem: Environmental > Aquatic >... | reverse complement strand
GCAGTCGGCCAAGCTCAACAAGGCCGATCCGTGGGCCTACCTCAAGGACGTGCTCACGCGCTTGCCCACCCAGCTCAACAGCCGCATCGACGAGCTGCTCCCGCACCGCTGGAAGCCGGCGAGCTGAAGACCGACAGGTGTCCCGGCCGCCACGCGGCCGCATGAGATCGCCGGCGAGTCGGCAGGCTGCCCGAGCCAGGCACGCGACCCGCGGCCACTGCGCAGCGCCGGCCGGCACCACCGCGTAGATCAGCTTCACCAGGCTCGTCATGGCCGCCATGGTGACCGGCCGCCTGCGCCGGCTCAAGATGCCACGGCCAGACGCTTACTGTTGAACGGCCCGGAGCCGCGGCTATCGTCCTCGGTCGACCACACCAAGTTCTGGTACAGGTGAGCCTAAGAAATCGGTCGCCTAGCCTGTTCGCCCTTGACTGTGAGCACCGCCACCCATTCGAAGTCACACATTCGAGGTGACGCACTTCCCGAAGAGGGCCGCGACAGGGTGGCCCTGCGTCGGCGTCCTCACTCTCTGTTTGCCGCCGTTGCGCGCTCTCGGGCCAACAATGCTCGAACGCACCGGCGCTCCGATTCGCGACAAGTCTTCGGCGCAAGCGCGGACGCAGCCTGCGGTAAGCCCGATCGGTTGCTCGCCGCACCCGATCACTGTTCGATCGGTGGCAACACCCCGGCGGTCATTCAGCCCGTTCGACACGCTTCCTTCAGGCACTTCTCCAGGATGTTCAAGGCGCTGTCCATGTCTTGGACGGATGTGATCAGTGGCGGAGTCAGGGTCAGCACGTTGCCCATTGTCGTCTTGAACGACAGGCCGCGCGACAGCGCGTCGTAGAGCACGGCCTCCGCAGCGTCGCGGGCCGGCTCGCGCGTGCTCCGGTCGCGCACGAGTTCCATGCCCAGGAGCAGGCCGCGGCCGCGAACGTCGCCTACGATCGGATGGCGGTCGCGCATGTCATGCATCCGCTCCAGCGCATAAGCACCTAGGCGGGCCGCATGCTCGACGAGCCCGTCGCGCTCGATGACGCGCAGCGTGGCCAGCGCCGCGGCGGAACTCACCGGATTCTTCTCGTGCGTGTAGTGGCCTAGCGCGAAAGCGCCTGCGACGTTGAGGTCTGAGCGTGCCACGCAGGCTGCGAGGGGCAGCACGCCACCGCCAAGGGACTTGCCGAGCACGACGATGTCGGGGGCAACGTCGTCGTGTTCGGCCGCGAAGAAGCGACCCGTCTTGCCCAGGCCGGTGGGAATCTCGTCGAAGATCAGCAGGGTTCCATGGGCATGGCAGGCTTCGCGCACCTGCTTCCAGTACCCCGGCGGCGGCACGAACGGCACGGCGCGTGCCGGCTCCGCAATGACCGCCGCCACGTCGCCCTCGCGTTCGAGGACGTAGCGGACCATGCCTGCACAGGCAAGACGGCATTGATCGAGATAGGGTCGACCCTGGTCGTCGACGGCATGCCCGTAGGGGCATCGATAGCATCCGAACGGCGCCACGTGCTCGGCACCGGGAAGCAACGGACCGAGCGCTCCGCTCCTGAAGAGCGACTCGCCGCCGACGCTCGAAGCGCCGAATCCAGCGCCGTGAAACGCGTCCCAGAAACTCAGCGTCTTGAAGCGCCCGGTTGCAGCGCGTGCAAGCTTGATCGCCACTTCCACCGCGTCGCTTCCACCCGTCGTGAAGAGGATCCGACCCGGGCTTCCGGTCAGGCGTTCGAACTTCGCCGACAGCGCCTCGGCCAACTCGACGGCGCGGTCGCAGGCGAAGCGCCTCGGGGCGAAGCACAGCGCATCGAGTTGCGCCTTGATGGCCGAGACGACTTCCGGGTGCGCATGGCCCAGGTGATGGACGTTGTTGCCGTGAAAGTCCATGTATCGCCGCCCGGCGGTGTCCTCGATCCAGATGCCATCGGCCCGGCGGATGGCGCTCAGGCATGGCGTGGACACCGACTGGTGCATGAACACCGCGCTGTCGCGTTCCAGCAGCGCGCGGGTCGCGTCGTCCAGGTGGCTTCGCTGCCATTGCACGCGACGCGGCGTCAGGTTCACGTCACTTTCGCTCTGACTCGGGTTCACGGGTCTTGCCATCGGGACACCACCTCGTATCGCAAGCTTGACTTTCGGCGGTGCAACTGCAGCGGCAGGTCGTCCCTCGGTCTTCCGATCCGGGCCCGAGTTTCTGCTGTCACGCGGCTATGCGGCCGCGGCAACCGGATTGATGGGAATCACGCGGCGGACGCGTTCCGGTGCCTGGGCGCCGTGGATCGGCGCCTTGCGCTGGCCTGGAAACGCAAGCGCCTCCGTCAGGAGGTAGGCGGCTTGCGCGTAGGAGGTCGGACACAGCGCAAAGCACTCCTGGCATTGCCAGCATTCGTTCTTGGCGAGTTCCGGAACGAAGCTGATCTCGCGCAGGGCTCCGTTGGCGATGAACCCGACGGCGTTCTTCTGCTTGACCTCGTTGCAGTAACGCACGCACAGGCCGCACACCACGCAGAACGACGCCTCCCTCTCGAAACGGTCGCGGTCGGCGCCGAACTCCTCGGCCAGCTTCACCAGCTCCGGCGCGTCTGGCGCGTGGGCCATCAGTTCCTCGACGAGCACCCTGCGGATCTTGTCCACCTTTTCCGAGCGGGTGCGTACGACGATGTCGTTCTCTACCGGATAGAGGCAGGAGACGACGTAGCTCGTGCGGCCTCGCGCCTGCACTTCGACCATGCACAACCGGCAGCCGCCGAACGCTTCCAGCTTTTCGTGGTGACACAGCGTCGGGATGTGGATGCCGGCCTTCTGCGCTGCCTGCAGCACGGTCGTCCCGGCGCTGGCCTTGACTTCCCTGCCATCGATTTGCAGGATGACCACGCTCGTGTCGTTCATTTGCCTTCGCTCCCGGCGGGAATGCGCGACTCAAGCTCGGGCTTGAAATAGCGGAACATGCTCTTGAGCGGGTCGGCAGAGGTCTTCCCCAGAGCACACAGACTGGACAATCCCGTCACTTCGGCCAGGTCCTCCAGCCGCTCCAAGTCGCCCGGCTTGCCCTTGCCCTCGGTGAGGTTGGTCAGAATGTGCCGCATCTGCGGCATGCCCTCGCGGCAGGGCACGCACTTGCCGCAGGACTCGTTGACGAGGAAGTCGAGCAGATAGCGCGCCACCTCGATCATGTCGGTGTCTTCGTCCATGAGCAGCAGGCCGCCGGCGCCGATCGGCGCGCCGAGCTTGGACATCTCGTCGAAGTCCAGCCGTGCGTCGATCAGCTGTGCCGGGATGGACCCCCCCATGGCGCCGCCGAAGTGGATCGCCTTGAGAGCCTTGCCGTCGCGCACGCCACCGCCGATGTCGAAGACGAGTGTGCGCAGCGGCGTGCCCATCGGCACCTCGACCACGCCGCTGTTGACGACATGGCCAGACAGCGAGATCAGCTTGGTGCCCTTGCTGCCCTCAGAGCCCATGCGAGTGAACCATTCGGCGCCGCGGCTGATGATCTGGGGCACGTTGGCCCAGGTCTCGACATTGTTGAGATTGCTCGGCTTGTCCCAGATGCCACTGACCGAGGTGCGGATGTACTTCGGCCGCGGCTCGGGGGCGTTGCCTTCGATCGAGCGCATCAGCGCGCTCGACTCACCGGAGACGAAGATGCCGACGTCGAAGTGCAGCTCGACCTCGAAGTCGAAACCCGACCCGAGGATGTCTTCGCCCAGAAAGCCGTATTCCTCGGCCTGGGCCAGCGCCGCCCTGACGTGCTTGGTCAGCAGCGGCATATCGTGGCGGGTGTACATGAAGCCGCGCTGTGCACCGATCGCGTAGGCGCCGATGATTAGGCCCTCGAGCACCTTGTGCGGGTTGCCGGTGAGCATGGCGCGGTCCATGAACGCGGCGGACTCGCCTTCGTGGCCGTTGACGATGACGTACTTGGTCTTGTCGGGTGCGTTCCTGGTGGTCTCCCACTTCGAGCCGGCCGGGAAGCCGCCGCCGCCACGGCCGCGCAGGTTCGCCTTCTTGACCTCGCCCAGAACCTGCTCCGGACTCATCTCGGTCAACGCCTTGACCAGCGCGGCGTAGCCGCCGACCGCCAGATAGTCGTCGATCCGCATCGGGTCGATCTTCGGGTTGTCGCCGATCAGCAGGCGCGTCTGGTGCTTGTAGAAGGGCACCTCGTCCATGTGCACCGCCTTGGCGCCGGTGACCGGATCCTGATACACCAGACGTTCGACCACCTCGCCTTTGAGCGTGGCGGCGACGATGTCCGGCACGTCCGCGGGCTGGACCTCGAAGTAGCAGATGTCGCCGGGGGTGACTACGACGTTGGGTCCCTTCTCGCAATAGCCGTGGCAACCGGTGGTCCTGACTTCGAGCTTGCCGGCCAGCCGATGCTCATCTACCGCGGCCAGGAAGGCGGCGGCGACCGCGGCCGAGTCCATGCCGTCGCAGGCTGCGCCGGCGCACACCGCGATGCAGGGTCGGGCGGGATCCCTGCTTGCCAGGATCTTCGCCCTGAGTTCGTCCAGTTCAACCGCTGATTGGAGCCTGGCCATGAATTGCCTACCTACGCGTAGCGCTTCAAAACGTCCTCGGCCTTGTCGGGCGTCATGCGGCCGTAGTGCTTGCCGTCGACGATCAGTTCCGGTCCGATGCTGCAACTGCCCAGGCACGCCCCTGTCGCGAGCGTGAACCTAGACTCGGTATCCGTCTCCCCGGGCTTGAGCCCGGTGAGCTCCTCGACCCTCGCGAGCAACTTCGGCGCTCCGCGCAGATGGCAGGTCATGCCCGTGCACACGTGCACCTCGTGTCGCCCTTTCGGGGTGAGGCTGAAGGTCTTGTAGAAGCTGGCGATTTGCATCACCTGGGCGAAAGGCACTTGCAGCGCCTTGGCCAGCTTGTGCAGGACGTCCCTGGGCAGCCAGTGGTTCTCGTGCTGGATCTCCACCAGCGCGTGGATCAGGCATCCCGGCTGGCCGCGGTACCTTTCGACAATGCCGTCGATATCGGTTTCACACATCTTGCTCATCCGCCTCCAGTGATCGGCTTCAGGCAGCCAGAGCAATTTGCACCCGGCCTGCGTCGATGCGGACCATGCCCTGCTGCGACAGTCGATGGAGATGCCGGCCGACCTCAGCGGGATCGAGGTCGAGCTTTCGCGAAATGTCTTCTGTCGATGCCACTCCCGCGCGCAGCGCGCCCATGATCCGACCCATCCACAGCTTGTCCAGGATCACCTCCTGAAACAGGCGATCGAAGTCCTCCCTGTTGAAGAACTCGCGATAGCCGTCTTCGGTCCTCTTTGGCACCCGGAACCGTTCACGTTCGACCAGCTTGAAGTACGGCACCAGTTGCGTGGCGGCCTCCAGACCGGCTTGCAGGTCAGCAACATCCCGGCCTTCGGAGGAACCGAACGGGCCGAGGCTCTTGATCTTCGCGCCGAACTCGTTCATGACTTCGGCGAAGCGGGTCCCTTCGCCCGCCGACACCCACTCCAGACGCAAGCGGTCGGGATTGACGCCGACGTTCTCCAGGATGCGCTTGGCAACGAGGCTGTTGCCCAGGGCGTCGTAGTTGCCTTCGGGGTTGTAGTGGCAGTCGTTCAGGTGGCAGCCGCCGATGAACACTCCGTCGGCCTTCTTCGCGAAGGCGCGGAAGATGAATTCCAGGTCGACGCGCCCCGAACACATCAACCGAATCACGCGCAGATAGGGCGGATACTGGAAGCGGGAAACGCCGGCGAGGTCGGCGCCGCCGTAGCAGCACCAGTTGCACAGGAAGCCGACGATGATGGGCTTGAATTCGAATGCAACAGCCATTCTCAGTACCTTGTCGGTTGCGTCGTCATGGCCGGTACGCCTCAACCTGCCAGCGCGGCGTCGATCTGGCGGAACACCTCGTCGTCAGTGTAGTGGCTCAGGGTGATCGCCCCGGTGGGGCACTTGGCGTTGCACAGGCCGTCGCCCTTGCACAGCACGGGGTTCACCTTGGCCTTCTTGCCGCGCGGCGTATCCACGAACTCGATCGCGCCGTAGCTGCACACCGAGATGCAGGCGCCGCAGGAGACGCAGTCCACGTCTGCCACGTCGCAGACCGAGCCTGAGGCGACCACCGTGTCGCGCGACAGCAAGGTCAGCGCCCGGCCAGCCGCGCCGTAGGCCTGGCTGATGGTCTCCGTCAGGTGCTTGGGGTACTGCGCCGCGCCGCAGAGATAGACACCCTCGGCGGCGAAATCGACCGGCCGCAGCTTGACGTGGGCTTCCTGCAAGAAGCCGTCCGGATTCAGCGGCACCTTGAACATGCGCGCGAGTTCGCTGGAGCCCGGGGCGGGGATCACCGCCGCGGCAAGGACAATCGCATCGGCGTCCAGCTCGAGCTTCTTGCCGAGGATGGGATCGGCCGCCGTCACCCGGATGAAGCTGCGCCCGCCCTCTTCGACGGCTTCGACCAGCGGCTTGTCTTGCGGCTCGTAGTGGATGAACTTGACGTCCTGGTTCGACGCCTCGCGGTAGTAGTCCTCCCTGAAGCCGTACGTCCTGATGTCGCGGAAGAGCACATAGATATCCACTTCCGGCTTGATCGACTTCAGCTTCAACGCATTCTTCATCGTGCCGCTGCAGCAGACGCGGGAGCAGTAGTTGCGGTCTTCGTTGCGGCAGCCGACGCACTGGATCATTACCAGGCTCTGCGCGGCCATCAACTTCTCGTCCTGTCCGGCGATCTTGCCTTCCATCTCCAGCAGGGTCATGACCCTGTCGTCGCGGCCGTACAGATATTCGTTCGGTTTGTACTCGGCGGCGCCGATGGCGAGAATGGCGGCGCCGTGCTTGATCGTGCGCACCCGGCCCTTGGATTTCACCGTTGTCGTGAAATTGCCGACGTAGCCGTCGACGTCGGTGATGATGGCGTCGGTGATGGCGTGGATCCTCGGATGCTGGTACACCTTCTTCTTCAGGTCCTTGACGAAGGCCTGCACGTCCAGGCCCTCGAGCGTGTAGTGCAGGCGGCTCGCGAGGCCGCCCAGGTCCGGCGCCTTCTCGATCAGGTAGGTCTCGTAGCCCTGCTCGGCCAGGGTATGGGCGCTGGTCATGCCGGCAACGCCGCCGCCCACCACCAGCGCGGTCTTGTCCACCGGTAGGGAAAACTCGTCCAGCGGCTCGAGCTTACCGGCGCGCGCCACGGACATGCGAACAATGTCCTTGGCCTTCTTGGTGGCTTCCTCCTGCTCCTTGGAGTGCACCCAGGTGCAGTGCTCGCGGATGTTGGCCATGTCGAAGAAGTACTGGTTGACGCCCGCTTCGCGCAAGGTGTCGCGGAACAGCGGCTCGTGCGTGCGCGGCGTGCACGCCGCCACCACCACGCGGTTCAGGCGCTTGTCGCGGATCGTGTCGGAGATCGCCTTGGCGGTGTTGGTGGCGCAGGCGAACAGGCTCTCCTCGACATGAACTACGTTCTCCAGCCCCTTGGAGTACTCGACGATGCCCGGCACGTCGACCACGCGGCCGATGTTGGCGCCGCAACGGCACACGAAGACGCCGACCCTCGGTTCTTCTTCGGAGCTGTCCTTCTCTTGCGGGTACACCCGTTCCTCGGAAAGCTGGCCGCGCCGTGACTTGAGCAGGCCCGCGGCCTGGGCACCGGCAGCGCTCGCGCTCACCACCGACTCGGGAATGTCGAGCGGGCCCTGGAACGCGCCGCTGATGAAGATGCCCGAACGGCTGGTCTGGCTCGGGTTGAACGGATCGACCTTGCAGAAGCCGTGCTGGTTGAGCTCTATGCCGAAGATACTGGAGAAACGCTCGGCATCCTTGGGCGGAGCCAGACCCACAGCCAGCACGACGAGCTCGAAGAATTCCTCGACCACTCCGTCCGGCGTCGCGTAGCGGATCGAGACGTCCCCGGTCTGCGGATCCTCCCGCCCGATCGACACGTAGCTGCGGATGAAGTGCACGTCGGGCAACTTCTGCGCACGCTGGTAGAAGCGTTCGAAGTCCTTGCCGTAGGAGCGGATATCGTTGTGGAAGATCTTGGCATGGAGATCGGGCAGGTGGTCCTTGGCCAGGATCACCTGCTTCTGCGTGTAGGAACAGCACACCGCCGAGCAGTAACTGTTGCCGCCCGGAGTCACCTGGCGCGAACCGACACAGTGGATCCAGGCGATCTTGCGCGGATGCTTCCTGTCGGAGGGGCGCAGGATCTGGCCCTCGTGCGGGCCGGTGGCGCAGAGCAGGCGCTCGAAGTCCATGCTGGTGACGACGTTGCGGACCTGACCGTAGCCGTAGTCGTTGCGCGGCAGGGGGTCGAAGGTTTCGTAGCCGGGCGCCAGGATGATGGCGCCGACCTTGACCTTGACCTTCTCCGCCTTCTGGCCGAAGTCGATGGCGTCGTTCTCGCAGACGGTCTGGCAGATCGAGCAGGTCTTGTCCTTCAGGAACAGGCAGCTGTCGTCGATGTAAGTGACCAGCGGCACCGCTTGCGAGAAGTAGATGTGCACCGCCTTGTTCAGCGACAGGTTCTGGTTGAAAGGGTCGGGGATCTTCGCGGGGCAGTATTCGACGCAGACGGTGCAGCCGGTGCACTTGTCCTCGTTGACGTAGCGTGGCTTCTTCAGCAGGGTGACGCTGAAGTCTCCGGGCTCGCCATCGACGCTGTCGACGTCGGTGTAGGTCATCAAATGGATGTTCGGCTGCCGGTCGGTCTCGATGAACTTCGGCGACTCGATGCACATCGAGCAGTCGTTGGTGGGGAAGGTCTTGTCCAGCTGCGACATCTTGCCGCCGATGGTCGGCGACTTCTCCACCAGGTAGACCTTGTAGCCGGCCGAGGACAGGTCGAGCGCGGCCTGGATCCCGCTGATGCCGCCGCCGACGACCATCACGTCGCCCATGCGGTCGTCCGCCGGACGCACCGCATTCTGCGTGCTCCACTGCTGCTGCAAGAGTCCGAATTCCACTTTGATGTCCTCGCCTAGATTGCTTCGCGGATGATCTCGGTGATGTCCTTGACCTCGATCGAGGCACCCCCGTCCGGCCGGTTCAAGCGGCTGTCCTCGAAGTTGGTGATGCAGTACGGGCAGGAGGTCGCCAGGACCTGAGCGCCGGTGCCCGCCGCCTGCTCAAGGCGCAGGTCGGAAAAGCGCTCGCCCTTGGGCGTTTCCATCCAGATGCGGCCGCCGCCGCCGCCGCAGCACAGGCTGTTGCCGCGCGACTCCGGCATTTCGGTCAGTTGCAGGCCGGGAACGCTTCTCAGCGCTTCGCGCGGCGGCTCGAAGACGCCGTTGTGGCGGCCGAGATAGCAGGGATCGTGATAGGTGACGGTCTTGGCGTAGTCCTTGGTCAGCGTCAGACGTCCATCGGCGATCAACTGGTGGACGAACTGCGTGATGTGCACCACTTCGAAATGCACCATGAATTCGGGGTACTCGTTCTTGAAGCTGTGATAGCAGTGCGGCGATGAGACCAGGATCTTCTTGACGCCGTTGCCGATCAAATGGCCGATGTTCTGCCGGGCCAGGGTGCGGAACAAGCTTTCGTCGCCGGTCTTGCGGATGCTCTCGCCGCAGCAGCTCTCGTCGGTGCCCAGAATTCCGAAGTCCACCCCGGCCTTCTGCAGGATCTCCACCGTGGCCCTCGCGATTCTCTTCGCGCGCGGGTCGTAGGAGAGGTAGCAGCCGGGGGAGTAGAGGATCTCCATCCCCTCGGTGAAGCGATTGACGCCCAGCCCCTGCGCCCAGTCGGCGCGCTTGGCGCGCACCTCGCCGAACGGATTGCCCTCGGCGCGCAGGCTCGCGGCGACACCGGGAATCGGCTTCGCACCTTCCGCAAAGACACCGTACTCGGTGGCGATCCTGCGCAGCGCGACACCCGATTCGATCTGCCTGACGTCACGCGGACAGACCTGGGGGCACTTGCCGCAGGTCGTGCAGCGCCAGATTTCCTCGCTCTCGATCTCGGTCAGGCCGAACGTGGCTTCGCGCACGATCTTACGCATGCTGAAGTTTCTGACCCTGTTCCAGGGGCAGACGGTATCGCACATGCCGCACTGGTAACAGTACTTGAACGCATTGCCGCCGCTCGCCTTGATCGCGTCGATGATCTCCTTCTGGGGGGCTACGGTTTGCATGCTCTACTAACCCTGTTGGTTCGTCGGATGTATTACGGTTTTGCCATCCGGGCGACCGTATCGAGCACCGGCTGTAAGCCGTACTTGTCGATCATCGATCCCAGACCGATCTCGATATCACCCAGCTTGGGCTGCTCGTCTTCGTCAACTTCTTCTTCACGCTCGACGTAGATCAAGGCCTCGGCCAGGCACCACTCGACGCACTTGGGCTTCTCCAGCGCCGGCGTCTCCTCGCACATGTCGCATTTCAGCGGCAGGCCCGAATCGGGCTCCTTGAACAGCTTGCGTGAAGGGCAGGAGGCGCGGCAGAAGTCGCACTCGTTGTATTCCTTGCCGTCGATGATGTACTTGTCGCGGCCGGTGCATTCCGCCTCGGTGTACTCGCCGGCATACACCGGCAGGTAGATGTCCTTCAGCGGCAATCGCACGATGCGGATGCGCGAGCGAGCCGGGTTGTTGCTGCTATAGCGCGGCGACGCGTGCCACGAGGAGCAGATCACCTCGCAGGCCTTGCACCCGTTGCACTTGTCGGCATCGATGGTGATCGACTTGACGATCTTCTTGACCTTAGCCATGGCCGTAGATTCCCTTCTGCTCGAATTCCTCGGCGACGTAATCGAGTTCGAGTTCGTGGAGCGCTTCCTTGGTCGGGATGCCCTGATCGTTGAAGCCCTTGAGCTTGTAGTACGCCTCGAGTAGCTGCTTTTCCAATTCGGGGAAGCGATTCTTCCAATGGTTCGCCGGCGGCTTGTCGTCGGCGCTTCGCATGCCGCGGCGGACGTTGAGCGCTCGCATCAGGGTGCGGTTTCGCGTCGCCGCCTTCCACAGCTCGGCCTTGTCCATCGCGATGCCGGTGGCCGCCGAGACGAACTCCGGATAGTTGTGAATGTGGTAGGGCGGCTTGAGCGGGAAGGACGAGAGACCGGCGCACATGCCAACGGCGTCGTCGATGTAGTGCATCTTCTCCATCCAGTCAACGATCTCGCAGCTGGCTTCGACTGTCGGGTAGTAGGGATTCGAGTTTTCGCCGCGCCGCTCCCAGTCGACGTAGTACTTCTTGAACTTCGCGTCCGGCACCTGGAACCAGTCCTCGACAAACTCTTCCCTCGCCTCGCGCGTCGCAAGGGGTTCCTGCGGAAACTGACCTTCGATCTGCGTGATGTTGATCTTCTCGCCGGTCGAGTACATCAAGAAGTAGACCGGGTTGAGCATGCCCAGCTTGAGCGGAAGTTGTTCGTGCTTCTTGATCGTGTTGTGGTCGAACTTCTCGGCGCCCTTGCCGATGCGCCGGGCCGCCCAGTAGACGCCGTCGGCGAGATATTCGCCGATGCCTTCGCGGCGGACGATCTTCTCGAGCAGGTAGAAGAAACGGCCTTCACTGTCGTCCGGCATGCCGGGGAAGTCTTCCTCGGTGAGGATGCCCGCCTCGAGCAGTTCGAGGCCGAAAGCCATTGCCTGCGGTGCGGAGTAGCCGTCGACGCCGTATTCGGTGGCCTTTTGCGCGATCCTGAAGCCGAAGTCCAGGTCCGAGTAGGCGGCCATGGTGTAGGTCAGCTTCGTGTAGCACTTCATCATGTATGTCGGCAGACCCGGCACCGAGATCGTCGCGCCGCACTTCATCGGGCAGTTGTGGCAACTGATCAGGCGGGTGCGCACGTTTTCCTGGGTCTCGCGCCACTTCTCCTCGATCTCGTGGGTCCAGAAGTCCTTGCGCCGGGTGCGCGAATTGCCCCACATGAAGCTCGTCGTGTGCCATTCCTCGTCGACGATGGCCATTTCCTGCGGTGAGCCAAGCACTTGATGAATCGCCGGCAAGCCCTTGATCGGATGGTCTTCGCGGAACTTGATGTACTTGAGGACGTCGTTGCACAGTTCCATGTACCTGGCCGGGTCGGCCACATTGATGTCTTTACTGCCGCGCACCGCGACCGCCTTGAGGCCCTTGTCTCCCATCACCGCGCCGATGCCGCCGCGGCTGGCGCTGGAGCGGCCTTGCTCGATCGATGCGTAGAAGACGCGGTTCTCGCCGGCCAGGCCGATCGCCGCGACCTGGATGTCCGGATCCTTGAGTTCCTTGCGAATCGCTTCGGACGCTTCGGTCGCGCCCATGCCCTTCAGATGCGAAGCATCGCGAAGCTCGACCTTGTCGTTGTGGATCCAGAGATAGACCAGTTGATCCGACTTGCCGCTGATAATCACCTTGTCGTAGCCGGCGTACTTGAGTTCCGGCGCCCAGAAGCCGCCCATCATCGAATAGGCCATCAGCTTGGTCTGCGGCGAAACCGTCGAGACGATGGTGCGGTTGCAGCCCGGCGCCCCGGTGCCGCAGAGCAGGCCAGTGCCGAAGATCAGCAAGTTGTCCTCGGAAAACGCCTCCGTCTCCGCCGGCACCCTGTCCCACATGATCTTGGCATTCGTGCCCAGGCCGCCCAGGTAGAGCCTGGTGTCTCTCGGGTCGGTCTCCACCCTGTCGATGCTGCCTCGTGAGAGATTCACTTCCAAATCGAAGCCTATTTCTCCATAGCGCATTTCACTGCTCCTGTCTCAGACGGCGTCTTGTCCGATGCGATCTTGCACGCCCGCGCGTACTGGGCGCTCCGCTGCCGACGCTGGCTTTGCGAATGCCGCTGCGCAACTGGCCGCCCGGCTGTCGAGCGACGGGAACTGGCCTGCAGCTGCCGCAAGCATCGCGCGAGTTTCGCGCGGAGACAAGGGGCCGATGCTGCGTCACATGCGGCGCAGCAACGCCAGTCACTGCGAACGCTCGAAGCCGCTGTCGTAAAGAAAGCCCAGCAACTCCAGATCGGTGGGCGAGACCGAGGTCTCGACGCGGTCGATGCGCAGTGCCCCGAGGCTGGCCATCAATTGCGACACCAGCGCTTGGCCGATGCCGCGATGCTCGTGGGCCGGGTCGACGCCGACGATCTCGATCCGCAGGCCGGAACACAGTTGGCCGAACTCGCCCCTCGCCCCGGCACGCCAGGCCCTCTATGTAAGCGTCGATCGAAACGACCGCGTCCAGGTCTTCCTGCGCAAGCGCGTGGATACTGGCTCCGTGCGGTCTAGTGCTCGGCATCGAATCACCCCATCACAGTGGACCCTCCACCGACTTAAGACAGACTCCGCCTCTGCTTTGTGACGTGCGTGCCTGGACTTTTGGCGAGGGAAGGCCTCATTCACTGCCATCCAGTGGGCACGAACTGCGCACGGATCGCTCGGCGAATACTGCTCGAAACGGACATCGCCAGTTTGAGATAGCTCAAGGAACGCGCAGACGTCCTCCCCGGCGCCGCGTTGGGGAAAACCCCGAGATGCGCGATCGGCGAAGCATGTAAAAGCGAACCCTTCATCGCGGAGGGGCTGCACCTGTGGCCAGTCGAACCGCGGTCATCCTGTCTGGCACCTCGCTCGGCCCGGTGTCTATCGACGGGTCGGCAACAAGTCGCGACGCACCGGGTCGCGCTCGACGCGCTGAGCGACCATCGATGCGCCGATGCAAGAGCGCGCCGTCTACGGACCGCCGCGCTACGCGAAACGCGTCGCCAGGACGGCTCTCTCCGTCTTCACGGAATGTCCGTGGTCAGTGTCCGCGTAACGATGTCGGCGTGTTCAGTCGAATCGATCCAGCACCGCGCCCAGCGACGCGCTCGAAGCGTTGAAAGCGAACTTCGCGAGCACTCCTCGCGTGTAGCGCGGTGCCGGCGCGTTCCACGCGGCGCGGCGGCGGGCGATCTCATCGTCGTCGACATTGAGTTGTAGCAGCAGCCGGTAGGCGTCTATCGTGATCGAGTCGCCCTCCCGAACCAGGGCGATCGTGCCGCCGGCGTACGCCTCGGGTGCCACGTGCCCGACCACCATGCCCCAGGTTCCGCCCGAGAAGCGTCCATCGGTGACAAGACCGACAGATTCGCCCAGCCCCTGCCCGATCAGCGCCCCCGTCGGTGCCAGCATCTCCGGCATCCCCGGCGCGCCCTTGGGGCCAAGGTAACGCAGCACCATCACGTCGCCAGCGACGATCTTCTTCGCCATGATCGCGGCCAGCGCCGACTGCTCGTCGTCGAACACTCGCGCCGGGCCGGTGATCACCGGATTCTTCAGCCCAGTGATCTTGGCAACGCAGCCCTCAGGCGAGAGGTTGCCTTTCAGGATCGCGAGATGGCCATACTCGTACATCGGGTTCGCGATCGGTCTGATCACCTCCTGGTCGGCGCGCGGCGCGTCCGCTACGCCGGCCAGGTTCTCGGCCACCGTCTTGCCGGTGATCGTGATGCAGTCGCCGTGGAGCAGCCCGGCCTTGAGCAGGATCTTCATAACCTGCGGAATGCCGCCCGCCCGGTGCAGGTCCACGGCGAGGTACCTGCCCGAGGGCTTCAGGTCGCACAGCACCGGCACTTTGCGTCGCACGCGCTCGAAGTCGTCGATGCTCCAGTCGACGTGGGCGGCGTGGGCGATCGCCAGGAAGTGCAGCACCGCGTTGGTCGAGCCACCGATCGCCATGATCACCGCGACGGCGTTCTCGATGCTCTTGCGGGTAACGATGTCGCGCGGCTTGAGGTCGGCCTTCACGGCCTCCAGGAGCACGCGCGCCGCATCGCTGGTGGCGCCTGCGATCTCGTCGTCCGGATTAGCCATCGTGCTCGATCGGGGCAGACTCATGCCAAGTGCCTCGAACGCCGAACTCATCGTGTTCGCGGTGTACATCCCGCCGCACGATCCGGTTCCGGGAATGGCGCGACGCTCGATCTGGCAGAAGTCGTCTTCGCTCATGTTGCCGGCGGTGAACTGGCCGACCGCCTCGAACACGCTGACGATGTTGAGGTCCCGGCCCTTGTAGCGCCCAGGCAGGATCGTCCCGCCATAGACGAAGATGCCAGGCACGTTGGCGCGCAGCATGCCCATCATCGCGCCCGGCATGTTCTTGTCGCAACCGCCGATGGCGACCACGCCGTCCATCCACTGGCCGAGCACGCAGGTCTCGATGCAGTCAGCGATGACTTCGCGCGACACCAGGCTGTACTTCATGCCCTCGGTGCCCATCGCCATACCATCGGAAATTGTTGGCGTGCCGAAGACCTGTGCGTTGCCGCCGGCGGCCTCGACACCCGCCACCGCCGCGTCGGCGAGCTTCTGCAACCCGGCGTTGCAGGGCGTGATCGTCGAGTGCGCATTGGCCACGCCGATCATCGGTTTGCCGAAGTCGCCCTCTTCGTAGCCGAGCGCGTAATACATCGAACGGTTCGGCGCGCGGGCAACCCCCTCGGTGATGTTCCTGGAGCGGCGATTGATGCTCATGGGGGCTCTGTTTGCAGTGGAAAGGATGGATCAGGACGTGGCCATTCAGACGTGAAGAGGTCTGGCGCTTCGGCGGAGACTCACATCGCGCGTCGTTGTGATGGCGGAGCCGAACTATAGCCGCGCCGTATCATCCGGTGCCTTCGACTCCCGCGGCACGCGCATGCTCGTCCATCCCCAGTTCAACGCCATCGCGGTGCAGATCGGCCCGCTCGCGATCCACTGGTACGGTCTGACCTACCTGGTGGCCTTCGGCCTGTTTCTCTGGCTCGCGTCGATGCGCGTCAAACTGGCTCCATTCGCACAGCGCGGATGGACGCGTCGCGAAGTCGAGGACATGCTGTTCTGCGGCGTTCTCGGCGTAGTGATAGGCGGTCGGCTCGGCTACGTGCTGTTCTACAAGGCGGGCTACTACGCAGGCAATCCACTCGAGGTGCTCGCGGTCTGGAAGGGCGGCATGTCGTTCCATGGCGGCATGCTCGGCGTGTTCGCCGCGGTGGCGCTGTTCGGGCGCCAGCGGGGGCGCAGCTTCCTCGAAGCGACCGACCTGATCGCACCGTGCGTTCCGACTGGGCTTGCGTGCGGACGGGTCGGCAACTTCATCAACGGCGAGCTCTGGGGCAGGGCGGCCGACCCGAGTCTGCCTTGGGCGATGGTGTTCCCGCAGTCCGGCTCCGACATTGCGCGCCACCCGTCGCAGATCTACCAGTTCCTGATGGAAGGACTGCTTCTATTCGCGCTGCTTTGGTGGTACGCGAAGCGGCCGACGGCTTATGTCGGCGCGCGTGGGCAGCCGGTCTGGGGCAAGGTATCCGGCGCGTTCCTGCTCGGCTACGGGCTGCTTCGTTTCGCAGCTGAATACTTCCGCGAGCCCGACGCCTTCCTCGGCCTGCTGGCACTCAATCTCAGCATGGGACAGTGGCTGTGCGTTCCGATGATTGCTTCGGGCGCATTGATGTGGGCCTGGGCCGAAAGGCGCGGCGTCTGAGCGCGGCTACGATCGACGCATGCGCCAGATCTTCCTCGATACCGAGACGACGGGCCTGAGCCCCGAGTCGGGCGACCGCATCATCGAGATCGGGTGCGTGGAGATGCTCAACCGCAGGCTCTCGGGCAACGACCTGCACTTCTACGTGAACCCCGAACGACCCAGTTGCGATGACGCGGTGCGCGTCCACGGTCTCAGCGACGAGTTCCTGGCCGACAAGCCGCTGTTCGCGAGTATCGCTGACCAACTCTTCGAGTACGTGGCAGGTGCCGAGGTTATCATCCACAACGCTGGCTTCGATATCGGCTTCCTGAACGAGGAACTCAGGCGTCTGCAACGCCCGAAGTTCGAGACTTTTGTAGCGTCCATCACCGACAGCCTGGCGATCGCGCGCGAGATGTTCCCAGGCAAGTCGAACTCGCTCGACGCGCTGTGCAGGCGGCTCGAGGTGGACAACGCGAACCGCAATCTGCACGGCGCGCTGCTCGACGCGGGTCTGCTGGCCGAGGTGTACATCCGCATGACCCGCGGCCAGGACTCATTGGTCATCGACGACCTTTGCGGCCCGAGCACGGATTCTGGGCACGAGGAGGTGGATCTATCCGCGTTCGTGCTCGCGGTGATCGAACCCAGCGTCGAGGAACTGGCGGCGCACGAGTCGGTGCTCATGACGCTGGACAAGGCCAGTGGCGGCAAGACGGTGTGGCGAAGGGCCATGGCATAATTCCGCGCCTCGCGAAGTGGCCGGACACGCGGTCAGGGCGGTTAGCTCAGGGGTAGAGCACAGCATTCACACTGCTGGGGTCGCAGGTTCGAAGCCTGCACCGCCCACCAATGATGAGCGACTTTGTAGCGTTGCGAGGTTCATCTTCGAAGTGCGCTGGTGGTGCCAGCAATGCACCTGAGGATGGTGGCCGCTATCTGGCACAACGAGGGCATGCCTAAGTAGTCCGTTTCGGAAGTTCGCACACGTATTTGTTCAGGCCGCCAGCTTCAAGGGCTGGCTGTGCGCGCAACGATCGCGCATTCGCGCGATGA
>Ga0209048_10002715_pt1 | contig 17423 bp, 15 predicted proteins | sample FrelakmetCRP12CR_FD_187146 | JGI IMG/M metagenome (GOLD analysis project Ga0209048, IMG submission 187146) | Freshwater lake sediment microbial communities from the University of Notre Dame, USA, for methane emissions studies - CRP12 CR (SPAdes)... | ecosystem: Environmental > Aquatic >... | reverse complement strand
CATTCTCGGGAACAACGGTACGGGCAAGTCAAGCCTCGTGCAGGCAATCTTCTTTGCACTCTATGGGGTGCAGGCAACCGGTATTGCCGCCGATTATATTGTCTCCTCGTTCGCATCCCCGAAGGAGAAGTGCGAGGTGCGGCTCGACTTCCGGATCGGAGGGGATACCTACACGGTCCTCCGCACGTTCAAGAAGGGAAAGTCCGTGACCCATGACGCAACGTTCCACAAGAACGGGAAACTGATGGCCACGGGGGTGAGCCAGGTCGAGACTGAAGTGAAACGGACGCTCGGTATGGGCCCGGTCGATTTTAAAAATACCATTTATGCCGGCCAGAAAGACCTCCTTACCCTTCTCGAGAACACGCCCGGCAAGCGCAAAGAATGGTTCTTACGGGCTCTCGGGATCGATTTCCTGAAAACCGAGAGCGAGAAGATCTTAAAAGACCAGACCGATACAAAAACCGGGGAACTCCAGCGGAAGGAGGGCGAGCTTGCTGCCATGGCCAGGCGGCAGAGCCCGGATGAGTTTGCGGCACTGCAGGTAGCAGTTGCCGGGTTCCATGCAACGATTACCGAGTACACAAAAGCACGGGTACATTACCAGTCCCGGCGGGCAAAACTCGATGCGGACATGAAACTGCTCGCCGAGAAGAAGACCGCATATGCCCGGCTCGTCCAGCAGCAGCAGACGCTCCAGCGCGAACGGGATGCAGATATCGCACAGGCAAAGAACCTCGAGGCCTCGCTTGCCCTCATTGCTGATGAGGAAACCGAATACCACCGGATCGAGAAGACGGCTGGATCGTACACGGAGATCAGGAAACGGCTGGACTGCTTTGGGGAGAAGAAGGCAGAATACCTCCGGCTCATGGGGGAACTCGGGTTTGCCATGCGGGAGATCGCCGATCTGAGCGCACGGGCAGAGAAACAACGGGCCCTGATCAAGGGATTGGACGCCGATGCGGAGAAGAAGGCGGGACTCATCGCCACCGTCCGGGCCGGCCTTGGGACTGCACAGGACATTGCCGATGACCGGCTGGAAGGTGCTGTCAGTTACCGGCTGGCAGAGATCAACCAGCGGGCCGGCACCCTTGCCGCACAGCAAGGCCGCTATAAAGAAGAGTGGGAGAAGATCCTCGCCGACCAGAAGACCATCCGGGATGCCGGGGCGGATGGCACCTGCCCGCTCTGCCGCCAGAAACTCGGTTCGCATTTCGGGAGCCTCGATGCAGAGTTCACCCAAAAACTGCAGGAACTTGCCGATAAGGCAGGTGCCGATCTCGAAAAGCAGGAGAAGCTAAAAAAAGAGAAGACTACCATCGAGTCCCTGAAACCATTCATTGGCCAGATCCGCACCATCACGGAGAAACTCCGGCAGAAGCCCGGATGTCAATCCGAACTTGCTGATCTTGAAGCAAAGCATGCTAAGAAAACACAGGAGAAACAGGTAATCACCGTTTCCCTCGCCCGGCTCAATTACCATGACGAGGAGTACCAGGCCTGTGAACGGGAGACCGCTGAGGTCCAGAAGGTGCAGCTCCGCTTCATCGAGCTCGGGAAGAAGATCGGGCAGGGCATCACGACAAAGAAACAGCTTGACGAACTCACTTCCCGAATCACGGAGCGGAACGCCGAGCTCACACAACTCGCTGGTGAAATATCGGCATCAGCATTCGATCCCGCTGAGGTCACGAAGCTGGAGACTGCCGTTGCAGAGACTGATGCAAGCTTGCGAGATGTGGAAGTCGTCATCGCTAATGCGAAGAAAGACCTCCGGTTTGCAGAAGAGAAGATTACGGACTATAAAAAAGTGGGGGAGCAGATCACCTCGCTGCAAAAACAGGCTGCAACACTCAAAGACGAGATCGAGCTGCTGAAACTGACCCGTACCCTCATCGCCGATTACGTGATTTACCTTATGCAGGTGGTAAGGAGCCGCATTGAAGGCGAGGTGAGCCGGATCATCAGCGAGATCACGGGCGGGAGGTACGAGCAGGTGCTCCTTGACGAGGACTTCAACCTTCTCGTCCGCGATGTTGACAACGATTATCCCATCGACCGTTTCAGCGGCGGGGAACAGGACGACATTGCGGTTGCCCTGAGAATCGCCCTCTCGCGGTACCTTGCCGAGCTCCATGGGGTGCACGAGAGCACGTTTTTAATCTTTGACGAGATCTTCGGGAGCCAGGACGAGGAGCGGAGGAACAACCTTCTCACCGCACTGCGGACACAGGAGTCCCGGTTCCCCCAGATACTCCTGATCTCCCACATCGCGGAGATGCAGGGCGAGTTTGCCAACACGCTCACGATTGAGATAGGCGCCGATCAGGCAAGCCGGGTGCGGGAGGTGGACTGATGACGGATAACCACGAGTACAATGGCGCTGTGAAAGAAGCTGCTGGTCGTATCCGCGCCACGATACCTGCAAACCTTGTCGAGAAGTTCGAAAAAACATGCGGGATCAAAAAAACTGATTTCACCTCCTGCACCCCCGCACCCTGTGGCGAGGTCTGTGCCGTGGACGGGAGCAACGTCACCCTCTTAGAGTCCGGCAGCATGGCGCTGGCCGTAGTCCGGGCTGCCCAGACCACGTTTGTCGACATGGAGCGGAGCCGGCGCTCGGTGACACCGATGACCTTTGCCCTGATCGGCCCGGAGGAGCAGAACCTGGATTTTCCGGTTATATACGCCGACTGCTTCGGCCATCCGCCGGGAAAACCGCTGGCAAACGAGGACATCACGCGGGCTTCCGGCATCCTCCGGGACACGCTTGAGTACTGGGTGACGGAGACAATGGCAGACAATCTCCCGCCCGGCGCCATGCTCCTCAGGGACGGGCCATTGCGGGTCTCCCACGAGAGTCACAACCCGGTCCTCACGAGAATTGCCCTGACCTGCAAAGAGAAGAACATCGGCCTTGCCGGCATCAGCAAACGATCGGCAGCAACCTGGGGGGGCGGCCATCCCCTCCTCCCCGCGGTCTTCAGCTTTGCAGAAACACACGAGATCAGAGCCCCGTGGTGGATAAAAATCGATCCCGCTATCCTCGACCACGCGGCATTCCCGCAGTGGCGGCATGGCGAGATGTTCGTTGCCTGCCTCCACCCGCGTTCCAAAGGACCGCTCAAGATCGAGCTCCCCAGCGGCATTGTTATGGAGTCAGCAGCGGAGATCATGAACCGCCTCGCGGGTTGTTCCGCGGACGGGAGGATCCCGGGCTACCCGTACCCTCTTTTCGATGCCCACCGCATTGTTGCCCTGACCGAAGAGATCATGGATCAGGTCAGAGGCGACCTGCTCGGCCGGCTCGCGGAAGCCGGCATCGATCGGCAGACCTATGAGATCCTGTTCGGAGATTACCATGATGAATTTGCGCGATACTGAAACCGTAGACACATCGAAATACCGCCTTATCGGCAGGAGCGTGCTTTCGTACCGCTTCATCGCCCCCCACAGCGAGACCCTCTACATCGGCGACATCAAAAAAATTGTTGATACCACAAAAGGTGCGACCTTCTTTGCCAAGATTACCGACCTCTCCCATGACAGTAATTTTGCCGACCCCAAATGGGATACCCGGGCATATGCCGAGCAGTTCTACGGGCTGGGGGAGGACGTCTTTATCACGGTCGATGCTGTTCCTCTTGGATTTGTGGACCAGAACGGGAAGTTCCAGAAACCCCGCACAATCCCCTCCAAGTTTTCCACGGTTGAAGACCCGACAGCGGAAGACTTCCGGTTCCTGACCGATCAGATGGGCGAGATCGAGGTGGGATTCATGCGCAGCGGCCAGGACGTCATCCGCGATGTTGCCGTCCGGATTCCTGCCCGCGTCCTCCCCCAGCACATGGGTGTGTTTGCCACCACCGGCATGGGCAAGAGCAATTTCATGAAGACCTTCTGTGCCTCGTGCATGAAAGTACAGAAGTTCGGGCTCCTGGTAGTCGATCCCCACGGTGAATATGTCAGTGGCGGAAAATCCTCGACCGGTGAACCCACCAGGGGACTTGTGCACTATACCAACGGGAAAGACGGGCTTGCCATCTTCACGATCCGATCCGAAACGGACCGGAAAAAATATGCCATGAACCGGCTCTGGCTGGAGTACGATGACTTCCGTATAAGCGACCTCTCCATACTTCATGATCTCTCCGCCCCGCAGTACGACATCGTGGAAGCCCTCTCCCGCACGAGCGGCAGGGAGATTATCGCGTTCTTTGAAGATGTGGACCCGGAGATCTTCCCCCTTAAGTACCCGGCAGCATCGGACATACAAGAGGGCAGCCTTTCGTGGCTGATCCGGAACTCGATGGGGGGACCGGTCCGGGTAATCAAACGGCAGATCGAAAACCTCGTCAAGGGCAACTCCGCATTCTTCCGACCGCAGGGCTCATCCGTGCCGGAGATCCTCAAAAACCTCCATGAAAACCGGGTTGTCCTCATCGATATACCGGATATGGGAGAACGGAGCGAACTCTTCGTCCTCTCCATCATCACCCGCATGATTATGGAACGACACCGGTCCGAGGCACGGGGATATGGAATCGACGACCGTCAGGAATCATCCCACCAGGTACTGATCACGATTGAAGAAGCCCAGCGGGTACTCGCGAGTGGCGGTTCCTCAACACAGGTGTTCCGCGAGTGTGCCATGGAAGGCCGCAAGTTCGGCGTCGGGCTCTGTGTTGTTACCCAGCAGCCAAAAAATGTTGACCCCAAGGTACTTGCCCAGATCAACACGTTTGTTGTCATGGGCCTTGGCGACCGGGGCGACCGGGAGATCATCATGGGAAGTGCCAAGCAGGACCTCTCGAAGATGGAGATAGAGATCCAGACCCTTGACCGGGGTGAAGCGATCATCAGCACCATCGGCATCCCGTTTCCCGTCAGCACCCGTATCCACAAGTTCGAGGACTATGTAAATGAGCTCAACAAGGAAAAGAAGCACACCATCAGTGATGGGCTGGCTACCGGTTTCTGAGTTTTTTCCTTGGAAGTCCCTGAATTTTCTTAATACTTTAATACGGTTTTTTTGGAGAATTTCCAAATTACAATTTTGTAGAATGAAAAATACTCAGCGATGAGAGCGATAGTTTTTAAACAGAGTTCTTCAAGATATGACTTATATGTCTGATGATGAGGATTATGGCGCAAAAATCATGCGCAATTTCATTATCCTAATTATTCTGGTTTTAATTTCGATACTGATTCTGAATTTTTTTGGATGGTCCATTTTTTTCCCTATCACTGTCGGAATTTTTATTGTTTATTTTATTGGTTGGATCCTACCTTTTCTTATCCGCATATACAACCAATTTTATTCACTAAAAAATTCCTCGGAAGCTATGTTACGTCAGATCCAGGTTGCGATGAAATTAAGACTTGATATGATTGAACAGCTTCTTAATTCCGTACGGAATTATGCAGATTTCGAGCGTGATGTTTTCCTGAAAGTTACCGCAATGAGATCATCGGTGAGTTCAGCCACAACCGGAAACCTGAATGATATTGACCGTGAATCGCAGATTCTCTATGGAAAGTTACTCGCTGTTGCGGAAAATTATCCTGATCTCAAAACATCATCTACCGTTCTTTATTTGATGAATAATATTACGAAAGTAGAACTGGATATTGCTTCACATAGATATTCATATAATGATATTGCTCGTCAATTCAACACCCTGGTTGACACTATCCCGTCAAATATCATCGCTCAACTACTTCATCTTGAAAAAATCGATTACTTGCAGTTCTCTGAGAATATTGGAAAACGATAAAAATCCAGGATTCCTGAATAGTATTCAATCCATAAACCAAAATGAATTGTCAGGTATTGATTATAAATGTCCCACCTGATGATCCAACGTTCCACCGTCCGGAAATCTGTTTTGTACCAGACGAGTAAATTCCATTATAATTCACCTTTTGCATACCATTGTTATATGTTTTGACAAAATACACTGAATTCCCGCTCACAGTCCCCTGCACGGTGGAATCGAGATACTGCGTATTCAGCACGGATGTGGAAGTAGACTCGCGTATCGTTCCTGATAAGGTGCCGCCAGACTGACGCAGGGTAATTGTGAATGGATACTTCGCTGTAGTACCATCATACTGGTAAAAACCCTGATAAGATCCGGCAAGGTTTGTATCTCCTGCCTGGTTACCAGAACCGAATCCGGTATTTGAAATTCCTCCAATTCCCGATAAAAAATCTCCCCCGGATTTTTGATTGTTACCTATTCCACTTCCTGATTGAACAAAAACAAATATCGCATAGAGTATTGCTACACCTACTATGGCTACAACAAGATATTTTCGTTTCTGGTCATCATCCATTGCACGGAAAGTTTCCAGACTTCCCCTTATTCCTTGTTTGGTACTATCAGAAATAACTGGAGTGTAGGGTTTCTCTGATACACCGGGATTACCCCACTCCCATAAGGATCCATTCCATCGTAACCAACCCCCATCCTGTTCCCGGATCTGCCACCATACACCCTTCGAGTCCTGAAGACGAAGTTCATGAACACCTGAGGTAAAATCTGCGGCTTCAATCTGTCCCTCATCAAATTGTTTTTTTAATTCTGCATACTTAAGTTCAGCATCATGGAAGTCCATTAATAATTCTCCCGGTTAGTGAATTGAAAGGTTTAAACCTTAAATTTTTTTATTTATTAATATATTAAAAAACCAGATTAAAAGTGAAAATTTATTATTTATATGAAATATTGAGAAAATGGAGCATTTTCGAATATTAATTTCGTTAATTTTATCATGAAATACTTTTGAAGGACATATCAATCCAGGTTGTGATATATTGGAAGGAGAGATAAAAAGTCCGGCTGATTACTCTGTAAGAATTAATGCAATCGAAAAAAATTGTCTTGAACGATATAATGATCAAAATCTCCCTAAACTCTCAACATACTTCGATAGTAAATCCATGCAAATACTGAATAATTGTTATATTATCGAAAAAAATCAACTCTTACCGAGATATCAGGGATATAAAATCCTCCGGATCCGGGGGACCTCAAAAACATTATCGGAAGAAAAAATGATGACAGAAATGTTTTTGATGAAGGATATCATTTCCGGCCTTTACGGACAAAGAATCCCTTTTTTTTATCTGATTATCGGAAAACAAAATGAAATTTTTGTCAATATGGGGATACAAGCAGAATCCAATGACCTTCAGGGACTTGAATCAACCTTACAGTCAGGTATCATGAGTATTGTAACCTCGTTAAAGGGAGCATATCCGGGAATTGACCTTAAAATACTGGGGAATCCTGAAATAACTGAATTAAAAGATTTTCTTTTTAAAACAGAACATATCGGTATGCTCACGGGAATCCCCTCCCCAAAAACAGGAACAGAAAATTTAGGTATTGAACAAATAGAGCGATTCATCCGTGGGATGTATGGGGATGTCTGGGGGTATCTGGTGACCGCAGATCCTGTTCCTGATAATCATATTCACACAACATTTAATGATCTCGTCTCTGAGATAAAGGCAACATATCCAAAAATCAAGGAATCATCAACCCGCGGATCTGCCGGGCAGTCAACAACCAAAGAAAATCTTGACAGGTCGGCCCAGTACTATGTTGAACTCCTTGAGTCATTGCTAGACCGGTTCAAGAAAGGGAAGTCCGAGGGTATGTGGGAAATCAATTCCTATTTCTTTTCACCAGGTACAGATACATTCAATAAAATGGGAACACTCCTGAAATCAACCTTCAGCGGCGAGCGATCATTTCCTGAACCTGTCAGGACGTTCCGGATATCTGATGGCACACAATTGCCTAAAAATCTGATCACATCATTCGGGCGTGTTGCAAAAAAGAACAAAATCGAAGGAGCATTTTCCGAGCTATTATCTCCCCTTTTCACGACAGTCCTGACCTCAGAGGAACTCTCCTCGCTCACCTGTATTCCGAAAGAGGAAATGCCCGGGTATGATATCAGGCTGAGTGTCCGGTATGGTGTTGATCTTCCCGCAATCCTTAAGGAAGAGGGTGCTATAAACCAGCATCAGGGAAAAATAAGGATAGGCGCTGTTAAAGACCGGGGAGAGAATACACATAATGTTCTCTCAGTTGATAACCGCCTTTTCACCAAACACTGCCTTATCTGTGGAATAACCGGAAGCGGGAAGACAAATACCTGTTTCTCTCTTCTTGAACAACTGTGGAATAAACAAAAAATCCCGTTCCTTGTCATCGAACCCACAAAAGGAGAATACCGGAACCTTATCGATGTGATTCCGGAGTTACGGGTCTTTACTCTCGGTGACGAGACAATAGCACCGTTCCGGATGAACCCTTTTGAGGTTCCTGATGGAGTCCATGTACAGAGACATCTGGATAATCTAAAAGCAATTTTCAAGGCTTCTTTTACTATGTACCCTCCCATGCCGTTTGTTCTTGAACATTGCCTGATCAATGTCTATGAAAAAAACGGCTGGAATCTTGCCCTAAACCTGAAGGGGAAAAATCCGACACTTGAAGATCTCTATGGCGAAGTTGACGTGGTAGTAAAAGGCCTTGGCTACCATACTGAGGTGTCCAGCAATGTCAGGGCTGCACTTAAAACACGGATAAGGAGCCTGCTCCTTGGGGGGAAGGGAAAGATGCTGAACTGCGAGAAATCGATCCCCCTCGACGAGATCTTGAAATACCCCACCATCCTTGAACTGAAAGGGGTCGGGGATGATGAGGAAAAGGCATTTCTTATGGGGATTTTGCTCGGAAAGATTTACGAGTACCGTGAAGCGGGAGGGAATTTCGATATTCTCCAGCATATAACACTTGTTGAAGAGGCTCACCGTCTCCTGACCAATGTCCCTAAAGGAGGGGAGGAAACAAACCAGGCAAAGGCGCAAGCGGTCGAGACCTTATGTAATATCCTGACTGAGGTTCGGGCGTACGGTGAAGGTATTGTTATTGTTGACCAGGTACCGACAAAACTTGCGTCAGATGCTATCAAAAACACGAATATGAAGATAATTCATCGCGTTATTGCCGGAGACGATCGGAAAGTGATAGCGGAATCGATTGGCTTGTCCGAGATACAGAAACGGTACCTAATTAATCTCACTGTAGGTGAAACTGTAGTATTCGTTGAACATTCCGATGAACCTTTTATGGTACAGATCCCCGGCATCAAGGATATGTTTGCAAGTTCCAGTATGCAGGTCTTTGATGTAAAATTGAGGGAAAAAATGCATGGCCGGTATTATCAGAAGTATCCTCTTCAGCCACGTCAGACAGGCCCGTTTATCGGGTGTGAATATTGCGATCACAAATGTGATTTTCGATTTATGGTGGAACCGCTCTTTGCTGATAACAGATTGCTGAATGCGGTAAAAGAGGCCCTCGATTTGCAGGAAGACAAGATAATTTATCAATTCAAATCGGTACTTCTTCCTGCAGTAAAGGTACTAGGATACCACGACGAAGTAGAAAACCTAAATGAAGCAAAGGCTCTGTGTGCACTCATCCAGATTCTTAATACTATTCCGGCAATAAATCCCGTATATAAGGAAAATGTTAATATCCTTGTACGGGAATTCAAAAGTACCTGATATTCAAGCGGTTATATGATGAATAATGAATCTTCCGAGAATCCGGAAAAACAAAATAATGGTCAAGAAAAAAAGGAACAACAAGAAAAAATTGATAATGCTGCAACTGATCGTCTTAATACGAAAATTTCTGATTTAACTAAAGATGAAAAAAATCATGCAACCAATGGAGATAAGAAATCTGGCGGTAAAAGATTGCCAACTGACGAAGAAATTGATAAAATGGTAGAAAAAGGCAACATTGAAAGAGATAATTTGGAGAAAATAGCAGAAAAAAATCCCGCAGTAGCGGAAAAACTTAAAAATTTACAAAAAGCGGAAGCAGAATATCGGGATTCATGTGAAGGGACTGTTACTGGATCAAAAGAAGGTCGAAATAGAGCTATAATTGAAGGCTTTGCGAATGTAAATGAAGATCCAGCGTTATCGCCATATTTGCACCAAACAGAAGATATGAGTGGTCCAGATAGAAAAATTTACGATTCTCAGGATGCAAGGAAAGCCGATAATAAACAAAAAGCGCAAAACGAAAAAAAAGCTCAAATCGAATTAAATGAAGAACTTAAAGAGATGCAAAAACACAAAAAGAAATAATTTTTAGAGTTAAAGAGTGCAATAAAACTTAACGTAAGAAAAAAAATTTAAAAAAAACATTTTTCTAATATAGAATTATTAAAAATAAAATCGAAAATCTTATTTTAAGTCAACCCTATTCATCACATATTATAAAGGTGAAAAAATGGCTTCGGTACGGGATTTTATCAATCTGGCAAAGGATGAGGTAGTGATCAGGGAATACCATGCGCTGAAAGTTATCTTTCCATTCAGTCTTGATGGAAATATTTGTCTGACCAACAAGCGTGCGATTCTGTACGGGAAAACCCAATCATTTCTGGGTTTTGGCACCTCGCAGATTGCAAATGATATTCATCTGGATGTCATAAAGGGTGCAGAGATCTTTTCTGAATCCGGAATACATTTCGTATGGCTCATTTTGGGTATACTTATCGCCTATTCAGGATTAGGAGGCGGTTTACAAAACACAACCAGCTTCCTGTTCTTCCTCGTAGGTCTTGCGTTAATTGCCCTTTCAATTCTGTTGAAAGATAAAGGATTTTATGTAAATATTAAAGGTCAGAATCTTCCTATTCTCGGGATTGGCAGAGAGAAATATTCTTTCTTCACTACGTTCTTCATGATTACCCAGAGAGGGCGGGATGCCGATGCATTAATCCGGGAGCTGGGAGCTCTGATCCTGGATATTCAGATGCGGGGAGACGAAGTACTCAGAGAGATTAAAAAATAAAATCCCCACTTTTTTCAGATTATCCATATGTTTCTAAAAAATAGTGAGTATAGAGCACCTCAAATTTTCAGAATTTGACGATAAATTATGTGAAATCTGCGGATTAATCAAAAAATCGTCTCAAAACAAAAAAATCAGGATTTTTTAGCAAGATACTGAACTGTAGCTTGAACCTGATGACCTGACATTTCAAAACGATAATTACCTGCTGTTCGTATTGTATATTCCTGTTTTAAACTTCCATTTACGTTTTTACGATAAACCATCGTTGTTTCCACGGTATTTGAGTCTGAATTTATCACTTTCAGCTCAAACCATGCAGCGGGATCGGCGTATGTTGCTGTTATATAACGTTCATTTGAAGTCCCGATATCCACCAATTTTTTATCGGAAACCATAGCAGGGTTGATCTCAATTTGGATTACCATGGGTAGTTGCTGCACATTGTAAGAAAAGACTTCTTTATTGCCTAAATTAAACGTTTTGCTGATCAGATTAATTTGATCATAGGCAACACCTCGAAGATATACAGTTGTTTGTGTTTGTGTTTTTACCGCTGTTGGAGAGATCAAGGTTGCTGAATATCTTGGTGATGAGGTGGTTGGAATTGAAGTTGGAATGGAAGTCTGTGAAATTGAATTTGCAGAAACCGGTGTACCCTTATTGCTATCCAGATTGATCCAAGGGAATCCCGTATAAATTAAGGTAGCAATAATTGCAACAACAACTATACCAGCAAGGACGATTTTATCACCGCGAGATTTTTCCGGTTTTATTGGTGTGGGGACATTTCGATATGTTGTTGGCTCAGGTGGTAATGATGACGACGGGGGTGGGGGGGGCGGGGGAACAAGTTGTGTTATTCTCTTTTCTGGCGCAGAAGAAAAAGAGTTGTCAGTTTTCAGAGGTTCCCCACAATTATCACAATATTTTTTTTCCGGATTTACCTCACTACCACATGATGAACAAAGCGACATAATATATTTTTGATGTGATGAAAGCGGATAAATTTTTTCAAATTTACATAATTTAAAAAATGGGAATAAGATATCGCTTTTTTAAAAAAAAACTCTATGATAATGGCTTTGTTGAAATACTTAGTTTATCGAAAGATCTTGGCACGAGATACCAGTTAAATTGGGAGATGAATGTGTGCCAGATTATATTGCAAAAATGTCAGATTTTATTTTGACGAAATGGGGGTCACAAGACACGCGCATATTGGATCATCAACTCAATTCCAGGGAAATATTCTTCTCTAGTAAAAAAAAACTATTCTGGAACCTCACTTCAAGTACGATTTCTTTTTCATTTTTTTGAAGGTTATTTCTACTCTACCCCGATTACAGGTTCGGGATGCGACGCGAAAGTTCTGCCCAGTCGCTGCCAATGGCCTTTCTGATAAGTTCTTTTACCCCGGAGAAGACAGGAGCGGGCATCACCATCTGCCAGATGCGGGTCATGTTCTCCCGGTCGTCGTGCCCGATTAAGGGATACAGCCATGCCACCAGTTCCGCGAACCGTTCTTGGGGAATCGTACTTGCCATGACACCAATCGCCTTGCCCTGTTCTGGTATCGGAATGCGTTCCCGGAAAATCCGGTAGAGATGAGTATCTTCTTTCATCAGGTGCCACGTGAGATGAAAACGAAATACCGCGGTGGCCCGGGCAGTTTTTATCGGGTCGTGTTCGGAGTACGATGTGTTTAATTCGTCAAATGCCGCGTCCAGGCCATGGTGATCTTTTATATAGGCTTCGGCAACCAGCGGTGCAACATTCTCGAGTGCGGGAAAGATAGCTAACTCTTCTCCATGGGCGTGCCAGACTAAGACTTCGTTGAAGAACCGGAAACGCTCGATGGTAGCGTCGAGGCCTTGTTTTCCTTTAACTGATTCTAATGCGGCTGTATCGATACGCACTATATCATTCCTGAATGCATTATGAATCGCCAGTACTGCATCAACGGGTTCGGTCATATGAACTCAGAATCCTCTCCCGGCCTATTATAATTATTCCCTTTTTTTTAAATTTCGACCGGAGGATCCGGCAAAAGGTGCATGGATAGCACGGTTCAAACCTTTTTTAGGGGAATCGGATTTTCTCCAGAGATCTGCCTTTTAAAAAAAATCCCCGCTTTTCACATTACTTCGAGCTTAAAAGTTTTTGTGCAAACGCCTGGCAGGCAAGCAGGTAAGGGCGGTCCCGTTCGGAATTATTCCATGCAGCGCTGAACACCAGGAGGAGGGCATTGTCAAGCGCGGCATAAAATTCCGTGTCCTGGTCATGCGGGGGATCGGTGGGTTTTGCCAGCAGGCAGGCATCCTCTGGAGAGAATACCAGATAGGTCTGGGGCCGGGGTAGTGACTGGTCCAGGAGTGCTGCTTGGTCCTTCACGATTTTAAATGCATGGGTCAGGCAGGTTTTAGACCCGGTATCCTCAAGGTGTCCTGCGGCAGTTCCTGATACCTGGGCTGAGTTCTTATATTCCCCTTCGGCAAACCGGACAAAAGCCAGGGTAGCCAGGTGTGCTGTTTCAGGACTGATACCGGAACTGGACTCACGGGTGTGTTCAACATAGGTTTTCAGCGGATCTGCCAGTTCTTTGCCCCCGTACACTGCCGTACCGGGTTTGCCGAACCGGTACTTCAGCCGTACCAGCAGGATGGTAAGGCTTACCGCGTAGAGCAGTTCAAGGATCACCGCTGAAGAAGTGTCCGTCGGCACAGCAATGAAGATAAACGAATAGATCGGCGTTGACAATGCAACGATATCTTTTCTGGGGCGTATCCATGCCAGGTAGGCAAGCACCCAGGAAGCAATGACGCATCCAAGAATGGAAATCCTGAAATCTGTCTCTGCACCCGTGATCAGGAAGAGGATCGCAAGCAATCCTCCGCCAAAGGAGAAGAGGGGGACGGCAAGCTCAAGCCACCGGTGTGATGTAATAGCCGATTTATCGGATTTTTCTCCGGGAGTCTGCACCATAATTCCCCTGTAAGGTCTGGATATTTTTTAAGGAATGTTCTTGTCAGCAATTGCCGGCGTTTACGGTTTCTTGATTTTTCTTATGGAAACACAGTTGATGACCGGATCTCCTGTCAGAATATACCGGCGGATTACCTGACCCAGTACCTCGACGACATCGTCCACCTTCACATCTTCATTAGGACTGGTGAACATCTTGACAGATATTGATCCGGACCGGTCTGCGACAAGATACTGGGGACGGTTCAGGAACTGAAAATACACCCGTTCTACGACCCCTTCAACCCTCACCGGTTTCCCGACCATATTCTCATTGATAAGCTTGATCCGGACCGTTTTTGCCTGAGCTTCGTAGATTGGTTCCATGTCCGCATACTGGCTGCGGCTCATATAATTAAGCGCAACAGGGATGACAAGAAGCATGAATAAGGCAGGAATAAGCCAGATAAGCTGAGATCGTACTTCAGCGCTGGACAACGATGCAACGACTAAAAGGAGGGTGAAGAACACAAACACCGCGATCGCGACGATCGAGACCTTCACGTCAACATTTCCAATTTTCATTAAAAATAGTATGGGTGGTTAATCTACTTCAGTGCTGCGATCTCTTTTCGGAACGCAACCCAGTAGAGGATACCAACGAAGAATAAAGCGCCAACGATGTTACCGAGCGTGACAATGATCACGTTGTTGGTCCACATCGTGACCCAGTTTATGCCTGCATTGATCTTTGCCGGATCGGTTATGAATCCCTGGGTGAAGATACCGGCAGGGATGAAGTACATGTTGGCAACCGAGTGTTCGAGTCCCATTGAAACGAAGGCCATAATCGGGAACCAGATTCCGAAAAATTTGCCGACCATATCATCAGAACAAATCCCGAGCAGGATGGCGAGGTTGACAAGGTAGTTGCAGCCAATTCCCTTGAGGAATGCGGACCACATGCCCATCATGCCGACATAACTCACTTTTGCTCCTGCAATGGCAATCGCTCTCAAACCGAATGCAGAAGGAGACCAGATGCCAGTCGCTGCATCCATTGAGATAAACGGACCGTTTGCCATAAGATATGCCCAGAATATCGAGCCAATCAGGTTTCCAATATAGACAAAGACCCACAGGGTCAGGACCTGTGTCCAGGTGATCTTATGGATGAATGCTGCCATCGGGGCAAGCATTGCATCACCAGTAAAGAGCTCAGCACCCGTTAGCACGGTGATGATAAGCCCAACCGGGAACACTGCACCCAGAATCAATTGTGCCATACCAGCTGATGCGAAACCACCTGCTATGGGAGCAGTAACATTTGCGGCAATTTGTGCCGGCGTTAATGCTGCATAGACAATACCTGTACTGCACACTGTTGCAAGGGCCCCACCCATGGCGATGTATGCGCCGGACATAAATCCACGAAGGACCATGTTCCATGCGGGCAGACCCACTTTATACTTACCGGCATCGCCAGCTTTTGCGACGATTGCTACCGGAGGATGAAACACCATTCTCTTAAACACCTCTGAAACGTTTCAACCTATACCAATAACGTATTAAATCACTTTTCGTATAGGTTAATTTACACTCTTTTGTGGGGGATATTAATAATTTTCGGATTGTTTGCCAATCGGGCGCAATTGGTGAGTAAATGATAAAATGTCCGGAATAAAGTTGTAAACACATTATAATTAATTTTTTTATTTTTTAACTAATTTTTAATTAATGATAGCCCGGAATTTTTTGATTATATGCTTTCTGGTTGTGAATATGATAGGGTATCATTTAAACGCGCAACTGTAACAAACGCTAAATAAATGTCAATATGAAAAATAACAGGGAATTTTTCCCTCTTTTGCAGATTTGCCCCAGATATCATGAGCGATTCGTATCCCTGATGATATAAATTTTTAATAATTGTCTTGTTTTTCACTATCCTCAAATTACAATATTAACGAACAACAATCGAACATGCAGGATTATTATGAATCCATATCCTAAAAAAAACTACTGTCTGAAATATCTGCACGATGCAGGGGTAAACTCAAAAAAGAATAAATAATCAGATGGTATTGCAGTAAAATTCAGAAATTTAATTACGAACCGCTAAGCAATACAAGATAGGAAGATACTATGGAAAAAAACACAAAGATTCTACTCGCCCTTGGGGTATTTATCATCATTTTCCTGTTTTTTATCGATATCTATCTCGCAGGAATTGCCGGTGTAATCCTCATTACCATCTTGATGTCACTCAAGATAATGCAGGATACTACCGGTATTCCGGAGATTGTGGCGACGCTCAGGGACGATGCAAAGGCCATTATCCTCACAAACACGGGAAATGCCAGGGCAGAAAAAATACATGTGGCACTTGTACCGCTGAATAGTGAATTTGATATTTCATCACTCGAAGTAGAATCATCGTATGAATTTTCCCTGAATGCGATGGTCGAAACGATGAATATTGCGATAACCTATCAAAATGAAAACGGCAGACTGTTTTCCGGTTCTTCGAAACTATCCGTATTTGGAGAAGAGCCTGATCTCCTTAAACCGATGATTCCCCTCTTTACCTGGAAAAAATAGTGTGCTCATGCAAACAATCAATCGCATACCATGAAAATCCGGATTAGGTGAAGTGTCTTGCTTTCACCAGGCAGTAGCAGTAAAGAAAACCAGATATACTACTCTTTTGGAGAGGGTATTTTTTTTAATAACGATGTATGAGATTTTAAAATAGGGGCATTAAAAAAAATTATTTTGGCATGGGATTGAACACGTTCTCGTAGATCATGTCGCTGCCGGTATTGTGCAGCCGTGCACGCTCCTCTTTCTCCTCGACCATGGCAAGGAGCGGGAGTTCCATGTTAACGCCGGGCACATGACCGAACATCTTCTCGAGTTCGACCTGCTGGGCATGCATGAAGAGAGCGTTGGGGATTTCTGCAGGACAGAGTTCCTCGCACTGGCCGCAGTTCACGCACGAGTCCGCGATATGGGCGAACCGGATGAGGTGGAACATGAAATTGGGCGGGAGCTGCCCGGGCGTGACATACGCCGGGTTCTTGGTTGTGCAGTCCTCGCAGTAGCAGATCGGGCATGCCTCAATACACGAGTAGCACTTGATGCACCGCGATGTCTCCTTCATGATCTTCTTTAAACGGTCTTTGCCCTCGCCAAGTGCCTCAAAGTCGTGCTTGCGCCATTTGTCACCCAGCTTCATCATTGCGCCCTCGACTTTACCCCGTATCTCAAGACCCTTGGGGTTCGCTGCATCCGTCGCAAGGATACCGGATTTCACTGCACTGTTCAGGAGATTTGCACCCTTTTCGCTGCAGACTTCAACGAAGGTTGCCTTGCCGGCCTTATCGCCGATGACACCCCAGTTACCGCATGCAAGGTCTGCCTGCCGGGGGATCTTCATCTTGCAGCGGCGGCAGTTGGAGCGGCGGCCTGTCGACCCACGACTTCCCCGAGAAGGTCGGCGGCGCGGCGCTCAAGGTCGTCAAGGAAGCGGCCGGGGTCACCGAGTACCTGCTGCCA
>Ga0209048_10002714_pt1 | contig 17423 bp, 14 predicted proteins | sample FrelakmetCRP12CR_FD_187146 | JGI IMG/M metagenome (GOLD analysis project Ga0209048, IMG submission 187146) | Freshwater lake sediment microbial communities from the University of Notre Dame, USA, for methane emissions studies - CRP12 CR (SPAdes)... | ecosystem: Environmental > Aquatic >... | reverse complement strand
TCGGAACCTGACGGTCGAGAAGTACGCGCAGGTCGCGCAGCAGGGTGCGATCGAGACCAACGATGGTTGGCTGGTCGACAACGTGACGACCCGGCTGAACGGTGGCCAGGGGATCACGATGCTCGGCGCCGGACCCCGGTTGAGCCACTCGCGGGTGCTGGCCAACGGCCAGATCGGCGTGGGGGCCAACGGTGGCGACGACTCGACGGGCTACGGCCACGCCGTGAGCGCCGTGTTCGTCGACAACACGGAGATCGCCTACAACAACACCAAGGGCTACGACTACGGCTGGGAGGCCGGCGGGACGAAGTTCTGGCAGACCAAGGGCAGCGTCATCTCGAACAACTGGGTGCACCACAACAACGGCCCGGGCCTGTGGGACGACGGCTTCAACGACGCGATCACCTTCTCGGCCAACCTCATCGAGGACAACGTCCAGAACGGCATCTTCCACGAGATCGGCGGCAGCGCCGTCATCCGCGACAACATGATCCGCCGCAACGGTGGAACGAACGGCTCGCTCGGCGGAGCCGACCCGATCCAGACCTGCCAGGGTGCGATCTGCATCTCGTCGGGCAAGAACGTTCAGATCGTCCACAACGCGATCATGGACAACGGCCGTGGCATAGTGCTGGTCGACGACCCGCACTACCCGGACCCGACGAACGCCATCGCCATCACCAACAACACCATCTGGCGCTCGGGCGACCAGGCAGTGGCCACGTCGCTTCCCGCCTATCAGGCGTTGGGCGGCCGTGTGACCGACTTCGCCATCGACGCGAACCACTACTCCGACGGCGCGCTGTTCGGCCTCGACGGGGCCCAACGGTCCTGGTCGGACTGGCGGGCTGCGGGCTTCGACCGCACCGGAGCTCTCGACGCCACCAGTGAGTGGTCGGATCCCGTAGGCATCCAGGATTCCTGAGCGACGATCTCCGCGAGGTCGCCGATGACCGGCTCGGTCGGTCGGGGCGGTCTCGGGGATGATGACGGTGGCGTTTTCGGTGGCTGCCATGGCGGCACGCCAGCGGGCCGGTACCGTCGCGGCCCGTGAGCTGGCCCGATCCCCCCACCATCTCCCCTCCCGGCCCGGCCGTCCCCACACCGCGGCCCGACCACGCGTGGCCGGCGGTGATCGCGGGATTGGCGGTCGTGGCGTTGCTCGCCGGGGCCCTGGTCGTCGTCGGTCGCGGAACCGGCTCGTCCATCGGTGCGACTGCCGAGCCGACGACCTCCGCCCCGGCCACCTCCTCGACGACGGCGCCGGCCACCACGCCCGGTCCCGGAGGTCCCACCGCCGGCGGCACCGGCGTCACCGCGGTCGATGCGCAGCTGGCCGAGATCAGCCGCTTCGTCGAGCGCCAGCGGGGGCTGCAGTTCGCTCAGCCGGTGAAGGTGGATCTGGTCGACGACGCCGAGTTCCAGCGGCGCCTGCTCACCGACTTCGACAAGGACACCGGCGAGCTGGTCACCAGCGGGAAGCTGCTCCAGGCGCTCGGCCTGGTGCCCCCCAACAGTGACGTGGTGGCCCAGATGCGCTCGCTGCTCGGCGTCGGCGTGCTCGGCTTCTACGACCCCACCACCAAGGAGCTGGTCGTCAGGGGCACCGACCTGACCCCGATGACCCGCCAGACCGTCGCCCACGAGCTCACCCACGCGCTCGACGACCAGCACTTCGGGCTCGACCGTCCCGAGTACGACCAGCGCGACGACGAGATCTCCTTCGGCTTCTCGGCACTGGGCGAGGGTGACGCCCGTCGGGTGGAGAACGCGTACGCCGCCTCTCTGAGCTCGGCCGACCGGGCCGAGCTGCGTCGGGAGGAGTCCGCGGTCGGCGGCGGCGCCCAGCTCGGTCAGGTTCCCGAGGCGTTGATCCAGATACTGATGGCTCCCTACGACCTCGGCGAGGTGCTGGTCGACCGCCTGTACCGCGACGGTGGGCAGGCCGCCGTCGATGCCGCCTTCTCCGATCCGCCCTCGACCAGCGAGCAGCTGCTCGACCCGGCCAAGTACGAATCGCACGAGGCCCGTCGTGAGGTCCCGGCGCCGCCGGCGGACGGGGCGACGATCGACCAGGGCGTCTTCGGCGCCTTCCTGCTCGAGACGCTGCTCACCGACGCCGGCGTCGATGCCGCCACAGCCCGTCGCGCCGTCGACGGCTGGGCGGGGGACCGGTACGTCGCCTGGACCGCTCCGGGCGGCGGTACGTGTCTGCGGGTCGACGTGGCCACCGACAGCGCAGCCGATGGTCAAGCGCTGGCTGCGGCGCTGGGGCGGTGGCGTTCGAGCCAGGCCGGGGCCACGGTCGAGCAGCCCGCGGCGGACGACGTGCGCCTCACGTCGTGCACCTCGGTGGCCGCCTGAGGGGGTCAACGGCGCCTCCGTGCGCCGACCGGCGGCGATCGCCCGGGCGTGCCACCACATTGCGGTTTGATGACGATAAGGTCATCATCTGCTGGGGATCGGGTCCGGACAAGCGTCCGCTCGGCCCATTGACCGACCTGCGACCCTGAGGAGACCGCGATCCCCCCCTACGACGGCCCGACCGCGACGCTGACGCCCTCCCACGTGCGCGTCCTCGACGGTGCACCCGCACCGTCGGCTTCCCCGGCTGCCGAGCCGGCCCCTCCACTCGCGCCCCCGCCCTCGCCCACCGACCGTCGCCACGGTGACGACGACGCCCCGCCGCGGGGCCCGTCCCTGCTCCGGCGGCTGCTGACGCTCGCCCTGGCGGTGGTCGCGCTGTTCGTCGTGCTCGCCGGGTTCTCGCTCGGCTCGGCGGTCGCCAGCGCGGGGAACACCTCGCCGAGCGAGCGCGCCGTCGAGTGGCTGCGCGACCACAACGCCGGGGGCCTCGTGAACACCGTCGAGCACTGGTGGTTCACCAGTCACCCGCCGAAGGAGGGCGGCGTACCCGACCGCGACCTCACCGTCGCTGCGGCCGACGCCTCCCCGGCCACGGCGCCGGCGCCGGCGGCGAAGTCCCACACCGACGCACCGGCCCAGGTGCCCACCGCGGCCGCGCCGCCGCTCCCCGGTGAGGGCGTCTGGCAGCCCGTGGGGCCGTCGTTCGGTGGGGTGCCCGCGATGTACGCCACGCAGGTTCGTCCCGACTCGACGCATACGAGCCTGCTCGCGGGCCTCGTCTGGATCGATCCCAAGCTCGCGTCGTTCTCGGTCTTCCCCGGCCGCCAGGAGCCGGGTGGCAGCTGGTCCACCCCGGCGCAGGTGCCGGTCGACCGACGCCTGGGCCTGCTGGCCGCGTTCAACGGCGGCTTCCGGATGGGTGACGCGAACGGCGGCTTCTACCTCGAGGGGCGGGCCGAGGTGCCGTTGCGTGACGGCGCGGCGTCCTTCGTCGTGCACAAGGACGGCACCGCGACGGTCGGGCAGTGGGGCCGCGACGTCTCGATGACGAACGATGTCGAGTCGGTGCGTCAGAACCTCGTGCTCATCGTCGACGGCGGCAAGCCCGTCGACGGGCTCGACGACAACAGCAACGGCCAGTGGGGCGACACGCTCGGCAACAAGGTGCTGGTGTGGCGCTCGGCGGTCTGCGTCGATGCCCACGGCGGCATCATCTACGGCGCCGGCCCCGGCCTCGGCGCCCAGAGCCTCGCCGACCTGATGCAGCGGGCGGGTTGTCAGCGGGCCATGGAGCTCGACATCAACCCGGCGTGGACCACGTTCAACTTCTACGCTCCCGCCACGCCCGGCGACCCCAACTCGGTGCACGGCACGAAGTTGCTGCCCGACATGAAGAAGCCGGCCGACCGGTACCTGAGCAGCGACGATCGTGACTTCGTGGCGGTCTTCCGCCGCGACGGCTGAGCCGGCCCGCCGACCGTCGCCGCGTCAGGGCAGCGCGGCGATGACGTTCTCGCCGAACTCCGCCAGGGTGTCGCCGATCGCGGCGGGGTCGAACGACAGCGGCGGCACCATCACCCGCTGTACGCCCATGGCGGCCATCTCGGCTAGCCCCTCGAGCGGGTCGGGGCCGAACGCGGCCGCGCCCGACGCGGTGATCTCGATGGCGTCGGGATCGCGACCGGCGGCTTCGGCGGAAGCACGCATGACGGTGATGAGCTGGCGGACCCGGTCGTTCGATCCCTTGCCCGGGAAGAACCCGTCGCCGAGGCGACCGGCGCGGCGGGCGGCGGCGTCGGTGTGGCCGCCGATCACGATGGGGACCGCGCCGCGCACCGGCTTTGGTTGGCAGATCACCTCCGCGAACGAGGTGAACTCCCCGTCGAAGGAGGCCTTCGACTCAGACCACAACGCGCGCATGACCTCCACGTACTCGTCGAGGCGCGCCCCCCGCCGGGCGAAAGGCACCCCGAGGGCGTCGAACTCTTCCTCGAGCCAGCCCACGCCCACACCCAGGATGGCCCGGCCTCCGGACAGCTGGTCGAGTGTCGCCACCTCTTTGGCCGTGATCAGCGGGTTGCGTTGGGGGGCGATCAGGATGCCGGTGGCCAACTTGAGGGTGGTCGTCGAGGAGGCGAGGAAGGACAGCCAGATCAGCGGATCGGGGATGTCGACAAAGTCGTCGCCCGGCATGCGACCGCTGCGGTCGTAGGGATAGGTCGATTCGTACCCGACCGGCACCACCACGTGCTCGACGGTCCAGATCGACTCGAAGCCGGCCTCCTCGGCTCCTTTCGCCATGGCCAAGGCGCCAGAGGCGGTCGCGTACGGTCCGGTGTTGGCGAAGATCACGCCGAAGTCCATGGGTCTCCTCGAGCTCGATCCGTCGGGCCGGTTGGTCGCCCGGCTGCGTTCCGGCTCCGGACCCTAACGACTCCGGCCGCGACCCACCCTCCCGGGCGGGCGCGGTCGGCCTCGGAACGCTCTCCAGTCGTTCGCGAGGTGCTCACAGGTCGATCACACCCGTTGGGCACACTGGTGGCCGTGAACGATCGTGGACAGGTCGCCTGGCTGTACCGGCGAGCAGGCTTCGGGCTCGGCCCGAACCAGCTCGACGGGTTGGCCGGGTCGGGCGTGACCGCCGCGCTCGATGCCCTGATCGACCCCGACGGGCACGGTGTGCCCCCCGCCCCCGACCCGTGGGCCGGCCAGGATCTCGGTGACCCGAACGACCCCGGCGTCGCGGGCAAGGTCGGGCCGGAGATGCTGGCCCGGTGGATCACCGCCATGGCCACCACGCCTCGCCCCATCGACGAGTGGATCCGCCTCTTCTGGCACGGCCACTTCGTCTCCACCCTGCGGGCCGTGAAGGTGCCGCAGCTTTTCGCCACGCAGTTGCGGCTCCTCGCCAGCGACGGCCTGGGCGACTTCCGCTCGCTGTTGCGGGCGGTCACGGTCGACCCGGCGATGTTGATCTATCTCGACGGGGTGAAGAACAAGCTTCGCGCCGTCAACGAGAACTACGGCCGCGAGGTGCTCGAGCTGTTCGCGGTCGGCATCGGCAACTACTCCGAGGATGATGTGCGCGCCGGCGCCGAGGCGCTCACCGGATGGACGATCGACCGCGACACCGGTGAGGCCCGCTTCGCCCCTCGACAGCACGACGATCGACCGCACACCTATCTCGGCCGCATGGGCGTACACGACGTCGACTCGGTCGTCGACGCCATCGTCTCCCACCCCGCCTGTGCGCCGTTCATCACGGGGAAGTTGGCGCGTGCCATCCTCGGGCCCGATGTCGACGCCGGCCTCGTCGCCGACCGGGCTCGGGCCTTCGCCGCCGACGGTATGGGGATACGGCCCCTCGTCCGCGCACTGCTCGAGGACGGAATCGAGCGGGGCGGCGGGAGCGAGCTGGTGCGTTCGCCCGTCACCTGGCTCGCTTCGTCGATGCGGGCCACCGGCGCCCCACTGGCCGGTCACTGGCCCCAGGTGCTGAAGGAGTTGCGCACCGCCGGCCAAGTGCCCGGCGACGCCCCGAACGTGGCCGGCTGGCCCGGCGGGGCGGCGTGGCTCTCCACGTCGGCGACCCTCGCCCGATTCAACCTGGCGGGGGTGGTCGCCACCGCGACCGATCGCAACGCGGCGGCCCGGCGGATCGCGGCGTCGGGTGACCTGCGGGCCCTCGCCGACGCCTTGGGTCGTCCGGAGGGCTTCTCCGAGGCGACGTCGACGGCGTTGTCCGATCTCCACCGGCAGGGTTCGGGCACACCGGCCGGCGTAGAGGTGCTCACGGTCGCGCTCGCTGCTCCCGACCTGGTGATGGCGTGATGACCGCCAGAGACCGATGGAGCCGGGATGATGTTTAGCCGGCGAAAGTTCCTCGGGCTCACCGGTGTCGCCGCGGGCAGCGTGGTCGCGGGTGGCCTGGCGTGGCGCTCGATGGTCGACGACAGCGTGAACCGCGCGGTCGACGGCGACGCCACGACGACGCCGGGTGCTGGTGGCAATCGGGTGTTGGTCGTGGTGCAGCTGGCCGGCGGCAACGACGGCCTGAACACCCTGGTGCCCGTCGACGGTCGCTATCACGACGCCCGCCCGACGCTCGGTGTGCCCGATGCCGACCTGGTTGCGCTCTCCGGCACGACCTCGTACGGGCTCGCTCCCGCGCTCGCCGCTCTGGCCTCGCACTGGGCCGCGGGCCGGCTGGTAGCGGTCGACGGCATCGGATTCCCCGATCAGAGCCGCTCGCACTTCCGGGCCATGGACACCTGGTGGTCTGCCACCCCGGGTACGCAGAGCCCGACCGGCTGGCTGGGTCGTTGGCTCGATGCCACGGAGGCGACCCCCGACCCACTCCGAGCGATCGCGCTGGGTGCGGGCTCGCCTGCCCTCGTCGGGGAGCGCAGTAACGCCACCGTCGTGCTCGACCCGGCGGGCTTCGCGCTCCAGGCCCCCAAAGGGGCCGACGCCGACCGGCTCACGAAGGCGTTCCTGGCCACGTCGGCCCCCCTCGCCGATGATCCCTGGCTCGCGGCGGCCCAGCAGGCCGTGCCCGAGACGACCGACGCAGTCGATCACCTCGCCGGCGCCATCGCCTCGGCCCAGTCGGCGGGGCCCGAATCCGGCGCTGGCGCGACCGGCAACACGGCCCGGAAGCAGGCCGGGCCCGTCACCGGCGAGACCTTCACCGGCCTGCTCGATGTGGCATCGGGGGTGATCGATCTGCAGCTCGGTACCCAGGTGATCATGGTGTCGGTGAGCGGGTTCGACACCCATACCGACCAGGCGACCCGTCAACCGCAGCTGCTCACCGACCTGGCCGCGGGCCTCGACCGGTTCCTGACGCGGGTGCAACAGCAGGGCCGCGCCGACGACGTGCTCGTGCTGACCACCTCCGAGTTCGGCCGCCGCGTCGGCGAGAACGGCAGCGGCACCGACCACGGCAACGGTGGCGTCGTGTTCATCGCCGGGGCCGGGGTGCAGGGCGGTCGAGTGGTGGGTGCGGCCGATCTCGATCACCTCGTCGACGGCGACCTGCCCTCGACGCTCGACGCCCGCTCGGCCTACGCCGCCGCTCTCGACTGGTTGGGTGGCCCGACCGACGAGGTGCTCGACGGATCGTTCGACCGGCTGGGCCTGGTCACCGCCTGACCCGACATCCCCGGCTCCCCCTTCCTCGAAGCGGGCATGAATCGCCTGCCTCCGGCGCGGGATTTCATGCCCGGTTCGCCAGCGGGCGCGGCTCAGCGGCGGTGTCAGGTCTGCAGGTCGAACAGGTCGGCGGCGATGGCCTCGAGCTCGTCGTCCCACTCGGCAGGCTCGACGATCGGGAGCACCACGAACTTCGACAGCCCGGTCTCGCAGAAGCGCTCGATCGCGGTGCGTACGCCGCCCAACCCCGTCGGCACGAGCTCGGCCGGATCGAGACCCGGGCGCCGCTTGGCGATGAACGCGGCCAGCGGGTCGGGTAGGGGGCCAGCGGCGTAGGAGATCAGCGCCCCGAAGTGCTCGGGATCGATCTCCCGGCCGGCCTCCTCCGCGCTCCGGTGCACCACCGGCAGGGCCCTCGCGACCTCGTCGGGGGTGCAGAACGACGGCAACCACCCGTCGCCGAGGCGCCCGACCCGGCGCAGCTCCGAGGGCGCGATGCCGCCGAGCCACACCTCGATCGGTCGTTGCACGGGGCGAGGTCGCACCGTGATGCCGTCGAGCTGGAAGAACTCCCCGTGGTGGACGACATCGTCTTCGGTCCACAGGCGACGGAGCAGCGGGAGCGCCTCGTCGAAGATGCGCGCCCGTTGTGTCCGCTCGACCCCGAACGCCTGCTGCTCGACGGGGTCGGCGACGCCGAGACCCATGGCCGGCAGCAACCGGCCGTTCGACAACAGGTCGAGCGTGGCCAGCTCCTTCGCCGCGAGTACGGGGTTTCGCCCCGGCAGCACGAGCACACTGGTGCCGAGCTTGAGCTTGCGGGTTCGTCCGGCGGCGAACGCCAACGCCACGAGCGGGTCGGGGGCCTCCCCGCTGATGCGCTCGCTCAGCCACAGCGAGTCATAGCCGAGGCGCTCGAGCGAGTCGACGAAGGGCCCGAACGAGTCGACGTCGCTGGTCATCGTGCGGGTGCCGAGCCCGAGGCCGATGCGGATCTTCACCGCCGGGGACGCTAGCGGGCCGGCCGGCGATGCCGCGCCCGCGTCACCCCTGACTAGCGTGTCCCGCCATGGCTCTCGGCTCCCCACGTCGCGCACTGGTTGCGATAGTGGCCGTGGCCGTGGCCTTCACCATGACGGCGGCCGCGTGTTCGAGCGGGTCGTCGCCGGCTGTGTCCGATGCCCAGCCCGACACCGTCCCGTCAGCGCCGGGCCCGCGCACCGGGGGGACGCTGGTCATGGCCGTGGCGTCCGATCCGGGCGGTTGGAACCCGGCCACCGACGTCTGGTCGACATCGGCGACGCAGATCGCTCGGGCGGTGTTCGACCAGCTCGTGGTCTACGACGAGAACAACCAGTGGCGGCCCCAGCTGGCGCAGTCGATCACGCCCAACGTGGATTTCACCGACTGGACCATCACCCTTCGCGACGGGCCGACCTTCAGCGACGGCACGCCGGTCGACTCGGCGGCCGTGCGCCGAAATCTCGAGGCCCAGCGCTCGTCGCCGCTCGCCGGACCCTGGCTCGGACTGATCGCGTCGATCGTCGCGAGCGACGCCCGCACCGTGCACGTCCTCATGAAGTCGCCGTGGTCGACGTTCCCCCAGCTGCTCGCAGGCCAGCCGGGCTTCGTCGCCGCCCCGGCGATGCTCGACGATCCGGCTGGCTCGGCCCGCCCGATCGGCAGCGGGCCGTTCACGTTCCGGTCGTGGGCGCCGGGAACATCGCTCAGCGTCGCCCGAAACACGGCCTACTGGCAGGCCGGCCAGCCTCGCGTCGACGCCATCGACTTCCGCGTGATCGCCGATCCCGCGGCACGCACCGATGCGCTGTTGAACGGGCGGGTCGACGTGATCGCCAGCGCCGACGCGGCCCAGTTGAAGCGACTCGGCGACGAGGCGGCGGCGAATCGCACCCAGCTCGTCCTCGATCGCATCGGCGAGGCACCCAAGTTGGCCGTCGCGCTCAACACCGTGCGGTTCCCCTTCGTCGACTTCCTCGCCCGCCAGGCGATCACGTACGCCACCGACCGCAAGCAGCTGTCGACGGTCGTCTACGGAGGCGTGTTCGAGCCGGTCACGGGCCCGGTGGGTGAGTCGTCGCCCTGGTTCTCCGACCAGTTGCCCACACCGTTCGACCTGGGCCATGCCCGCGAGCTGGTGAAGCAGTACGAGGTGTTCTACGGCAAGCCCCTCACGTTCACCCTCGGGGTTCCGAACCGGGCCCCCGAACTGGCCCTGGCCCGTCTGTGGCAGAGCCAGCTCGCTCTCGCCGGCATCGCGGCGGAGGTGGTGCCCAGCGATCCGACCCAACTCGAGGCCGTGACCCGCGCCGGTGATTTCATGGCCTCGCTCATCGAAGGCTTCGCCGACTACCACCCCGACCTCGCCTATCCCGTCCTGCACCGCTCCGCTCTGGTGCCGCTGGGCCAGGTCGGGCCCAACCCCACCCGTTTCGGCACCGATGCCATCGACGAGGCGCTCGACGCCGCCCGCGCCACCGTCGACCTGTCCAAACAGGTCGACGCCTACCGCGTCGTGCAGAACGAGCTCGTGGGCGGCATGCCCTACGTCTTCCTCGTGGCCGTCGCGCAGGGCGTCGGGGCCCGCACCGACGTGCGCGATCTCACCCAGTGGACCACCGCGGGGGGCGAGCGCGGCCTGGGGATGGTGGGTGGCACGATTTCGCTCTCCCAGGTCTGGGTCGATCGGGCCGCGAGGCCTTCGGAGTAAGGAGTTGGTCGTGGATCGTCCGTCGGGTCCCCACGGGGCCTCCCTCGTGGCAGTGGCCGTTCTGGCCGTCGTCGTCCTCGGTGTCGGAGCCTGCTCGAGTGGTTCGGGCGGCTCGGGCGCGCTCGCGTCGGGGGCCGCATCGTCGATCGACGCCGCCGCCGGGGTCGAGACGTCGAGCTCGACGGTCGCCCCCTCGACCGCCATCGGGGCGACCGCGGCGGCGCTGCCGTCGCCGGGCTGTTCGACGCCGGGCCCGACACCTCAGGTGGGCACGCTCGTCGACGTGCCGTTGTCGGGCGCGGGGAGCGTCGGCCAAGGCGCTCGTTTCGTACCCAGCTCGTACACTGGCGCACCGATGCCGCTCGTGCTCGATCTGCACGGCTACAGCGAGCCCTATGGCTTCCAACCCAAGCTGAGCGGCTTGCCGGCGACGGCCGAGCGGGCCGGGTTCGTGTACCTCGCGCCCCAGGTCGACACCGCGTGGACCCCCTTCTGGAACGCGGCGCCCCAACCGGCCGAGCGTGACGACCTCGGCTTCCTGCGCTCGGTGATCTCGGGTACCGAGGCTCAGCTCTGCATCGATGCCGGCCGTGTCTACGTCGCCGGCATGTCCAACGGCGCGTTCATGTCGTCGCTGGTCGCCTGCCGCATGGCCGACGAGGTGGTGGCGATCGCCCCCGTGGCCGGGTTCCGTTTCCCGGACGACTGCCATCCGTCGCGACCGGTACCGATCATCGCGTTCCACGGCACCGCCGATCCGATCGTCCCCTTCGCCGGCGGGCCGCCGGGGCCGGCCACGCTCAACCTGACGGTCGACGACAACGCCCTCCGGGTGTTCTCGGGCCTCACCTTCGAGCCGCTCACCACCATCGCCGGCGAGTGGGCTGCCCTCGAAGGCTGTGCGACGCCCCCCACCGATGAGCAGGCGACGCCCACGACCCGACTGCTCTCGTACACCGGCTGCGACGCAGGATCGGCGGTGCAGCTCTACGCCATCGACGGCGGCGGGCATTCCTGGCCGGGCACACCGTTCGGTAAGGCCATCGAATCGCTGGTGGGCCCCACCAGCACCGAGGTCGTGGCCGACGACCTCATGTGGCAGTTCTTCTCGCAGTACGCCCTTCCTCGTTGACCCGGTTGGGAGCCGGCGCCGTCCGGCGGCCCCGTGGCGACGTGACTTGCGTGTGGGGCGCCGCGTGGCAATCGTGGCGGCCATGACCGATGTCGCGTACCAGGAACTCCTGCCGCTCGGGCCCGACGAGACGCCCTACCGGCTGCTCACCGCCGAGGGTGTGTCCACCTTCGAAGCCGACGGCATGCGGTTCCTCCGGGTCGACCCCACCGCGCTCACGTTGCTCACCCGCACCGCCATGCTCGACATCGCGCACCTGTTGCGCTCCGGTCACCTGGCCCAACTCCGCCGCATCCTCGACGACCCCGAGGCCTCGGGCAACGATCGCTTCGTGGCCCTCGACCTGCTGAAGAACGCGTGCATCGCGGCGGGTGGGGTCCTGCCCATGTGCCAGGACACGGGCACCGCCATCGTCAAGGCCAAGAAGGGCCAGTTCGTCGTCACCGGCGGCGGTGACGAGGCCGCCATCTCGCAGGGCATCCTGGAGACCTACCGCGACGCCAACCTGCGGTACTCACAGATGGCACCGCTGTCGGTGTGGGACGAGGTCAACACCAAGACGAACCTGCCCGCCGAGATCAAGATCAGCGCGGTGGACGGCGATGCCTACAAGTTCCTGTTCATGGCCAAGGGCGGGGGATCGGCCAACAAGAGCTACCTGTTCCAGGAGACCAAGGCGCTGCTCACCCCGACCCGCCTCATGGCCTTCCTCGACGAGAAGCTGCGCGGCATCGGCACCGCCGCGTGCCCGCCGTACCACCTGGCGGTTGTCATCGGCGGCACTTCGGCCGAGACCGCGCTCGAGACGGCCAAGCTCGCCTCGGCCCGGTACCTCGACTCGCTCCCCATCGCGGGCAACGAGTTGGGTCGGGGCTTCCGCGATCCCGAGCTCGAGGCGCAGGTCCTCGCTCTCACCCAGGGCTTCGGCATCGGGGCCCAGTTCGGTGGCAAGTACTTCTGCCACGACGTGCGGGTGATCCGTCTGCCCCGCCACGGCGCGTCGTGCCCGATCGCCATCGCGGTGTCGTGCTCGGCCGATCGCCAGGCCCTGGGAAAGATCACCGGCGAAGGCGTGTTCCTCGAGGAGCTCGAACGTAACCCGGCTCAGTATCTGCCCGACGTCGAGGAAGAAGAACTGCCCGACGAGGTCGTGCGCATCGACCTCAACCAGCCGATGGACGAGATCCGGCGCACCCTTTCGCAGTACCCGGTCAAGACGCGCGTGATGCTGAGCGGCCCGATGGTGGTGGCCCGCGACATCGCCCACTCGAAGATAAAGGAGCGCCTCGACTCGGGTGAGCCGCTGCCCGCCTACCTCCGTGAACACCCCGTGTACTACGCAGGCCCGGCGAAGACACCCGAGGGCTACGCGTCGGGTTCGTTCGGTCCGACCACCGCGGGTCGCATGGATTCCTACGTCGACGAGTTCATGGCCGAGGGCGGCAGCCACGTGATGGTCGCCAAAGGGAATCGCTCACAGCAGGTCACCGACGCGTGCAAGCGCCACGGCGGCTTCTACCTGGGTTCGATCGGCGGCCCGGCCGCTCGGTTGGCTCAGGACTGCATCACCAAGGTCGAGGTGATCGAGTACCCCGAGCTGGGCATGGAGGCGGTGTGGCAGATCGAGGTCGTCGACTTCCCGGCGTTCGTCGTGGTCGACGACAAAGGCAACGACTTCTTCGCCGAGGTCTCCAAGCCGGTTGCTTTGCGCACCAAGCCCTGACCTCGGGCCGATACCGTCGCTCGCATGAGCGACGTAGAACTTCCGGCCGCCGAGCCCCACCGCGTCGAGCACGACTCGATGGGAGAGGTGCGGGTGCCGACCCGGGCGAAGTGGGCGGCCCAGACCCAACGGGCCCTCGAGAACTTCCCGATCTCCGGTGAGGTGATCGAGCGCTCGCTCGTGCGGGCATTGGCTCTGGTCAAGGGCGAGGCGGCTCGGGTCAACGCGACGCTGCGCAGCGTTCCTGCTGTCGACCGTCGCGTGGGCGCGGCCATCGCGGCCGCGGCCGACGAGGTCGCCGAGGGAAGGTGGGACGACCAGTTCCCCGTCGACGTCTTCCAGACCGGTTCGGGCACGTCCACCAACATGAACGCCAACGAGGTCATCGCCACGCTGGCCTCGGAGCGGCTGGGCGAGCCGGGTTCGGTGCACCCCAACGACCACGTGAACGCGTCGCAATCGTCGAACGACGTGTTCCCCACGGCCATCCATCTCGCGGCCACCGAGGCCATCGCCTACGACCTGATCCCGGCGCTCGAGCACCTGCGTGACTCACTGCGGCGCAAGGCGCGGACCTGGCGCGACGTGGTCAAGGCCGGTCGCACCCACCTGATGGACGCCACGCCGGTCACCCTGGGCCAGGAGTTCGGTGGCTACGCGGCGCAGGTCGGCCACGCCGTCGACCGCCTGCACGACACGTTGCCGCGTCTCGGTGAGCTGCCCCTCGGTGGCACGGCGGTCGGCACCGGCGTGAACGCGCCACCGACGTTCGCGCCACGGGTCGTCGCCGCGCTCGTCGAGCGCACCGGGCTGCCGCTCACCGAAGCCGCCGACCACTTCGCCGCCCAGGGCGCCCGCGACGCGTTGGTCGAGGCGTCGGGGGAGTTGCGCACCCTCGCGGTGGGGTTGGTGAAGATCGCCAACGATGTGCGTTGGATGGGGAGCGGGCCGCGGGCCGGACTGGCCGAGTTGCACCTGCCCGATCTGCAGCCCGGCTCGTCGATCATGCCCGGCAAGGTCAACCCGGTCATCCCCGAAGCGGTGATCCAGGTCTCCGGTCAGGTGTTCGGCAACGACGCCGCGGTGGCCTTCGCCGGGGCGCAGGGCAACTTCGAGTTGAACGTCACCATGCCGCTGATGGCGCGCAACCTGCTCCAATCCATCCGCTTGTTGGCCAACGTCTCGCGTCTGTTCGCCGATCGGTGCGTCGACGGCCTCGTCGCCGACGAGGAGCGTTGCCGTGCCTACGCCGAGTCGTCCCCGTCGGTGGCCACGGGCCTCAACCCCTACCTCGGCTACGAGAAGACCGCCGAGCTCATCAAGACCGCGGCCGCCACCGGTCGCAGCGTCCGCGAGTTGGTGCTGGCCGAGGGCCTGCTCCCCGAAGCCGAGCTCGATTCCGCCCTCGACGTGGTGAACCTCACACGCGGCGGGGTCGCCCACTGAGGTTGGCTGGGCGTCAGCCCAGCGCGGGCGTGCCCTCGTAGGCCTGCGGGTCGCCGGCCTGGGGCACCTCGGGCACTGACCAGCTCATGACCCCGGCCAGGTCCTCGGCCACGCGCCGCCAGTCGTCGGGGGCCCAGCCCTCGGCGACGGCGTCGATCTGGCGGGCCTGGTTGACGTGCACGAAAGCGGGAAGCTTCTCGAGCCCGAGTCCCTTCACCGCAACCCTCTCGGGGTCGACGAACGCGAGGAACTCCTCGGCCCACGGGCCGAGGAAGGTCGCGGCCTCGTCGTTGTCGCAGGTGACGAGGAAGGCGGTGCGGCAGTCGGCCTCGGCGAAGCCTCGGAGGATCCGCCCCGCGGTGTCGAGGATCCAGGCGCTCTCGTACGTGTACGGGTCGAGGACGACCAGCGCGAGGTGGAAGGTGGTCGTCCACTCGTCGATCGGGCGGGTCTCGCCGTCCAGCCGGGTGAGCGGTACGTCTGCGGAAACGTCGATGGCCACGGCGCAGAACGTAGCGCGACTAGGTTCGAGAGAGCACACCACGGACCGGCGCGGTCCGTCGACACCCCGGGAGACTGCCAGGTGCTGTTCGCCACGACCGACTCGACCGGTTACAAGATCGTCTTCCTGTTGCACATCCTGTTCGCCATCATCGCTTTCGGCGCTCCGTTCGTGAACCCGTCGGTCACCCGGTTCTTCACCAAGTCCGGCGGCGACGAAGGCTCGCTCGCCGGAGCCCAGGCCCAGTCCGGCATGATGATCTCGCTCCCCGCGGTCGTCATCACCGGCATCCTCGGCATGGGCCTCATCGGCCTGAGCGACAAGGTCTACAAGTTCTCGGCGACCTGGGTGAGCATCGCGTTCGTCGTCTGGGTCATCCAGATCGTGCTGTTCGCGGCCCTGATCGTGCCCACGTTGAGAAAGGTCGCGGCCGAGGTGGTCGATGCCGACAAGCGGGTCATGATGTACGGCGGCCTCATGCACCTGACGCTGATCATCATGCTGTGGCTCATGGTGTTCAAGCCCGGGGGCAAGGGCTCCTAAGCCCGTCCCGGCGCCGGAGTGGCCCGATAGGGTCGCGTCGATGCACCCCATCGAGCGGCTCCGCTACGTGGCCCGGGCCTCGGGCGCCCCCCAGGAGGTGCTCGTCCAGGAGACCGCACGGGCGTTGGCCAGCTTCAGCAGCGACCCGCACGGACTGGTCACCGCCTGTCGGCGCATCGTGTCGCGCCAGCCGACCTCGGGGCCCTTGTTGTGGTTCGCGGCCCGTGTGCTCACCGCCGGTGATCCGTCCCAGGAGATCTGGGCTGCGGCCGGTGACGTGGCCGCCGACACCACCTCGTCCGAGCTCGCCCATGCGCTGCCTGCCGACGCCACCGTCGTGGTGCTGGGGTGGCCCGAAGCGGTCGCCGAGGCCCTTCCCCGCCGGGGCGACGTCGAGGTGCTCGTCGTCGATGCCCACGGTGAGGGGAGCGGGCTCGTCCGCCGGTTGCTCCACGCCGACGTCGAAGCGGTCGACGTGCCGCTCGCCGGCCTCGGCGCCGCCGCCGCCGAGGCCGACCTCGTGGTGCTCGAGGCGCCGGCGATAGGGCCATCCGACTTCCTGGCGGTGGCCGGCTCGCGCGCAGCAGCGGCCGTGGCCCGCCATGCCGACGTGCCGGTGTGGCTCGTCGGTGGTGTCGGCCGCCTGTTGCCCCGTCGCATGTGGGACGGCCTGCGGGGCCGGGTCGAGGCCGACGATCCCTGGGACGCCGACGACGAGGTGGTGCCGCTCGACCTCGTCGACCGCCTGGTCGGGCCCGCCGGTCCCGAGACGGTCGCCGACGGACTCCGCCGCTGCGACTGCCCGATCGCCCCCGAGCTCTTCAAAGGCGACGTCTTCTAGCACCACGGCGTCGACCCCAGCCTGCCTCGCCTCTCTCCCCCCGTCGTGTGCGTGCGGGCTGTCGTGGGTCGGCAGTGGTTACGCACACGAGGGAGCGGCGCTAGGGTTCGCGGTCATGGGTGAAATGGTCTCCTTTCCGAGCAATGGCCACACCGGTCATGGGTATCTGGCCCTCCCCGTGGCGGGGAGTGGCGCCGGCATCATCGTGATCCAGGAGTGGTGGGGCCTCGTTCCCCACATCAAGGACGTCTGCGATCGCCTCGCCGCGGAAGGTTTCGTCGCGCTCGCGCCCGATCTGTTCAACGGCAAGACGACGACCGAGCCCGACGAGGCCGGCAAGTTGATGATGACCCTCAACCTCGACCAGGCCGCAAGGGACATGGGTGGCGCGATCGACTACCTCAAGCGTCACGACGCCGTGACCACCGCTGGGGTCGGGGTCATCGGCTTCTGCATGGGCGGTGGCCTCGCGCTGCTGCTCGGCTGCCAGCGTCCCGACGACATCGACGCCATCGCGCCGTTCTACGGGGTGATCCCGTGGGAGGCCGCCCAGCCCGACTGGTCGAAGCTCTCGGCGAAGGTGCGAGGCCACTTCGCCTCCGAGGACGGCTTCTTCACCCCCGACAAGGTGAAGGATCTCGAGGACACGCTGGTGGGCATGGGCAAGGACGTTGAGTTGATCGTCCATCCGAACGTCGACCACGCCTTCTTCAACGACACCCGTCCTGAGGTGCACCACCCCGAGACGTCGCAGAAGGCATGGGACGAGACCGTCGCCTTCTTTCACGAGCACGTCGTCTGAACTCGCAACCCGGTCGGCCGAGGCGAGCGCGATCGTGACCGATCCGCCGCCGCAGACGGTTTCGGCGTACCTCGAGCTTGGCCTGCGGCTCGGGCGGCACGTCGAGGGTCTGGTCGACGCGTACTACGGGCCCCCCGACGTCGCGGCCCATGTCGCGGCGGAGCCGGTGCGCCCGCCCACCT
>Ga0209048_10002713_pt1 | contig 17426 bp, 14 predicted proteins | sample FrelakmetCRP12CR_FD_187146 | JGI IMG/M metagenome (GOLD analysis project Ga0209048, IMG submission 187146) | Freshwater lake sediment microbial communities from the University of Notre Dame, USA, for methane emissions studies - CRP12 CR (SPAdes)... | ecosystem: Environmental > Aquatic >... | reverse complement strand
CGTGGACCAGCGCGCCGGTCGTCGTGAGCGCCTTGTCCCGCGCCGCCTCCGGTCCGCGGCCCATGAGCGCGAGGTCGACCTCGCCGTCGAGCAGACGTCGCGCGAGCTCCTCGCGGGAGGAGACGGCCATGTGCACGGCGACACCGGGCGAGCGCTTGCGGAACTCGGCGAGCAGCGGCGGCAGGATGTGCGTGCCCGTGGCCAGAATGCCGAGGTGCAGCGTGCCGTCGTCGCGCTTCCTGAGCGCGTCCATTTCCTTTGCAAGCAGGCCCAGGCGGGCATGCACGTCGGTCGCAGCCGCCACGGCGCGCTCACCGGCCACCGTCAGCCGCAGCCGGCGCCCGATCCGGTCGAAGGCGGGGGCGCCCAGCGCCTTCTCAAGCTGCTGGATCTGCTGCGTGACCGCCGGGCCGGTCATGTGCAGGCGTTGCGCCGCGCGGGTCATCGAGCCGCCATCCGCAACCGCCTTGAGGACCTCCAGCTGCCTCAGGCTGATGTGACGCTTCTGCATAAGTAAAACTTACTATAAAGCGAACAAATAGTAAGTGTAATTTATCTATCGGCCCCCCTAGAGTGCGCGGACCGCGTGCACTGCGGGCAGGAGGTAGGAGAGATGGCAAAGAAGGCGGATCGCTATCAGGCCGGCGTGCTCAAGTACAAGGAGATGGGGTACTGGGTCCCGGGCTACGAGCCCAAGGCGACGGACCTGATCGCCGTGTTCCGCATCACGCCCCAGGAAGGGGTGGACCCCGAGGAGGCCGCGGCCGCGGTGGCCGGGGAGTCCTCCACCGCCACCTGGACCGTGGTGTGGACGGACCGGCTCACCGCCTGCGAGAACTACCGCGCCAAGGCCTACGAGGTGCAGCCGGTGCCTGGCATCGAAGGCCAGTACTTCGCCTGGATCGCCTACGAGCTCGATCTGTTCGAGGAGGGCTCGATCGCCAATCTGACCGCCTCGATCATCGGCAACGTCTTCAGCTTCAAGCCGCTGAAGGCCGCGCGCCTCGAGGACATGCGCTTCCCGCCGGCCTACGTGAAGACCTTCCGCGGCCCGCCCACCGGCATCGTGGTGGAGCGCGAGCGGCTCGACAAGTACGGTCGGCCGCTGCTCGGCGCCACTATCAAACCGAAGCTCGGGCTCTCGGGCAAGAACTACGGCCGCGTGGTCTACGAGGCGCTGCTCGGTGGCCTCGACTTCACCAAGGACGACGAGAACATCAACTCGCAGCCGTTCATGCACTGGCGCGACCGGTTCCTCTTCTGCATGGAGGCCGTGCAGAAGGCGCAGGCCGCGAGCGGCGAGGTGAAGGGCCACTACCTCAACATCACCGCCGGCACGATGGAGGAGCTGTACAAACGCGCCGAGTTCGCCCGCGACCTGGGCTCCGTGATCATCATGGTCGACCTGGTCATCGGCTGGACCGCCATCCAGTCGATCTCGAACTGGGCCCGCGACAACGACATGATCCTGCACATGCACCGCGCGGGCCACGGCACCTACACGCGGCAGAAGTCGCACGGCGTGTCCTTCCGCGTGATCGCGAAGTGGCTGCGTCTTGCCGGCGTCGACCACCTGCACGCGGGCACCGCGGTCGGCAAGCTCGAGGGAGACCCGATGACCGTGCAGGGCTACTACAACATCTGCCGCGACGACTTCACCAAGCAGGACCTAGCCCGCGGCATCTTCTTCGACCAGGACTGGGCGGGCCTGCGCAAGGTCATGCCCGTGGCCTCGGGCGGCATCCACGCCGGGCAGATGCACCAGCTCATCGACCTCTTCGGCGAGGACGTGGTGCTGCAGTTCGGCGGTGGCACGATCGGCCACCCGATGGGCATCCGCGCGGGCGCCACCGCGAACCGCGTCGCGCTCGAGGCCATGATGCTCGCGCGCAACGAGGGTCGCGACATCCGCAACGAGGGCCCCGAGATCCTCGCCACGGCAGCCAAGTGGTGCAAGCCGCTCGAGGCGGCGCTCAAGACCTGGAAGGACGTCACGTTCAACTACGCCTCGACCGACACCTCGGACTTCGTGCCGCAGGTGAGCGTCGCCTGAGGGAGGACAAACCACCATGCGTATCACCCAAGGCACCTTCTCGTTCCTGCCCGACCTTACCGACGAGCAGATCGCGAAGCAGATCGCGTACGCGCTCGCGCAGAACTGGGCCGTCTCCGTCGAGTTCACCGACGACCCGCACCCGCGCAACACCTACTGGGAAATGTGGGGCATGCCGATGTTCGACCTCGCCGACCCGGCCGGCGTCATGGAGGAGATCCGCGCCTGCCACAAGGCGCACCCGGACTGCTATGTGAAGCTGAACGCGTTCGACTCGACGCGCGGCTTCGAGACCATGCGGCTGTCGTTCATGGTGCACCGGCCCCCGGTCGAGGCGAGGTTCCGCCTGCGTCGCGAGGAGACCGCGGGCCGCCTCATCCGCTACACGCTCGAGCGGGCATGAGCACGACCTTCGACCTGCAGGCGCTGCTGCGCGAGTCGGGTGTGGCCGGCGTCCTCGACGAGCTCGATCGCGAGCTCATCGGGCTCGCGCCCGTGAAGATGCGGATCAGGGAGATCGCCTCGCTGCTGGTCGTGGACAAGGCGCGCGCGGAGCTCGGCGTGCGCGGCGCGAAGCCGTCGCTGCACATGTGCTTCACCGGCAATCCCGGCACCGGCAAGACCACGGTGGCAACGCGCATGGCGACGATCCTGCATCGCCTCGGCCACGTCCGTAAGGGGCACCTGATCGCCGTGACGCGCGACGACCTGGTCGGGCAGTACATCGGCCACACCGCACCGAAGACCCGGGAGGTGCTGAAGCGCGCGATGGGCGGGGTGCTGTTCATCGACGAGGCCTACTACCTGTACCGGCCGGAGAACGAGCGCGACTACGGCCTCGAGGCCATCGAGATCCTGATGCAGGTGATGGAGAACCAGCGCGACGACCTGGTCGTGATCTTCGCCGGCTACAAGAGCCGTATGGACACGTTCTTTCAGAGCAACCCCGGGCTGAGCTCGCGCGTCGCCCACCACATCGACTTCCCCGACTACTCGGTCGAGGAGCTGGAGGCGATCGCGGGCCTGATGGTCCGCGAGCTCGGGCTCGAGCTCTCGCCGGAGGGGCGCGGGGCGCTGGCGCAGTACCTGCGGCTGCGCCGCGAGCAGCCCAACTTCGCCAACGCCCGCTCGGTGCGCAACGCGCTCGACCGCGCGCGCCTGCGCCAGGCGCGCCGGCTGCTCGACGCCGGGCGCGTCGACCGGCAGATGCTCACCACGCTCGAAGCCGCGGACTTCCTGGCGAGCCGCGTCTTTGCCGCGGCGCGAACGCCCCCGGCGCCGAAGGAGGCCGCATGCTGAATCCCGGCTATACCACCGTCTCCAAGTTCCTCATCCAGAACGTGCCGGAAGGGCCGCACGGCCGCGAGCTGGCCGCACTGCTGGTGGACGTTGCGGCCGTGATCAAGGCCATCTCGGCCGCGGTCGGCAAGGGGCCGCTCGCGGGCCTGTCGGGCCTCGCGGGGTCGGAGAACGCCCAGGGCGAGGCGCAGAAGAAGCTCGACGTCGTGGCCGACGAGCTGTTCGTGCGCGGCATCGAGTGGAGCGGCCTGGTCGGTGCGCTTGCCTCCGAAGAGATGAACGACGTCCACTTCGTCGACGGTAGCGGGCGCCTCGCGCTCGTCTTCGATCCGCTCGACGGCTCGAGCAACATCGATGTCAACGTGGCGGTGGGTTCGATCTTCTCCGTGCTCGCGCTGCCGGACCGCACCACCAATCCGGCCGCGGTGCTGCAGCCAGGCACGCGCCAGCTCGCGGCGGGGTACGCGATCTACGGGCCATCGACGCAGCTGATGGTCAGCGTCGGCACCGGCACGCACGGCTTCACGCTCGATCGCGAGATCGGCAATTTTGTGCTCACCCACCCGGACATCCGCATTCCAGAGGCGACCTCGGAATACTCCATCAACGCCTCGAACCGCCGCTTCTGGGAGCCTCCCGTGACGCGCTACGTCGACGAGTGCAAGGCCGGCAGGGAGGGCCCGCGCGGCCGGGACTTCAACACCCGCTGGGTGGCCTCGCTAGTGGCCGACGTGCACCGCGTGCTGATGCGCGGCGGCATCTACCTCTATCCGCGCGACCAGAAGGAGGCGAACCGCCAGGGGCGACTGCGCCTGATGTACGAGGCCAACCCGATGGCGATGCTCATCGAGCAGGCCGAGGGCGTCGCCTCCACCGGCCGGGGCCGCATCCTGGCGGTCGAGCCGCAGACGCTGCACCAGCGGGTGCCGGTGATCATGGGCTCCCGAGAGGAGGTCGAGCGCGTCGAGCGCTATCACGCCGAGTACGACCGCGGCGAAGACAAGCCATACAGCTCGCCGCTGTTCGGCGAGCGCTCGCTGTTCGCCAAGGGCTGAGATCGGTCAGGGAGATTCCGCATGTCCGCACGCCACCCCATCATCGCCGTGACCGGCTCCTCGGGCGCCGGCACCAGCACGGTCAAGACCACCTTCGAGTGGATCTTCCGCCGCGAGAAGATCGAGGCGGCCATCGTCGAGGGCGACGCGTTCCATCGCTACGACCGCAAGGCGATGCGCCAGCACATGCAGGAGGCCGAGACGGCCGGGAACCGGCACTTCAGCCACTTCGGACCGGAGGCGAACCTGTTCGGCGAGCTCGAGGAGCTGTTCAAGAGCTACGCGCTGAGCGGGCTCGGCCGCTCGCGGACCTACGTGCACGACGCCGAGGAGTCGGCCAGGTACGGCGCCGAGCCCGGCACGTTCACCCCCTGGCAGCAGGTCGGCGAGGGCTCGGACCTGCTGTTCTACGAGGGGCTGCACGGCGCGGTGCAGACGCCAGAGCACGACGTCGCGCGGCACGTCGACCTGCTGATCGGCGTCGCGCCGAGCATCAACCTCGAGTGGATACAGAAGCTGCACCGCGACCGGCGCATGCGCGGCTACTCGACGGAGGCGGTCGTGGATACGATCCTGCGCCGGATGCCGGAGTACGTGAACTACATCGTCCCGCAGTTCTCACGCACGCACATCAACTTCCAGCGCGTGCCGACCGTGGACACGAGCAACCCGTTCATCGCCCAGGACATCCCGACGGCAGACGAGAGCTTCCTCATCGTCCGCTTCGCGAACCCGCGCGGCATCGACTTCCCCTACCTGCTGTCGATGATCCACGACTCGTTCATGTCGCGGCCGAACACGATCGTCGTGCCGGGCGGCAAGCTGCCGCTCGCGATGCAGATCATCCTGACGCCGCTGATCCTGCGGATGATGGATACGAAGAAGCGCGCGTACTGAGCGGCTCAGCCGAAGATCTTCTTCATCACCGGGGTCATGCGCCGGATGCCGGCGACCGAGGTCGCCGCCGCCACCCCGCCCATCATTGCGCCGCAGACGCCGCAGGACATCACGTCCTGGCCGGTGAGATACAGGCCCGGCAACCGCGTCCGTGGCCGCAGCCAGTCGGCCCGAAAACGCGCCGGGTCGTGGTCGAGGCCGTATAGCTCGCCGCGGGAGTAGCCGCAGAACCACTGCATGGACAGCGGCGTGGACACCTCCCAGTAGTCGATGTGTCCCCGCACCTGCGGTACCTTGTCATAGAGGTGCTCGAGGAGGCGCTCGCCGTAGGCCTGCTTGAGCGCCTCGTAGTCCTCGCCGCGCTTGCCCCAGGTGCTGCCGGCCCAGCGCTCGAAGATCTCATAGGGCGCCGGAGCCACGATCTCGATCGTCGCGCGCCCCGGGTGGCGGCGCTCGAAGTCGGGGTCCTTGGCCGAGGGGAACGAGATGTAGACGACCGGCAGCGGCCCGTGCGGGTCGGCCAGGAAGCGCTCGAGCGTGCCGTCGTAGTCGTTGTTCGGGTAGACCCAGAAGTTGGTCTTCGGCAGGCCGAGTTCAGCCGCCGTGCTCTTCAGCCCGATGTACATGCCGACGTGGCCGATGCTCGGCTTCACGGTGGTGAGCCGCTGCGCATAGCCGAGCTGCTGCGCGCTGCCCGCCGGCAGGAGCCGTGCGAAGGTGTTGAGCGCGCCGGCGTCCGAGATGACGCAGCGCGACTCGATCACCTGGCCGTCCGCCATGCGCACACCGCAGGCGCGCCCCTCGCGCACCACGATCTCCTCCACGCGGGCGTAGGTAAAGACCTCGCCGCCGGCCGCGCGGATGCGCGGCAGGATCGTCTCCGCGATGCGCGAGGCGCCCCCGACCGGATAGAACCCGCCGTGCTGGTAGTGCCGGGCGATCAGGGCCTGGATGACGAACGCGGAACGCTTCGGCGGCAGGCCGAGATCGCCCCATTGCGCGGTGAGCACGGCGATGAGCTCCGGGTCCGAGGTGATCTCGGAGAGGACCTCCCAGGTCGTGCGCGTGAAGCTGCGCGGCAGCCGGCGGCGCAGCAGCGGCCCGGCCAGGCCCGCCGCCCAGGGCGGCAGGCTGCGCTCCAGCGCGAAGGTGCGCATCCCGCGGGCGACCTCGCCGAGCAGGCCGAGGTAGCGATCGATGGCGCCGGCCTCGCGTGGGAAGTGTGCGACCAGGTTGTCGCGGAAGGCCTCGCGGCCGGCGACCGCGTCGTAGGTCCGCTCACCAATGAAGAAACGGTCGTAGTGCGAGTCCATCGGCGCCCACTGCAGGGCGCCCTGGCTCAGGAAGTCCATCATGCGACGGTTCGCGGTCGCCGCGCCCATGTCGCCCACGTAGTGCACGCCGACGTCCCAGTCGTAGCCGGCGCGGTCGTAGCTGTGCGTGGCGCCGCCGGCGGTGTAGTGCTGCTCCAGCACCGCGACCCGCCAGCCGAGCTCGGCGAGGAGGGCGGCGGTGGTGAGGCCGCCGATCCCTGAGCCGATGACGAGCGCATCGTAGGGGCCCTGCAGGCGGCTCGCGCGGTAGCGGTAGCCGATCCGCAGCGTGCTGGGGGTAAGGTCGCGCATCGCGAAAGCTTATCGCAGCGGCGCCGGATTGGGCATGCAATCCCGGCCTGAACCGATACCGCACCGCCCCTACGTTGCGCGCCGCCTGCCCCTCGCCCATCATCCGGCGTGAGTCGCAGGCGCCGCCGCGCCTGCCTGCCGCACGAGGCCTCGCATGCAACGCACGACGATCACCCTGGACGACGACCTGATGGCCCGCCTCGACGAGTTCATGAGTGAACGGGGCTATGCCAATCGCTCGGAGGCCATTCGCGACCTGGTGCGTGGCGGTCTGGAGCAGTCGGTGGTGCAGGCCGACGGCGCGCGCCAGTGCCTGGGCGCCGCAATCTACGTCTACGATCACGAGGCCCGCGAACTGTCGAGCCGCCTCACGCGCGCGGCGCACGACCACCACGACCTGTCCCTCGCGACGCTGCACGTGCACCTCGATCACGAGACCTGCATGGAAGTGACCGTGCTGCGCGGCCCGGCCAGGGACGTGCGCCACTTCGCCGACCACGTGATCGCCGAAAGGGGGGTGCGCTACGGCAGGCTGGTACTCGTGCCCGTAGATCAGCGTACCGAGACCCACTCGCACGGCGTGACGGGCGCGTCTCCGCACCCGCACTTCCACGTCAAGCGCGGCTGAGGCCTGCTGCGGCGCAATGCGCTGGGACGAAGCCGCCGCGCCGGCGGCGGGTCGCGAGTTGACTTAACGGGGCGCCGCCGGCGCCCCTCTCCAAGTGGTCGGTCACAGATCTGCGCGCGGCCGCGCACCGCCTGCTCGCAGCGCGCAGCCGTGGAGTAGGGTCTTGCCCATTGGCAAACCCGCCGCGAGGCGGGGACGCAAAGCCTCCGGTCCGCGGGCGTGCCCGTGCACGCCGCGGATAGCGGGGTTGCCCGACATCACGCAGGTGACAAATGCCCGCCGTCGGAAAACTCGCGATCGCCTGTCTCAGCCTCGCCGTCATCGCGACGCCGTGCTGCAGTCGCGCCGCCGATCGCTCGTTTGCTGCGGCCGAGGACGTGCTGGCGGCGTTGCCGAGCGCGCGCGAGCCGCTGCGCGAGCGGGCCTCGCGGCTCGAGACGCTGCTGGCCGTGCCCCTCAGGGCGCCGGTCGGGCTTGGGCCGGACTGGCTGCGCGCCCTGTCGCGCCACACCCCGCTCGACCCGGCCGCCGCGCCGGACGATTCGCTGCTGCTCGTGGTGCAGAAGGACCGGCCCGACGGGACCGACCTGGTCACACTGCGTTACCCCATGGTCACCCGTGGCGGCCTGACGGCCTACGCCGGCGCGGGCCTGAACCGGACGGTGTATTACGCCGAGTCGCCCGAGCCGGGCACAACTGCTCTGTCCGGCCCTACGCGCCACCGCTCCCTCGGCGCGGCTGCACAGGTCGGTGCGGCCCTGCGCGTCGGCTCGCAGCTCACGCTCAACGCCGATGTCAGGTGGGCCGAGCTCAATTCGCAGGCTGCGGTTCTGCTCGGCGCAGACGGACCGGTCAGCGCCGATCCGGTGACCGTCGGCCTGTCGCTCGGCTGGCGCTTCCCCTGAGCACGCGCCCGCGCCGATGGTTGCGGGATTGCGGGCTCAGCGGGGCTGATCGGGCCATCGGGCGAGGCGCAGGGGCCCCGCGGCCAGCCGGCCGGGGGCCGCGGCTTCGAGCATGACTTCGCCCCCGCCGCGGCGCAGCTCGAAGTCGCCAAGTTTAATCCAGCGCGACCCCCACATCGTCTGGTCGAGGTGGACCCGCGTTTCGCCGCCGGCGTGACGGACGACGTAGGCCACGGCCGGCGAGTTGCCGCCCAGCACCGGGTACCAGACCGCAATCTCGTAGCGGCCGTTCGCCGGCGCCGCGAGCGCCCAGTGCAGCGTGCCGCCGGGATCGCCTGCCACTGCGAGGTAGCGCCGCTCGGGCAGGCCGCGCCGCAGCCCCAGCCGGTCTATCAGCAACTCGGTGAACCGGCCGAGCCGGGCGACGTCCCAGGGCTCGGCGTCACGCTGGTTCCAGCCGTTCGAGAACGCGGCGACGATCAGCCGGCGGCCGTTCGGCAGCTCGGCATGCATGATCTCCTCGAGCGTGTCGTAGGCGGCGCCGGGCTTGCTCTCGTACAGACTCCCCGGCGGCAGGCCGGGGCCGAGCGCGCTCTCGGAGGAGAAGGTCGGGCGCCGCAGCAGGGCGCGCATGTACGGCGTGGCCTGCGGCTCGATGGCTCCGGAGACGATCGCGAGCATCAGCTGCGCGGCCAGCTCCGCAGACATGGCGTTGGGCCCTAAGCGTTCGCGCGCGGCCTTCTCGAGACCCTCCGGCCACTCGCTCGCGCTCGTCGGGTAGGCCTTCGTGAACAGGCGCTGGTGGCCGAGCAGGCCCGCCCTGTCGAGCAGCAACTCGGTGTAGCGGCGCTGCACGATCCACCCCTCGACGTCGGCCCCCTCGAGCGGGCCGTTGCTCACACCGCTCACGGTGTCGACGACCCGCGCGGTGGCGTCGTTGTCGGAGGCGACGATCATCGGCCGCACGTCCGCATCGAGGCAGTCCGGGCCGCGGCCATGCTCCCGGCACCAGTGCACGGCCGCGACCAGGAACGCGAGCTTCACGCAGCTGGCGGGGTAGACCGGTACGTCACCGTCGAGACTGCCGCGATGCCAGCGCCCGTCGCGGTCCTCGAGCAGCACCGTGACGTTCAGGCGGTCGAAGGGCTGGCCGGCGAGGAATTCGCTGCGCGCCGCCGCCGCCGCCTTCTGCACTGCGGCGTCGTCGACGACCGAAGGCATTGCGGGCGGGGCGGTCGTCGCGGCGGGTGCGGCCGCCGCGAACAGGACGCCGATGACGAGCGCGTCGAGAAGCAGCGCGCTGCGCATCCGCAGGCGGTGCTGCATGACCGCGCCCGTGAGCCACAGCACGGCCACGATCGCCAGTGAGCCGGTCGCGAGGGCGAGCGCGGGCAGGCCCTCCGCGAACCACAAGAGCGGCATCGTCGCGAGGATGGCGGCGGTCAGGTGCAGGCTCGTGAAGCAGCGCTCCGCGCTCGACAGCGGCGGGTCGTAGCGGCGCACCTTCGCGAGATCGAAGCCCGGCCGCGGCGCCAACGCGCCGGCCGTCGCCGGGACCGGGTGCCAGCCGGGCGGCATGAACCACACGAGGAGCCGATCGCGCCAGCGCTCGGCCGCCCACGACCGGCGCGCGAGCTCGGCGTACACCTCGAGGTTGGCCCACAGCGGGTCCCAGGAGTCGAGCGGCGAGCGGGTGCCGTATACGCAGGGCTCGTCCTCCTCGACGAACGTGCCGAACAGCCGGTCCCAAAGCATGAAGATGCCGCCGTAGTTGCGGTCGATGTAGCGGTCGTTGACGGCATGGTGCACGCGGTGGTTCGAGGGCGAGGCGAACCAGCGGTCGAACCGGCCGAGCTTGCCGACGAGCTCGGTGTGGATCCAGTACTGGTAGAGGAGGTCCACGATCGCCGCGACCGCGAACATGGCCGGCGGCACGCCGGCAATCGCCATCGGCAGGTAGAAGATCCAGCCGAGCAGGGCGCCGCTGCTCGTCTGGCGCAGGGCGGTCGAGAGGTTGTAGCACTGGCTCTGGTGATGCACGACGTGCGACGCCCAGAACACCGCACTCTCGTGGCCGATTCGGTGGTTCCAGTAGTAGCAGAAGTCGTAGAAGACAATCGCCAGCGCCCACGGCCACCAGCCCTCCTGCGGCCAGGAGGCGAGGGCGAGGTGGGCGAAGACAGCCGAGTAGATGCCGACGCTCAGCGCGCGCAGGAACAGGTTCGCAATCTGACTGATCACGCCGAGGCTCAAGCTGTTGACCGCATCGTTCAGCCGGTACACCGGGCGTCCCGTCAGGCGGCCCCACACGTACTCGGTGGCGATCAGCAGGAAGAAGACCGGGGTGGCAAGGGCGATGGCGCGACCCATGTTCGGTTCACTCCCCGACGTGCCAGTCCCGCGAGCGCTCCACGGCCCGCGACCACTGCGTGAGGCGCGCCGCGGCCTCCGCGCGCGGCATCGCCGGTTCGAAGCGCCGGTCGACCCGCCAGTTTGCCGCCACCTCGCGCTCCGAGCTCCAGAAGCCCGTGCCGAGGCCCGCCAGGTACGCCGCACCGAGCGCGGTCGTCTCGGTGATCTTCGGCCGCACGACCGGCACGCCGAGCAGGTCGGCCTGGAACTGCATCATCAGGTCGTTGGCTGTGGCGCCGCCGTCGACCCGCAGCTCGAGCAGAGGCTGCTGCGCGTCGCGCTGCATGGCGAATAGCACCTCGGCGCTCTGGAAGGCGATCGACTCGAGGGCCGCGCGCGCGATGTGCGCCTTGGTCGTGCCGCGGGAGAGCCCGACCATCGTGCCGCGCGCGTAAGCGTCCCAGTGAGGGCTGCCAAGCCCGGTGAAGGCGGGCACGAGGTAAACGCCACCGCTGTCCGTGACGCTCGCGGCGAGCGGCTCAACCTCGGCCGACTTGGCGAAGAACCCGAGGCCGTCGCGCAGCCACTGCACCACGGCGCCGCCAACGAACACCGCTCCCTCGAGGGCGTAGTGAAGCGCGTCGGTCTGCCACGCCACCGTCGTGAGCAGCCGGTTGCCGGAGACGAGCGGCTCGAGGCCGGTGTTCATCAGCATGAAGCAGCCGGTGCCGTAGGTGTTCTTGGCCATGCCCGGCTCGAAGCACGCCTGGCCGAACAGCGCGGCCTGCTGGTCGCCGGCGATGCCGGAGAGCGGCAGCTCGCGGCCGCCGATGGTGGCGCTCGCCTGCCCGTGGTGCAGGCAGGACGGCACGACCTGCGGCAGCAGCGGCCGCGGGATGCGCAGCAGCTCGAGCATGAACTCGTCCCAGTCGCCCGTGGCAAGGTTGAGCAGCAGGGTGCGGCTCGCGTTCGACGCATCGGTCAGGTGCTGTCGGCCGCCGGAGAGCTTCCACGCGAGCCAGCTGTCGATCGTGCCAAAGGCGAGCTCGCCGCGCCCGGCACGGCGACGCAGCGCCGGATCGCTGTCGAGGAGCCACGCGAGCTTGGTTCCGGAAAAATACGGATCGAGCAGCAGGCCGGTGCGCCGCGCGATCTCCGCCTCGAGGCCCTCGGCCTTCAGGCGCGCGCAGAGATCGGCGGTGCGGCGGTCTTGCCAGACGATCGCCGGGGCCACCGGCCGCCCGGAGGTGCGGTCCCAGAGCACGGTCGTCTCGCGCTGGTTCGTGATGCCGACGGCGGCGAGATCGTCGGCGGAGGCGCGCGCCCGCGCGAGGACCTCTGCGATGGTGGCTGCCTGAGTGGCCCAGATCTCCTCCGCGTCGTGCTCCACCCAACCGGAGCGGGGGAAGTGCTGCGTGAACTCGCGCTGGGCGGTCGCGACTACCGCCCCGTCGTGGTCGAAGAGGATCGACCTCGAGCTGGTCGTTCCCTGGTCGAGCGCCAGCACGAAACGCTTCATGGTGCCCCCTTGATCGCCGCCAGAGGATGGGCGGCGAGCCACGCGTCGAGCTTCGCTGCGGCGCCGCCCGGCACCCGCAGCCCGAGCTTCGTGCGCCGCCAGAGCAGGTCCTCGGCCGTTCGGGCCCACTCCTCGCGGCGCAGGTAGTCGATCTCCGCCGCATGGAGCCCCGGCAGCACTTCCTCCCCGAGGTCTTCCCGACCGCGGCGCCCGGCGAGGAGGCGCCGGATGCGCGTGCCGTAGGCGCGGGCGTAGCGCAGGCGCAGCTCCGACGGCAGCCACGGGTACTCGCGCTCCATCTGCCGCAGAAAGGCGGCGAAGTCGGCGCGGGGGATATCGCCGCCCGGAAGGGGGGCGGTGCGCGTCCAGGGCGGGCTGCGATTGCCGAGCCTTGGCGCCAGCAGGCCGAGCACGTCCTCCGCCAGCCGGCGATAGGTCGTGATCTTGCCCCCGTACACCGACAGCAGCGGCGGCCCGTGCTCATCGAGCTCGAGCAGGTAGTCGCGCGTGACGCTCTTCGGGTCGTCGGTCGACTTCGCGAGCAGTGGCCGCAGGCCGGCGAAGCTCCACACCACGTCCTCGCGCCCGAGTTCGGCGGCGAAGTAGCGGTTCGCCATGGCGAGCAGGTAGTCGATTTCCGACTCATCGATGGACGGGGCGGCGAGATCGCCCGTGTAGTCGCGCTCGGTCGTGCCGATGACGGTGAAATCGCCCTCGAACGGAATGCCGAAGACGACGCGGCCGTCAGGGGCCTGGAACAGGTACGCGAACTCGCCAGCGTAGACTCTGGGCACGACGATGTGGCTGCCCTTGATCAGCCGCGGGTGGTGCCCAGCCTTGACCGGCGAGGCATGGTCGAGGAACTCGGCCACCCACGGGCCCGAGGCGTTGACGACGGCGCGGGCATGCACGATCCTCCGCGACCCGCCCGCCGCCTCGAGCGTGGCTGACCAGCGGTCACCTTCGCGACGGATTGCCGTGCAGCGCGTGCGCGGCAGGATCTCGGCACCGTGCTCGTGCGCATCGAGTGCGGTGAGGATCACGAGCCGCGCGTCGTCGACCCAGGCGTCGGAGTAGAGGAAGCCGCGGCGGTAACGCTGGTCGAGCGGCGCGCCGGCCGGGTGCTGCCGCAGGTTCACGGCCTGCGAGCCGGGCAGGATGCGCCGCTTCGCGAGGTGATCGTAGAGGAAGAGCCCGGCCCGGATCATCCATGCGGGGCGCAGGTGGCGGTCGTGCGGCAGCACGAAGCGCAGCGGCCGTACGATGTGCGGCGCGGCGGTGAGGATGATCTCGCGCTCGGCCAGCGACTTGCGCACCAGCTTGAAGTCGTAGTACTCGAGGTAGCGCAGTCCGCCGTGGATCAGCTTGGTGCTGGCCGAGGAGGTGTGCGCGGCGAGGTCGTGCTGCTCGCACAGCGCCACGCGCAGGCCGCGGCCGGCGGCGTCGCGCGCGATGCCCGCGCCGTTGATGCCGCCCCCGACGATGAGCAGGTCCAACTCCGCGTTCACTGAGGTCGCTCCCCGCCCGGCACGCTCATCGATAGATCAGGATGTCCTCGCGGGCCTCGCGCCAGGCGCGCTCATCGGCACGCGCCAGCTTCTCGAGGTCGGCCGGGCCCGCCGCCGGATCGTCCACCCACGCGCGCAGCTGCTCGCTGCCGTTGATGAGGTCGATCGCGAGGCGGTCGCGCTCGTATTCGTAGGGGAAGTCGCGCCACAGCGGGTAGTCACGGTGCACCTGCCGAAGCGCCTTGAAGGCGAGCGCGACAAGGCGCCAGGGCCGGAAGGCCTCGTGATCGTAGGCCGGGCCATCGACGTGCACCTGCAGCCCCGCGCAGAGCTCGCCCGCGTGCTTGTGGAACGTCGGCTCAAACCAGCACGGTCGCAGTCGGCAGCCGGCGAGCCACGGCGGCGCCATGGTCCGCATCGCGGCGACGATGCCCGGGACGTCGAGCCCGGGGGCGCCGAGGAGCTCGAGCGGGCGCGTGGTGCCTCTGCCCTCGGATAGCGTGGTGCCCTCCAGCATCACCGTGCCCGGATAGCAGCGCGCCATCCAGGGGTTCGGCGCGTTCGGGCTCGGGTTCACCCAGGTGCGCTCGAGGAGCGGCCAGCCGAACCCCGGCGTCCGCTCCGGTGCCCAGCCCTGCATCTCGACCACGCGGTAGTCGACGTCGAGGCCGAAGTGCCGGATGAACCAGCGTCCCATCTCCCCGAGCGTGAGCCCGTGGCGCATCGGCATCTCGGCGGCGCCGACGAAACTCTCCCAGCCAGGCCGCAGCGTGAGGCCCTCGACGGGCCGCCCGATCGGGTTCGGCCGGTCGAGCACCCATACGGACTTGCCGGTGCGGGCGGCACCCTGCAGCACGTAGAGCAGTGTGGTGAGGAAGGTGTAGATGCGGCAGCCGAGGTCCTGCAGGTCGACGAGCAGGACGTCGAAGGTGTCGAGCATGGCGTCGGTGGGCCGACGCACCTCGCCGTACAGGCTGAACACCGGGATGTCGAGCGCCGGATCGCGAAAATCGGCTGACTCGACCATGTTGTCCTGCTTGTCGCCGCGCAGGCCGTGCTGCGGCCCGAACGCGGCCGTGAGGCGCAGCTCCGGCAGCGCGGCGAGCGCGTCGAGGGCGTGCCGCAGGTCGGCGGTGAGGGAGGCTGGATGGGCCAGCAGCGCGAGGCGGCGCCCGTGCAGCGGCGCACGCAGCGCCGCCTCCTCGAGCAGCCGGTCGAGGCCGAACCTCACGTGGCCGGATCCCCCACGGCGCCCGCGAGGATATCGTCGCTGCCGACGGATGGACCACCCACCTGCAGCGCGAAGCCGAGCCGGTGATGGAAGTCCGGCAGCGCCGCCGGATGGGTCAGCGCCCAGTAGGTGAGCCGGCCGTCGGCTTCCTCGATCACCGCAGCGAGCCCGGCACGCAGGGTCTGGCCGGACGCGGGCATCGGCAGTTCCTCGAGGTGCGTCACCGCGTGGAGCACCAGGCTGCGCCGCGTCGGACGCACCGCGACGCGCGGCGGGCGGCGCACGGCGATCGGCGACATGCCCCGGCGGTAGCCCACGAAGCCGTACATCGCCCATTCGGTCGAGGGCGAGAAGTTGAGCTCGCAGTAGGCGTCGACGTTCGGCAGGGCGACGAAGATCTCGAAGCACGTGTGCTGCCACAGCTCGTCGCGACGGGCCGGCGTGGCGAGGTGCGGCACGGCGATGCGGTCCATGTCGGCGTCGAGGGCGAAGCGTACGGCCAGCTTGCCGGCACCGCCGACGCGGGCGCTCGCCGTCAAGCCGCGCACGGCGGTGCTCGGCGTGGACGGGTGGCAGGTCAGTGTCACCGTCTGGGGGCTGGTTCTCTTCATCCGCGCGGATTCTATCCGGCTTTGGTGTTCTGTCTCAGATTGGTTGGAGTTGGTCCGGGTCCGGCCGCTCCAGCCATTGCAGCACCGCTTCCGCGAAGCGCTCGCACTCGCCGATCGCCCGCTCCCAGGCCCGGATGCGGGCGTCGTGGTCCTGCCCGTAGCGGTAGAAGTCCTGCCGCTCCGGCAGCTTGCCGCCGGGCAGGGTGGCCAGGAACTGCGGCGACGGGGCGACCAGCAGCACGTCGTCGAGCCAGGGATGAGCGCGCGGCGCCCGCCGCCACGGCAGGTGCTTGTCGAGCCAGCCGGGGGTCACGTAGTCGTTGAAGTGCGGGTAGAGCACGACGCGCGACCGCGGGCCCGAGCGGGTGAGGCGCCCGTAGGGCAGCCGCAGGTGGTAGTCGACAAGCGCGCCGTCCCAGTAGTTTCCGGCAGGCGCACCGGGGATGTCGCGGACCGGCGGACACAGCAGCGGGATGCTGCCAGAGGCGAGCAGCGCATCCTCGGTGTTGCCGGGCTGCAGCGGAACCCGGACGAGGCCGAACGCGTCGAACGGCGCGGTGAGGAAGGACGGCGCGCCAGCCTGGAAGAGCACCCGCTCAAGGAAGGCGGCGAGCCGCGACCTCGCCAGGGCGTTGCTCAGCACCGCGCGACCGAAGGCAAGCTTCGACTCCCGCCCCGCGAGCGGGCCCCGCGCCCGCGCCGTGATGACCGTGAGCGCGATGCCGGGACGGACCTCGAGGGGGTGGCCGGCGAGCACCGCCTGCGGCATGCGGCGGCACATGGCCTGCACCTCCGCGGGTGGCGGATGTGCCGTGAAGCGCTGCTCGTGAACGTAGGCGTGCTGCAGACGATCGAGGGCTGCGCAGGGGTCCGGCTGCGCGAGTGCGGCCATGCGCCAGGCCCCGATCGAGGCGCCGATCAGCTCGAGCGCGGGCGCGCGCTGCAGCCACTCCCGGTGCAGCAGCTTGTCGAGCGGGATCAGCGCCAGGCCCTTCGGGCCGCCGGCCGCCGCCGGGATGCAGGCGATGTCGGCGGGCGCGAGGCCGTTGGCGCGCACGTGGGCGACGGCGCCGGGGCCGGCGCGAAGGGACATCAGCGGCATGCGACTCATCGTCGAAATGGTCGCGGCAGTCCGCGGCGTTGGCAAGCGCAGGCGCCGCTCAAAGCAGGTCCTTGAGACGGAGCCAGAGCATGGCGAGCACCAGCGCCGGCGTGCGCAGGTGCGCGCCGCCGGGGAACACGTGATGGGTGAGCCGACCGAAGAGGTCGAAGCGCTCGGCCTGGCCCGCGATGGCCTCGGCGGCGAGGCGGCCTGCCATGCCGCCCATCGCGATGCCGTGGCCCGAGAACCCCTGCAGGTAGTAGACGTTGGGGGCGAGCCGGCCGAAATCCGGGGCGCGGTTCATGGTGATGTCGACGTAGCCGCCCCAGACGTATTCGAGCCGGACGTCCGCGAGCTGAGGGAAGACCGCCACCATGCGGGCACGGGTCGCCCGCCCGGTGTCCGCCTCGTTGATGCCCGAGTAGCTCACGCGTCCGCCAAAGAGCAGGCGCTGGTCCGCCGAGCCGCGGAAATAATCGAGCACGAAATTGATGTCGGCGACGGCGACGTTGCGCCGGATCAGTTCGCGCAGGCGGGACTCTCCGAGCACCTCGGTCGCGCAGACGTAGGTGCCGACGGGCATGATTCGCCAGTCCGTGCGCATGGGCAGGCCGTCGACGTACCCGCCGCGGGCCAGCACC
>Ga0209048_10002712_pt1 | contig 17435 bp, 16 predicted proteins | sample FrelakmetCRP12CR_FD_187146 | JGI IMG/M metagenome (GOLD analysis project Ga0209048, IMG submission 187146) | Freshwater lake sediment microbial communities from the University of Notre Dame, USA, for methane emissions studies - CRP12 CR (SPAdes)... | ecosystem: Environmental > Aquatic >... | reverse complement strand
GTGTCACAGTGTAGCCGAACAGGTTTTTGAACAGCAGCTGCAGGAAATTGATATCAAGGAGCCGGTGATCATGGTCGGGGGCACGTCACTCATTGAGGGACTGGTGTTTGCGATGGGGGAACTGCTCCAGACAAAGATAGTCGTACCGCCCTATTCACAGTATATTGGTGCTGTGGGGTCAGCGTTGCTTGTATCTGGTTTTATAAAGGACGATTAGATGCCTGCCATTGAGTACTTTGAAGTAGAATGCCCAGAGCCGGTGGGGGCTGAGTACTACAGGCAGATTGCAAACGATGTCCTGCTGGACCACAACCTCCTGAGAGTTATCCACAAGCTCCATATTTTTATTGATCCGAAAGTGCCGATCTTTGTTGCAGTAGGCATTTTGAAAAAGATTACCACACGCGTCCGTGTAGGAGATTTTGCCAATGTGAATCCTCTGGAAGGCAAAATCACTCTCGTTATTTCAGATGAAACATACCTTGCACCCATGCTAAAAATTTTCTGGCAGAAATTCGGCAAAGACCATGTGGAACAGCCGGATCGTTTCACCGTGATCCTGTATGATGTCAAGGCAGACCTCAAAGAGATAGAAGAGATTATTGTTGCCGATCCGAGCGAGGCGCTCTACAAGGATCTCATTTATGCATTCCGGTGTATTGCACCGGAAGGATTCCGCCTAAGAAGTGAGAGATTCAGCAAAGAAAAATTCTCATTTGTGGCGAGTGAAAACACCCTTGTCGAGCTCATCGATGAGATCATCAGGGAAAGATTTGAACGTATGGGGGAGGTGCCATGACTCTTGTACCAATCACATACAAGGGGGGTATCTACCAGCATGATATTGTCATCGATCTCATCGAAGATCTTGGCGGGTATATTATCCAAAAACACGTCATTGCTGCAGAGGTCGTGCTCCAGTGCTTTGTTCCCCGTGACGATATCGAACTCATCCGCCAGATCGCAAAGCCGCTTTTTGGGGAGGTGACCGATACGCCACTTGTCGGCACAGAGATTGCAATCGTAAGTATGAGTCTTGAGATCCACCATCTGCCACACCCCTCCTGTGATATCGCGGAATATGTGCGGCGGATCGGGGCCAAGAGCAATATGGTGAGTCTCGCACGCGGCCCGGGAAAAAGGATCGCCGGTTTAAATGATGAGGAAAGGGATGTCATCAACGAACACGATATTGCAGTATATCTTATGGGTAATTTTGAAACCTGCATTGAATACAAAATGCCCACACTCCGAAGAGGGATTGAGATACCGATCGTGCTCTGCGGGGGTCCGGACAAAGAAACCTTAAAAAAGATTATTGATCCACCAGTCGACGGATATGTCGGCAATGTCGGCAGGTTCATGCGCCGGACGAAAGAGGCCGATGAAATTGGTAAGCTCGATGAAATCGTTGACGAGATCACACGGGTTCTTGAAAAAAAGCGTGAAGAAATCCAGAAAGATCCCCTCTCTGTTTCTCCTGCGAGACTTATGGGTCTGATTAAAGAAAAGGTGCACGCTATCCATGCTGTTACCTCGCCGACCCCACTCACGGTTCAGATGGCCGGGCTTCGGGTAAAGCTACCCTACGATACATTTGCCAGAGATCTAATGCAGCTTGAGATTGAGGACGGAATAAAGCTTGGTGATATTTCCGAAATTGTTCCTTCACGAATGCGGGACTATATCCTTATAAAAATCCTGCCATTCTCAGAAACGAATACGGTGATTTAATGGAGAAAACAACCAAAGAGCAATTTGAAGAGCGTCTTGCACAGATTGTAGCGCGTGGAGCAGATGTCACTGCTGATGAGTGGATGCAGGAGATTGAAGAGGAGTATGGACGTGTACCACTCATCTTTAAACGGATGGGGGAACGCCCGGAGGTACTTATCTCCCATCTTCTGTACAAGGGCACTGTTGCTCAGACGAGCCCCCTCGATCCAAAGTATGTGGAACTCATCAGCCTTGCGGTAGGAGCGGCACTCAAATGCCCGCACTGTACCGGTTATCACATGCAGGCAGCTCTCAAAATGGGCGCGAGCAGGGAAGAGATCCTGGAGGTGATACTGCTTGCCGGCATGATCTCCAACTCATCGGTGCTCGCGAACTCTTACCGTATCTTCGACGAAAAGATGGAACGGTGTATACCTTGTGAGACAAAAGGAGTGAGCAAAGTAAAATCCAGACGAAAAACGGCGAAATTTAAAAAGAAATAATAATTCCTTCAAATGTGGTGATTGTCCACCGATCTTTTTAATCACATAGGGTCCATTTTTTATCATAATGTGCAGGATCGAATCCTCTAAATAGTGACTCCGGACAGAATTATGTGATAGATCTCTGAACGGTGGGGTGATTAAAAACCTGTTCGGGATTACGGATACATCATGAAATCCATCATTCTTGCTGGAGGTGTCGGGACGAGACTCTGGCCACTCTCCCGACAGTATTATCCAAAGCAGTTCATACCGCTTGATGGTCATTCGCTTTTTCAGAAGACGTATGAACGGGCAACCCGGCTCTCAGATCCCGACGGGATATTTGTGGTGACCAGCGAAATCAACCAGTATCTCGCCCGTAACCAGATTGAGGAGCTGGGATTCACCATTTCTGATGATCATCTTCTTGCAGAACCGGAAGGGAAGAACACGTTGCCTGCCATCGCATGGGCAATGCAGAGAATCCGGACAATTTTTTGCTCTGCTACAGCGGTTGTATTCCCCAGTGATCACATTCTGGGGGATTCCGCACTTGATCAGATTCGCGCTGCCGAACCACTGTCCAGAAAAAACCTTGTCACGTTCGGTATAAAACCAACCTCCCCCCAGACAGGCTATGGGTATATTAAACCGGGAAAACCGCTTTCCCTGGGGTCTGTTGTTGACGAATTCAAAGAGAAGCCTGATGAAAAAACAGCGAAAGAATATGTTCAGAAGGGATATCTCTGGAACAGCGGAATATTTCTCCTCTCTACTGACTCTTTTTTTCAGGAACTGAAAAAATATCGTCCGGATCTGTTCAATGCATTCGCTGAAGGATGCTTTGCGGATTATAAGAAGCTTGAATCGATCTCCATCGATTACGGACTGCTGGAACACTCAAAAAGGGTTGCTGTTGTGACTCTTGAAACTGAGTGGAGTGATCTGGGTACATTCAAAGCCTTTTACGATATCGAGCTGCATGATAGCGAGGGTAATGTTGGTAACGCCGAATATTTTTCAGCAAAAAATAATTTTGTGCAGGCACCGGGAAAACATGTTGGACTGATTGGAGTTCATGACCTCATTGTTGTTGACACATCCGATGCCCTCCTTATATGCGACAACCGGCATACAGAGCAGGTAAAACAACTTGTCAACCGATATAATGAGCGCGGTGATCCGGTCACAAAATTCCACCGGCAGGTGCACCGCCCATGGGGATCTTACACAGTTCTTGAAGAAACGGAAATCTATAAAATCAAACGAGTGAGCGTTAAACCTGGCCAGAGACTCTCTCTTCAGCTGCATCATCACCGGAGTGAACACTGGGTCGTGGTAAGCGGGACTGCGGAAGTCGAACTGAACGGAGAAAACCGGTTCCTCAGGCAGGGTGAAAGCACGTTTGTCCGCAGTGGCATGAGGCATCGTTTAAAAAACCCGGGTATTATACCACTTGAAGTCATTGAAGTGCAGTTGGGAGAATACCTTGAAGAGGATGACATTGTCAGGTTTGATGACGAGTATGGAAGAAAATAAAAACACTTCCTGATTATTGCCTCATTAAATGGAAAATATCACCTTATAGATAAGAAAAGGAACTAAAACGAGGGTGTGTCATTTTCTTTTTTCGTTTTTATGATGTTTTAATACGTATTGATTTGTGTCCCGATCATCAGCAGGTATCAGGAACTTCCTGCCATTTCCGATTAGATCCATTCTCCCCGCTGCTTTGAGTCCTTCAATAATCAGTTGCCTGTTCCTGGGATCACGGTACTGCATCAGTGCCCGCTGAATTTTCTTTTCAATGCCTTTCGGTACATGAACCGGCTCAAGCGTGAAGGGATTAAGGCCCGTACAATACATACAGGTCGATACACTCATCGGCGTGGGTGTGAAGTCCTGAACCTGTTCAGTGTAGAGCTGGTGGTCACGGATATAAATTGCAAGCTCGATCATATCAGTGATGGAGCAGCCAGGATGTCCCGACATGAAGTACGGGAGCAGATACTGGCGTCTCTTTTTTCCCTGCTGCAATGTTTCGAAACGTTCGCAGAACCGATTAAAAACTTCACGTCCGGGTTTATTCATTATTTCAGTAACCTTTTTTGTCACATGTTCAGGTGCAACCTTGAGATGCCCGGAGACGTGATGATAACCTATCATTTCAAGGTATCCGGAATCGTCCGCCAGTGCGAGGTCATACCGTATGCCGGAACCAATAAAGACCTTTTTCACCCCCGGAATTTCTCGGAGTTTTTTGAGGAGTTCGACCTGGTCGCTGTGACTCGTTTTCAGGGTTTTACATAAGGGGCTGCAGTGTTTATCACGGCAGACCCCATATTTTTCCCAGAGAGAACAGGAAAGGCAGTACATGTTCGCGGTTGGACCACCGACGTCCTGCACGATACCTTTGAATTCCGGCATCCGGGTCATTCTGGTTACTTCGCGGATGATCGATTCGGTGCTGCGGCTCTGGATGATTCTGCCCTGGTGATGAGTTAAGGCGCAAAACGAGCAGGCACCAAAACATCCCCGGTGACTCGTTACCGAGAACTGTACAGATTCGAGTGCAGGGACTCTTTCTGTATATGAGGGGTGAGCACGGCGCGAGTAAGGCAGATCATAGATATGATCGAGTTCTTCTGTAGACAACGGCAGCGCCGGGGGGTTCTGGATGACAACAGTCTTCGGGTGGGATTGTGCTATCGTCCTGCCCCGTACAGTATCCTGTTCGTAGTAGTGCAGGGCAAACGCACGGGCGTATGATATTTTATCCAATGCGACCTCGGTAAACCCGGGAAGTTCAATAATCCCCTCCGGCCTTTTACTACGCCACTCCGCTATTTCCATCCCGAATACTGTTCCACGGACATCCCGCAATGAAGAAATGGTTTCACCGCAAGCAAGCCGCCGGGCTATCTCAACAACCTGCCTCTCCCCCATGCCGAATATCAGAAGATCTGCCGGGGCATCAGCAAGGATAGATTGCCGGACGCGATCCTGCCAGTAATCGTAATGGGCGAACCTTCTCAAGCTTGCCTCGATACCCCCGATGACAATCGGAGTGTCAGGAAACAGTTCGTGTACCCGGTTGGTGTAGACAATAGTCGCACGATCAGGTCGTTTGGGGATCCCCCCCGGAGAATAGACATCATCACTCCGGCGTTTAAGATTGGGAGTGAAATTATTTACCAGGGAGTCAACATTTCCCGATGATATACCGAAGAACAGTCGCGGTTTTCCAAGCACCGTGAAATCAGCAGCAGTGATCCAGTCGGGCTGGGAAATGATTCCAACCGTAAAGCCGGCATCCCACAGGATCCTGCCTATTAGTGCTGTCCCAAAGGAGGGATGATCAACATACGCATCCCCTGTCACCAGGATGATATCAAATTGCCGGATACCAAGCTTATTTCTCTCAATTTTTGACAGGGGAAGAAATCCTGGTTGATATGTCATAAAGATTGAATGGATTAGTAAATATTCTTATGAGTAAAAATATTCTTCACGATGAAGATCTGCCAGTCAGGTCCCGGATGATATCCGCAAGTCCATCTGGCAGATCGTCTGTCTGTTCTTCGTCCTGTGGGGATTGTTCACTGGATTCACTCGAATCCACTTCCTCGATTATACTGGGAGAGGTCGTCTCCCCTTCGTTTCCCAGTACTGGAAGATGAACCTGGGTCTTCTTATCAAATTCCCGTCGTGCGGAAAGACCGGTAAATTCAAAAATAACTGCTTCAACAATAAGATAGGTTATTGCTTTTTCCCTGAGGCAACCGGTAAGGGCATGCCCGGAACGGCCTACTGACGCGTGATAATGGATGTGCGGGCCACCATCACCCGAATAGATTGTTCCTACACCGAAGACTTCCCAACCCCCCTCAAACATAACAAAATGAGGAACTGGAGGTATTACCGGCTCTTCGGGCCCGGTTACCATTCTCCCGTTCATCAGGGCGCCAAGGAAGAGAATAGAACCAGCCCGGATTGATTTGTCATCGATGAACTGTCGCAGCGAGACCAACATATCTTCGCCATTATCGATCCTCACGACAAAAATCCTGCCGAGTTGGCCTTCCGTATATTGCATATAATCAGATTCCCTTTTTGGTATTCATATGGTTTGTGCGGATTTATATCTTACATGATCACGACCAAAACGGCGTTTAACTTAATGCTAAACGTCAGAAAATGATAATTGGTTCATAATCACACGTTTCTGGAATTTGTAGGGTAAAAAGCTCATATCCCCCGGCACCTCAGCCACCAAACTCCCTGAACCCCATGAGCCTCCATAACTCGGGGGGCTGAAGTGTATAAAGGGAACGAACGCGGCGTTCATTCCCATAATACCTAAGGAGGCACCTGTTTCCGCTACGCGGATGTTGAGTGCTTTCATAGCCCGCTCTACTTAGTCCCCCACACCCAGTGCGGTTCCATACACCAGCTATTCACCCCACATCGACAGATCGGCAGGTGCATGCTTCTGGATTATAGTCATATCTGAAAGGAAACGGGAGAATGCATCCCACTCCAGTTTTTCCTTGTACCGGTTATCTTTCCAATGCCCGAAACGCGTGGAGGGAGTAGCGATAGATAGTATTACCTGCACAACAGCTACCTCACAAAGCACTTCAGCAGTGATGAGAATGTACGATTGAATGGACGCAACAAAGGTAAGATCAACGTAATTGCTAACAAAATGATTCCTGTCAGCATGCAGTATTTCCATTTTCGAACAGGACTGCGTCATACGAGTTAACCTCAAGGTTGCTTTCGAAGAGTGGAGGAATCACCGTGACGAGATCCAGCCCGATTATATAGATGACCAGAGTCACGATATCAAGTATTACCAGTTGTTTTATTTCACTCACAACTATTATCCATTAGAACTCAATCTTCGGAGGAGTTTTGATCGCTTCTTCAAATTGCAGGTATTCAAGCTTGATGAGCCCGATTAGTCGTCCGATGATATTTGAGGGGATAGTATCCATCATCGTGTTGAACTCCTGTGAGATGTTGTTGTAGGTGTAGCGCTGCCGGGCAATCTCTTCCTCAATTCCTTTTACCGCGTCCATAAGATTGGTTACGGTCGTTGAAGTCTTAAGATCAGGATAATTTTCTGCCACAGCTAACAGACGCCCGAATATCGAACGGGATTCGGCTTCGACTTTATTTAAGTCGCCAGGCCCGGCGGTGGCGACACTTGCCCGCATTGCGGTAATACGTTCGAAGGTTTCTTTCTCAAACTTCGCATAGCTCTTTACTGAGCCAAGGAGTTGGTCGATCATGTCCAACCGTTTCTTCATGGCCACGCGGATCTGTCCAAGCGTTGCCTCGGACGAATTTTTTAGGCTGAAAAACCGGTTATAGATGCCGATAGCCCAGAAGAACAGTCCTACAATGACAAGGGCTATGACGCCCAGTACAATCCATCCTATGAGATTCTCAAACATTGTTACTCAGAATAATGATGATCGTTCAAAAAGATAAGATCATGGGAAGGGTGTGATGAGAAACACGAAAAAAAACGCACAAAAAGGAGGGTGATGGACATTATTGTAGGGTGAGTGCTCCCACTACCCGGAGCTTGCCACCTTCGAGATAATGAAGCACTACCCGTGCACCGGGTGGATAAACAAGCGCTTTTTCCATAGTCAGGGTAATGATCGGCATCCTCCAGTCACCTTCAACTGTGATTTTCTCCAGACGTGTAGGCAGGAACTGCATCCAGTGACCTGCGTACAGAATCATACCCTCATTGAGCGGAGCAGGCCAGTACTTCACGAGCTGGGCTTTTCCAGAAATGGTGGTAGCATATTTAATAGCGGGATCATTGGTCAGGACAAAACCCCGATCCAGATCTTCTGATTCAATATTTTTCACGGCAAGTCCAACCCGGTCACCTGTTATGGCAATCTCTGCATCATCATCCTGTTTCTGGATAGAGCGGATCTGGGCGGATTTTTCTGTCGGAAGGACTTTGAGAGTATCATGCTTTTTGATACTTCCCTGTGCAACACTACCAAGAACGACAACTCCGACTCCTTTCACATTGAAATGCGCATCCACGGGAACGGTCCCTTTTCCTGCGGTATCGTGTACTTTCTGGTGAGCGGTCTGTTTTACGGAAATGTCGAGCAATTTCTCGCGAAGGCCAACGATATCCTCCTCAATTACTTCGTAGTGTTCCAGAACTGTGCCCTTGATAAGTGGGGCGATCTGATCCGGCGTGATATAATTTTTCAAGATGAGATAACCCGTGGATTTGCCGGAGCACTGGAGCATCAGCACACATTCACCGAATGTAGCGTTGATTTCATCGACTACCAGAACAACGCGATCTGCAAAGGATACTGCGAAAAACAGTGAGGATAGTTTCTCCGGATACCGCGTTGGTTCAATAAACGTGACGGTTGCGTCACCTTTTTTCAGGTTATAAAAGGTGATATCGCTGGTCGTGCCTTTCTTTCCCAGATCTTTAGCATAATCGGGAGGGGCGATAATTGCAACGTTGATATTAGACATACAAAGAAGAGTATTCTTTTTTAAGAATATGAGGATATATATCGGATGGCAAAAAGATGGTTAAGTCCGGGTTATTTGTCAGCTACGAGAAGATATCTCCAGCAGATTAGAGAGGACAGAAGGGTAAACCGCAGTACTCTGGTCAGCGTTTTATCGAATGATAGAAAGAACCTTTCGATCGCTTGTGTATGGGGAACTAGCTGGCTGGTGTGGTACCCCCCAGAGAGTGGAAAGGCAAGGGGATCGCGGAATTTTACCTTCTGCTTCGAAAAACCCGCCTTTTCAAGGTTGATCTGATAATATGTCAGCTTTTGGGGGTTGAACTCCTCGTGACCTATTCTTTTCCTTGCGAGGGTGATGAAGGGGTTTAAGTTGGTCTGGAACACCAGTACCCGTGTATTACAAATCCGGTTGATCTCTTGTGTTGCCTGAGGAAAATCCAAGTGTTCGACACATTCGCGCAATATCACCGTATCGAAATAGTTATCCTCAAAAGGAGTCTGGTAGATGCCATGAGGAAGTTCATCGACATCATTCCATTTTTTTGCGAGTTCACGGGTGTGCAGGTTCGGTTCGATGGCGGTGACCTCAAATCCCGCGTCTTTCAGCCGCCTCGACAGGGTGCCGTACCCTGCCCCGATGTCAAGAACCTTTTTACCATATACGGCGCTGATGATTTCGCGGTCCTGATCTTCGTTGACGAGGCCGTAGAGTGAGTGCAGTTGCTTCTCGCTGTGGCCATCATCGGCAGCGTGATAAATGTTGAGACGGTAGAGCTCTTCTTCCGTTATCTTCGTCGGGTCAGCGGTGGGGGTATCCTGCATCTAATCACCGTGTTTACTAGAATGGATCGATCGTGTCGGGCGCAATCATGTCCAGTTCCGTCCGAGATATTTTACGAAAAAGATCTTGTACAAAATCCTGATGTGGTTTTTTGCACTTTTTGTCAGGTTTGCCTTGGACTCCCCGAATTTTCGTTCGTGGAGTGCCACAGGTACTTCGATAATCGTCATATTCCGGAAGATCATCTTTGAAAGTATTTCGGCGTTTATCTCAAAATTTTCGCTTGAGATAGGCATCGAGGCAAATACTTCCCGTTTGTAAAGCCTGAAGATCGGGCTGATACTCGTCACATGACGCCCGAGGAGTACCCTGTAGAGGATGTTTACCGTCCGGCTCAAAACCATCCGGTATTGCTGGACATCGGCCATCAGCCCGGGCCGCAGGTACGGCGAGCCTGAAATGCAGTCGGCCGGGTTTTTCCGGTACTCTGTCAGGAGGAGCCTGATGTCTTCTGGTCTGAACGTAAGGTCGGCATCCAGGAAAACCAGGAGGTTCCCGTGACTCGCGGCAATTCCTGTTTTCAGCGCACCACCCATACCCCGGTTCTTCTCATGTTTCACGCCTTTGGTATCTGCCTTTCTTTCAGCGAGTCCGCTGATGATGTCCCAGCTGGCATCTTTACTCTTATCATCGACAAGAATTATTTCGAACTCTTCGCGAAATTGCTGTTGTAACTTGTCGATTGCCGGATAGAGGCTGGTATCGTATTGTTTCAGCATCTCCTCTTCGTTGTATATCGGAATTATGACAGAGATCATCCGGGTTCTTCCATAGCTGCTTTTAGCGCCCATTTATAATAAATGAGGCCGATTGCCATGACGAAATACATGGAGATAATCCGGTCGACAAGTACGATGCCCAACGCATAATAACCGGGTAAGCCAGCGTCTTTCAGAAAGATCGAAAGAGAGCCTTCGACTACACCGATACCTATCGGGATCTGAGAGAGCAGGCCTATCAGGACCGCGAGTGAGAAGAAGATCGAGAGATGGATAATATTCATGTCAAAGCCAAATGCGAGAACAACAAGCCAGAAGCGGATAAACTCAAGGCCAAGTGCAAGGCCTGTCAATGAAAAAACTTCCAAAGCGTTGACGGGAGAGATTTTCCTGATTTTGAGGTCTTCACAGCTGGCCGACAGGATTTTCGTCCGGATGAGGAATTTGTGTGCAAGACCAAGTATTCTTTCTGAAAAAATGTAAGCTATCCCGATGAAAATGACGATGAAGGTGGCCAGCTGGATGATAAGATAATTCTTCGCGGAGAGTCCCACATAGAACACCCCGAGAGAGACTAGGAAGAGGAAGAGAAGTTCAAACACCCTCTCGTACATGATACTCGCTACCCCGTCAAGGAGAGGGAGAGAGAACCGTTTTTTCATGATATATGCTTTGATAACGTCCCCTACTTTTGCCGGTGTTATCCCGGACACAAAAAAACTGCCGATGACAACCCTGCCGGCGTCCTTGAAGTCGATCTCTGCGCCATAGAGCTTGCAGAGATACCTCCACCGGAAAATTTTTACCACGACATTGAGCAGGGTTGTTGAAAACGCGATAAACAAAAGGAAAATATTTACATGGCTGAAAATGTCCAAGTTCTCAAATATTTTAGAAGCCAGTATCATATAGAACAGAACAAAAAAACCTGCGACAAGTAAAATATAAAATAAAACGGTTTTTCTCTCCATATTTTCCCGGTATAGCATTATCGTCAACCCTTGATAATTTCATCCCATTCGAGGCTATAACTTTGGGGTTGGCAGGTAGAATGGATACAACCTTTCGGGAAACTAAGGTGCATAGCCTTACACTACTGGTTTCTTGTGGCCCCTAACTCTTGTGACTCCTGACATTGGATTACATGATTGAGGAAAGCTGGGCAAGGGCTTCACTCGAAAAGAGGCATAAAGTATTTCTTTTTTCCAAGCGATGTCCGGGAAATCGATCCACAAGGACCCAATAGAAAACTACCACGGAACGGTGTTTTTACGCGAGATTATTTCATCAAAATCAGAGTGAAGTTTTTTAGACCGCTTTGCGGAAAAAATTCAGCGGGATACGAAGAGGACGATCCCCCCATCCCTGCCAGCAGATTTCGTCTGGTTCTGCAACCATACTACTTCGTCTCCATTCGGGTTGACCGCGAAGATGTCGCTCGTGACGATGTAAAACATCGTACTGTTACCCCGTCCTGCGCTTATTATCTGGAGATCTTTTACGGTAGTGGCCTGATACTCAAGGGTTCTGTCAGTCGCGTTCGAGTAATAATAATCAAAGGGAAGGGAGATATAACCTGGCACAAGAACGACCTTGTCACCCGGCTGGGTGAGGTTTGATATCTGCCCCGCGAATCCCCGCCAGTCATCCTTGGAATACCCCGTGTAGTAGCTTGCAAGCATAGGCAGGTTGACGAGGACGAGGACGGTCATCAACAGATACACGATCCCCCGGGTGTTCCACAAACGGTAAAACATCCCATACGATGAGGCCACACCGAGATACACCGGCACTATTATAAATATGAGGTGCCGGGGTTCCATTGGCATTTTGTATGACATTACATAGGTTATGATAAACGTGAGAAGGAGAATCGATACAAGGAGCAGCCCTTGTTTTTTATCGATGAGATACGCCTGGACAATGCCCACGATGAACAAGGTGGCGAACAGGACCAACAGGATCTCGCTGGCGCCTGAGGTAAGAATGAGGATCTGATAAATGATATTAAATCCCTGGAGCCCGAAGGTCGGGGGGGCGGTGGTCCTCGTGAAGAAGAGCTGGATTGTGACCAATATAAGCGGAAGGCTTGCGAGGGAGAACAAGACAACCGCGAGGAGTATCGTCCCGATATTTTTGATATTCTCCCTTATGTTCTGTGCCTGCAGAGCGATGGCATAGACGACCAGCGATGCGATCAGGACAAACACGTAAAAATGGGACCAGAAGGCAAACGCTGACAGGACGCCAAACAGTGCCCAGTTTTTGATATCATTTTCTTTCAGGGCTTTGAGATAGAACACCATTGCAAACGCGATAAAAAAGAGCGCCATCGAATAGGCCCGTGCTTCCTGGGAGTAGAATATCAGGAACGGGGAGAACGCCGCAGCAGCAGCCGCAATTATACCGACGTTTCTGTCCATAAATTCCTTTCCTGCGAAGTACACCACCGGAATTGTCAGGATCCCAAAGAGTGCGGGTACAAACCGTAGGATCACTTCATTATTCCCCACCATGAGCATGACATGCTCAATCCAGTAGAAAAGGGGAGGATTGAAATCTCCCGCAGCCATGGTCTGCCAGATCCCGGAGAATGTTCCGAGAGAGGCTTTATAAGTCGCAGCTTCGTCAAGCCAGATCGAGTTGAAGCCAAGGTTAAAAAATCGCAGGAATAGTCCGGCAACGATCAGGGAAAGGAGGAGTTGCGCGTACCTGCTGTTGACAAGCACGCTTTTTATATTACCGGCTGTGAAGTCCCTTATCGAATGGAGTGGAGAAATGAACTCTCCATCAAGGTTGCATTCCCTTATGTCATGTGATTTTTTGGATTTTTTTGGATCGTCTCGTTTCTTTGCCATGTACACTCATACCTGTTTTGTAAAGATTCTATTTAGTTTGTCAGTCGGCACCGGTCAAGAATTTTGCCATCCGGGATAGACAGTACAAAAAAAGGTTAGAACGTTCAGTAAAATTTTTCAGACGCACAATGGCCCTTAATACCTCATCTGCTGAACCGCTTTGCGAGATGTCAACCTATGAATATCATAGATGAAAGAGAAGACTTTCCCCAGGAACAAAAGCGGTTATCTTTCTTTCGCAGCAGAGAGATAATCATCCGCTTTTTCCGCGGTATATCACTCACGATCTTTCTGCGCGGAACTTACGATCCGATGCCGCTGAAGCGTACAGGGAGAGAGAGGCTGTATCGGCAAGAACAGCTTATGCATTTTCACTCAAGATACTAACGATCTTTTCCGAGGCCGTGCCATCACCGAATGGGTTTTTCCAGTCCCGCGGCACCCTAAGCATGGCATCAGCGGCTTTGAGGATCGCGTCGGGCTCTACCCCCGAGAGTATATTCGCCCCGACATCGACGGTCTCCGGTCGTTCGGTATTATCGCGCAGGGTCTCACACGGGACGCCAAGGATGCAGGTCTCCTCCTGGACACCCCCCGAATCGGTCAGGACCAGTTTTGCGTGCGCCTCGAGCTGGAGAAATTCAAGGAAGTTCTTCGGCGGGATGAAGGTAATTCCAGTCGTCTCGATGCCAAACTCCCGGAGCTTTTTTTCTGTCCGTGGGTGAACAGGAAAAATCACCGGCAGTGCGTGTTTTTTTCCGATGGCCATCAGACCGGAGATAATCTTTTTCAGCCGCGATTCCTCGTCCACATTTTCCGCCCTGTGTGCGGTGACAAGGAAGTACTTTCCGTGTGAAAGCCCGAGTTTTAAGAGGATGTCCCCCCGTTTCTGTGCGATTTCCAAGTTCTGGAAAACGGCGTCGACGATGGTATTTCCTGTGACAAAGATTTTCTTTTTGTCTATTCCCTCGTGCAAGAGGTTCGCACGTGCGATTTTCGTGGGTGCAAAAAGGTAATCTGAGATATGATCAGCAACCACGCGGTTTACCTCTTCAGGCATTCTCCTGTCAAAGCTTCGCAGCCCGGCTTCGACGTGCCCGACCTTCACGTGGAGTTTTGCAGCGGCAAGAGCTCCGGCAAGTACCGTGTTGGTGTCCCCCTGGACAAGGACGACGTTGGGTTTTTCTTTCTGGAGGACGGTTTCTATGCCCAGCATTATCTTTCCAGTCTGTTCCGCGTGGCTCCCGGAGCCTGCATCGAGATTGTAGCGCGGATCCGGCAGCTCTAGGGTATCGAAAAAGGACTTATCCATGTCGTAGGAATAGTGTTGGCCGGTGTGTAAAATGAAAAACTCATCCCCCTTTTTTGTGAGGTTCCGGATGATGGGGGACATCTTGATTATTTCCGGGCGGGTTCCCAGGATTACCGCGATCTTCATCAGATAAGGATAGTATTTGCTTCGGTCATGAAGGTTCCTTCAAGGGTTTTCGAAATAAACGATCAGTTTTCGTGTCAGTTTAAATAACGGGAAAAAATCACCCGACCGATCCAGCAGCATTCTAATCATGGGTTATGGCGAGGGCTTTCTGACTGAGAAGGGTGCCAGTTCACGCATGAGATCTTCCCTGCTGGTCACAACAATCGAAGATTGTTCCAGCATCAGGTTTACCTGCTCATGCATTCCGGCCTTGCGGAAATCTGTGCGAACTGCAATCACTGGTTTGTTATGGGCATACGCATACCCCATCTCCCATGCAGTGCCCGAATCCGCATCTGCACCATCGATAATGGCAACGATTATATCAGCATTTTCAAGAGCTTTCAAATTTTCAGAAAAGATCCGAACCTGTTCTTCTTTGTTCCTTATATGTGAATCATCACCCGCTTCCTGAGGCAGATATACTTCAAAAAAATTTTTTCTCAAATGCCCGGCAATCGATAAATTATAAGCACATTCAGCTTCTGAAAAAAGTGGGGCTGCCAGATAAACGTGATATTGAGAGAATGTCATCACATCCATCGCATTGATTTTTGGAAAACGTGCATGAAACACACCCCGTCCCATCCGTTTTGGAGGTTGTTGATCCTCACTCCCATAATAGGTGCTGGTTACCCCACAGGTAGGGGAAGAGTTGACACCAAGGATGCAGAGGGGTGAACCCCGTTCATGGATGATGTCCTGCACGTCTAATTCAAGCTTGTTCATCAGGCTGGAAAATGCCGGGGTATTCAGCCGTTCAAGAAATGTCCCGGGATTTCTATCAGGACCAAGGTACAACGTCTCCGGGCACGGCAGCGGCACCATTTCAATACCAAAGCGTTTGCAGCGTGCGATTGCTCGCTCGAACAGCACGAGATCCGAGGGTTTCGTGATTCCCTGTGCACGCAGAGCCGGATTGAGAATACAAGGGCTGCAGAGAACGTACATTGATACAGTGTGTGCACGCACAGATGATCAATGATGCCGTTGTACGCATATCGGGATAACAGCTGTGACCCCAGGAAGTGTACGGTAAAGAAACTTGAAAAATCTGGTTTTTTAAAAATATTCAATAGAATTTCCCAAATACCGCGAAATACACTGCTTCTTGATCCCACTGCAGAGCAGGCACTCTCCCCAGCCGATAAGTATGTTAAATCAATAACGGTACTGGATTGCTCATGGGTAGTGTTAGACACCGGGAAAGTACGTTCGTGGAGAATCCGCCGGGCGCTTCCATTTTTAATTGCGGCAAATCCGGTTAATTTTGGAAAACCCTGTATGCTTTCATCTGTTGAGGCACTTGCTGGGGCACTGTATATTATTGGTGAAAAGGATCGGGCGGCTGAGCTCCTCTCGAAAGTCAGTTGGGGTATCCGCTTTTTAGAGGTAAACAGAGAACCACTTGATCTGTACACGAGCGCAAAGGACAGTACTGAAGTGATAAAAATCCAGGAACTTTATATTTGAGATTTCCTTTTAAAGCGTCTTATTATTTCAGACTTATTAAAAAATGTTAGTAAATTCGTTTTTCATCTGATCAAATTAAAATTAAGAGGCTAAAATATTATAGATTACCTGTAATAAAGTAACAATAGTAAAAAATATCTGGTGCACTATACAAGGAGTGGTAATTGTTTTGACCGATAATGCGGTAATTTCTATTTTGTGCGTGGATGATGAACCTGTTGTATTGGAGATTTTAGAAAATTTTTTTGAACGGGAACCCGGATTTTTGGTAAAAACATCTTCAAATGCAACGGATGCATTGGGACTGTTAAGCACCCGGCAGTTTGATGCCGTCATTGCAGATTATGGCCTTCCTGATATGGACGGAATTAATTTACTCAGGGAAACCCGGGCCAGCGGATTTTCCGGACTTTTTATTATCATCACGGGTAAACATCGCGCCCATGTTGCCATTGATGCATTAAATAATGGTGCAGATTATTACGTGCAAAAAGGAGGTGGAATTGTAAATGATATAGACACGCTTGTTGACTTCATAAGGGAAGGTGTCGGAAAAATTCGGGCAGACCATGCATTGCTTGAGAGTGAGAGCCTGTATCGTTCAATTTTCGAAAACTATTCTGATCTTCTTTGCCGTTTTCTCCCGGGAGGAGAAATTCGTTTTGTAAATGATTCATATGCGAATTTTATAGGAAACGGGAGGAAAGAGTTAATCGGCAGCAATTTTATTTCACTAATACCGGAAGAAGAGAGCGGAAAAATTGTAGAGCAATTACACAGTCTATCACCATTAAATCCTGGAATACTAATCGAACATGCCATCAAAAAGAGTGATGGATCATTCCCTCTTGTCCAATGGAAATATCGTGCGATTTTTAATGGCGATGGGGATATTATTGAGTATCAAACAGCGGGGAGGGAAATTCTCGGATTGGTACAGATTCATGAAACCCCCTCTTCAAAGAGTGTAAAGGATGCGGTCTCCACCCTGCAAACAACTACATTTGGTACGGAATCTGAGGATGAGTGGAAAACATTTACTAAAACCATTGATACGCTCGAGAACCCGGTATTTGCTATAGATAAAACCGGAGTCGTAATTATATGGAATAAAGCCATGGAACAGTTGACTGGGGTTCAGTCAAAAGAAATGGTGGGTAAAGGAAATCGTGAGTATGCTATCCCATTCTTCGGTGAACCAAGACCAATGCTTGTTGATTATATCGTCATTTCAACAGATAAAAGACAATCCGGAAAATTCCCGGGAATAAAACGAGTGGGGAACACATTTATCGGTGAAATGGAAAAAGTCAAAATTCGTGAAAAACCG
>Ga0209048_10002711_pt1 | contig 17437 bp, 14 predicted proteins | sample FrelakmetCRP12CR_FD_187146 | JGI IMG/M metagenome (GOLD analysis project Ga0209048, IMG submission 187146) | Freshwater lake sediment microbial communities from the University of Notre Dame, USA, for methane emissions studies - CRP12 CR (SPAdes)... | ecosystem: Environmental > Aquatic >... | reverse complement strand
CAGTTCCTGAGAGAAACCGTCGCGTCTTCTTTTAGTCTTCAGCAGCTCGATGTCTTTATCAGCAGGATACTGAAGACCCTTTTCGAGCAGGGGGGGGGACTTGATGTGAGTAACCTCGACCTGCTCATGAGCTATGATCAGAAAAGGGCACTGTCGGATATCCACAGTCCTAAAAGCGCCAGAAGCGACCGGATACATCTGGGCAATAAGGGATATAATCTTGTGAAGCTTGCCGCCCTCGGTGTTAAGGTCCCCCCCGGCTTCGTCATCACTACGGAGGTGTTCCGCTGCCGCGAGGCTATCGGCCGCTTCAGCTATGCAGCAGGGCACCTAAACGAGTGCATTGAAGAAGAACTTCGCCATCTTGAGGAGAGGAGCGGGAAACTCTTCGGCAACCCAGATGATCCGCTTCTTGTTTCCGTGAGGAGCGGCGGCGCGATCTCGATGCCGGGGATGATGGATTCCCTGCTCAATGTCGGGATTAATGAGAGCATCGTTGAAGGTCTGATAAGGCAAAAGAGAAAGGGATGGTTCGCCTGGGACTGCTACCGTCGTTTTCTCCAGAGCTGGGGTATGTCTTTCGGCATGCAGAGGGATGTCTTCGACGCTATCATCGATTCATACAAGAAGAAATACAGGGTCGGGCTCAAAATCGAGTTTACTCCAGAGCAGATGAAAGGAGTTGCTCTCGCCTATAAAAAAATAGTGGCCGATGCAGGGATAGAAGTCTCGGACGACCCGATAAAGCAGCTTCACGGTGCGATTGACCTGGTCTTTAGCTCCTGGATGTCGGAGAAGGCGAAGGACTATCGCGACGTACTCGGCTTGTCCGAAAACTGGGGGACCGCCGTCATTGTGCAGGAAATGATCTACGGCAATCTCGACACCGGGGCGGGCACGGGGGTCCTCTTTACGCGGAATCCCCGCGAACCTGGTGACAGGGTCATGTTGTGGGGTGACTTTATGACGGGTGCGCAGGGAGAGGACATTGTAGCCGGGCTAGTGAAAACACTGCCCATATCCAACGAGCAGAAACGCATAGAGGAGAGGGCTCACGATTATTCACTGGAAGACTTGTTTCCAGCCATTCATCATCACCTCCTTAGAATTATGAAAGACCTCATCTACGAGCAGGGCTGGGGTGCACAGGAGATTGAGTTCACCTTCGAAGGGGCCGACCCGGAGAATCTTCATATTCTTCAGGCCCGTGATATGGCCATTGCACGCGGGGAGACCTTCATGGCATTCATCCCTTCGCGTGAACTTTCGGCAGGATATATTTCCAACGGAATAGGGGTAGGGGGCGGCGCATTAAGCGGAAAGGCGGCCTTCGACCTTGAAGATATACGTATATTCAAGGGAGAGGACCCGTCAACACCGGTGATTCTCCTCAGATCCGATACGGTGCCTGATGACATAAGGCAAATATCAGCGGCCGATGGGCTCCTGACTGCGCGTGGAGGCTCGACTTCGCATGCCGCCATCATCGCCAACAGACTTGGAAAGACCTGCGTTGTAGGCTGTAACAAGCTTGTCGTTCTTGAGCACGACAAGAAATGCAGGTTGGACCGTAAAACTATAAAGGCGGGCGATTTCCTCAGCATAGACGGAAGGAATGGTTCGGTCTACCTTGGAATGCACAAGGTAAAAGAGGTCATGCCGCTCACATGAATTGATTTGAATAATCCGATCATGACTAATTCACATAATGGGGGGATCTTATATGGCGGATAAGGTTGTAACGAAGCTTTTTGAGAAAAAGCCTGTCCTTGGTATCAACGGTCTGGGAAGGATTGGTAAGCTTACGCTTTGGCATCACATCGGTAGGAAACAATTTTCAGAGATCGTAGTGAATATAGGGCGCAAGGTCGGGACGAAGCTTCAAGACATTGCGCTGTATATCGAGAAGGACTCCTCTTATGGATCGCTCCATACCTATCTGTACGGTTATCGTGCAAACAGGCTTATTACGGATTTGGATGAACAACAGGGGACGATGGTAATCGATGGCGTACCAGTGACCATTTTGAGGGAGACGCGCAATCCCAAAGAGATACGCTGGAGGGATCATAGCGTTAAACTGGTCGTTGATGCAACAGGGAAATATACCGACCCCACCGCACCGCCCGACGCCAGGAGTGGCTCATCACGCGGCCATCTCGAGGCGGGCGCTGAAAAGGTGATCGTCTCGGCCCCGTTCAAGATCAGGGAGAAAGGGGTGCCGTTTCCCGACGATGCCGTGACGCTCATTGCAGGCATTAACGACAGTGACTATGATCACGGAAGGCATCATATCGTCTCAGCAGCCTCATGCACTACTACCTGCCTTGCCTATATTGTGAAGCCGCTCCTCGACTATTTCGGCCCGGGCAAGATTTTGAGCCTCTCGATGGCTACGGTCCACGCCTCTACGGGCTCCCAGCAAGTCCTCGACCGGCTGCCTAAAGAAGGAGCGAAAGACCTCAGAAAGAACAGAAGCATCATGAACAATATCATCCTTACGAGTACCGGCGCCGCTAAAACTCTTGCCCTCGTTTTGCCCGAGATGAACAAGATCGGCTTTATCGCCCAGTCGGTGAGGGTGCCGATAGCGACCGGATCACTGATCATACTGGTTATCGCCATGCATGACGAGGAGGACAATCCGCTCATCAACCGTGCCCTTATCAACAAGATATATGTTGATGCCGCGCAGAGGGAAACGAAGGGATATATAAAATATACCGAAGAGCAGAATGTCTCCTCGGATATCATCGGATATTTCGGCCCTGCCGTGATAATCGAGGGCAATGAGACGCATACGAGGACAGCGGTTGTCTCGCTCGATATGGGCAGGTATTGTGCAAAAGGAACGGCGTCCGAAGGAGCGGGTCCCATTGCGAAGATTCCGATCACGCAGGCAGTCGTTTACGGATGGTATGATAACGAACTTGGGAGCTATACGAACATGCTCGGAGAGCTGACAGCAAAGATCGGGTCGAAAATGTATCAATGAAAACCCAAAATATGAAGGGCATTTATCAACGAGCCGGCTCCGGCGAGAAGCCGTAGTATCGAAGAATTCGGCTATAATAGAAATATGAAACGATATGTCTTGGCTATTACGGGGGCAAGCGGTCCGATATTTGGCATCCGCATTCTCGCTGAGTTGATAAAAACAGCAGAAGTCCATCTTATTATATCTCAAAATACCTTCCCCATCATCCTGCAGGAAACCGGCATTGATTGGGCTGAAGATACGGAAAAGGCCATCAGAAATCACTTTGCGACCGACAGGCTCTTTTTCCATGAGGATAAAAAAATGGACGCGCCGCCGGCGAGCGGCTCCTTCATGACAACCGGGATGCTGGTGGTGCCGTGTACCATGAAGACACTTTCGGGGATTGCAAACGGCTATGCAAACAACCTCATCGAAAGGGCCGCTGATGTAACCATAAAGGAGGGAAGGCCGCTGCTTCTTTCCCCGCGCGAAATGCCCTTCAGCGCAATACACCTCGAAAATATGCTCAAGCTCGCGAGGCTCGGCGTCCGCATCGCCCCTCCGGTGCCCGCCTTTTATCACAGGCCGAAGGACTTGGAAGGCGTCATCGATTTCATTGCAGGCAAGATACTCGACAGCTTTGGTGTCGAGCACGAACTCTTCACAAGGTGGAAGTCGGACTAAACCCGCTAATATGATCCAGATCATAGTAAGCCCGATCCGACAGTGGTAAACTAGAATTATGAAAGAGAGCTGCCCAGGAAGCAAAGAGATAACGAGTCCTTCTCCGGACGACCTCGTCTGCGTTTTCTGCCATCACCGCAACGAGATCTGGTCGGATGAACCCGACATGACGTGCAAGGGGTGCGGCAAGACCATCACGAGGGACATGGTAATGTCATGTATAGAATGGTGCCCCGCGGCACAGGAATGCGTCGGTCACGAGAAGTACGAAAGGCTCATGAAAAAGATTAGGGAGCAGAACGCTGTCGCAAAATAACCCGCGGCATTTAGTAATCTCTTCTGTGCGGTTGTTGCAACCCTTCTTGCCCATCCTGTATCCTTAATTCATGACCGGTGTGCTTTTATTAAACCTCGGCGGGCCTGATTCACTCGATGCCGTCAGACCCTTTCTCTACAACCTTTTTTCGGACAGGGACATAATAAAACTCGGTCCGGCGTTTCTTCAGAAACCTCTCGCCGCATTCATTGCAGCGTTACGGGCAAAAAAAACTCGTGGAATGTACCGTCTGATCGGCGGAAAATCTCCTCTTGGGGCCATAACCACGGCACAGGCCGCTGCACTGGAAGATACCTTGAACTCTAATTATCGGACGATGCAAGACAGACCATATCGTGTTTATGTAGGCATGAGGTACTGGCATCCATTCATAGAAGAGTCAGTAGAGCGGATGCATCGGGAGGGAATAAGCGATATCGTTGCCCTCACCCTCTATCCCCACTATTCGATAGCCACTACCGGTTCGGCGATCATTAAATTGGAAAGGACGGCTATGGAGATTTACCGGACGGACCCTACCCAATGCCGGGAAACATGCGAGAATTCATCTTATACCATTCACTGTCCTCACTTTACACTCCGCTGTATTACATCGTGGTACAACCATCCACTTTACATCGAAGCCATTGATGAATGTATAAAGACCGGCTTTGCTTTGTTTAAGGAGCAGCCCGAGGTGCTCTTCAGCGCCCATAGCCTTCCTCAAAAGTTCATTGATGACGGCGACCCATACCTGAAAGAGATACAGGGGACGATCACGGCAGTCACCAAAAAGACCGCTATGAGATGGCATCTCTCGTTTCAGAGTAAGAGCGGCCCGGTGAAATGGCTCGAACCATCGACAGAGCACATGATCCAGGAGCTCGCACGACGCGGTGTCAAGGACTTGCTTGTTGTCCCGATCAGCTTCGTTTCCGACCATATCGAGACGCTTTATGAGATCGACATTCTTTACAAAGACATGGCCCGGTCACTCGGCGTCAATCTGCAGCGCGTGGAATCGCTCAACACATCACCCACTTTTATCAGGGCCCTCGCGGAGGTCATAACCAAGTCATAACTGTGCAGTGCATGGTTTCGTTTTAACACGAAAGACAATAGTCCTTGAGCCCTTGCTGGAAAGCCCGTTTTGAACAATACATTCTATATTTTTGAGAAAGCAGCGAACCGTATGATCCACGCTCCTTCACAGCAAATTTGAATGCCTTGGCAACCATTTATTTCCCCTTGGTTGCGGCAGGTGCCTAATAGGTTATGACATCACTTTAAGTTATAATCTTAAAAGTAAACGTCCCGGAGGCTCTATGAGAATTGCTATTGTTGGTGGTGGTATATCCGGTCTATCTCTTGCCTATGCGTTGTCAGAAAAAGGGCGGGGATTCGACATAAAGGTATTTGAGGCCGAAAGCCGTCCCGGCGGCAAGATATATACCGAGAAGGTCGATGGTTTTGTTTGCGAAGCGGGAGTCAATGGGTTCCTTGACAACAAGCCGAGCACTCTGCAACTGGCAGCAAAGATCAACCTGGCTCCCATGAAGAGTAGTGACAATGCCCGCAAGAGGTTCATCTATACGGGCGGAGAGCTTCGAGAAATCCCAGATTCTGCGGTAAAGTTCTTCATGTCCAATTTTCTGAGTCTCCCCGGCAGGCTGAGAATGATCGGTGAATATTTCATTCCAAGGGCGATGAAAGACGATGAGACTCTCGAATCCTTCGCGGTAAGAAGGGTCGGTAGGGAATTTTATGAGAAGCTCCTTGACCCAATGGCATCGGGTGTGTACGCGGGTGATCCCACGAGGATGAGTATCAGGAGCTGCTTTGCAAAAGTGTATGACCTTGAGCAGAAGTATGGCGGTCTTATCAAGGGCTTCATAGCCGCCGGCAAGGAGGCAAAGAAGTCAGGGAAGAAGGTCGAGGCAGGGCCGGGGGGTACACTCACTTCTTTCAGGGAAGGGATGTACAGCTTGGTCGAGGCACTGAGAAGTCTGCTTGGAGACAGGGTCCAGACAGACAAGGCGGCAAAGGGCATCGAGAAGACTTCTGGCGGATACATGCTGCATTTTAAGGATGAATCGAAATGCGAGGCCGATTGCGTTGTTCTCGCATCACCCGCCCATAATTCAGCTGAAATAGTACGGGACTTCGACAAGACTATTTGCGACATATTGACGACAATCCCTTACCCTCCATTGTCGGTGGTTTCCCTGGGCTTCAAAAGGGCAAAGATCAGCAGGGACATTAATCTATTCGGTTATCTTATTCCGGGCAGTGAAAAGCGTAAGATACTCGGTACGCTGTTTGATTCCAGTATTTTCGACAACCGCGCACCCGAAGGTTACGTCTTGCTGAGGAATATGGTGGGAGGCGCAAGAGCGCAGGACCTGGCACTTCTGGAGGACGAAAAGTTAATCAGCACCGTGAGAAATGAACTTGCCGACATAATGGGTCTCAGGGCAGAGCCTGATTTTGTGAGGGTCTTCAGGTGGGAAAAGGCGATCCCTCAATACCTACTGGGGCACTACCGAAAACTCGAGGCGCTTGACGAAGCATCAGCGAAACATAAGCGGTTCTATCTTGCTGGAAACGCATACCGAGGCGTAGCGGTAAATGATTGTATTGCCAACAGTATCAAGTTGGCTGATGAAATAGCGGGATTAAGGCTTTAAGTTTGCCTCGCACGGAGGGCTAGCAGGCCCTTCAGAGGCTGCTGGCGAAGATCCGGGGCGCGTCTTCTGCGATCATGTGGCAGTCGGCCCGCACGCCGCCTTTCTTGAGGTGCGATTCGATCTGCTTTCTCGCCATCATGCAAATCTTTTTTATAACATTAAGTTGTTTCCCGTAATAAAGATAAGGGAACAGATCGGATACAGGAGAACCGGCAAAAGGGGTAAGGTCCGATTCCGCCAACCCCGCATTTTTTAAGAATATCAGGGCGTCCCCGGCGGAAGTAAGCTCGGCCTTCCATGCAGCGACCTTAAGTATGTTCTCCCATCCGGCTACGAGATGTATTCGCGAAGGACAAAAGGGTGCTAAGTTGCACGTATCTATGAGTCTCGTCACGGCAGGGAAGACATCGCAAGAATGTCCTGCTGAATTATCAGCTGTTTCAAAAACGGCAAGATAAGCATTCTGACTGAATCGGAAAAGGTCCTTGTGGGCCTCCATGGCAGCCTTGCTGTCGCATATAACGACCTCGGTGAGATCGGCAATTTTCTCCGGTGACAGAGCAGATAGCATAATACATTTTAGCATAAGATAATGATGGGGTGCGTATTTATTCATCGAAAAATATCAAAGAATCTATCAGGGTGAAAGGCGGTTTTATATCAAGAAGATTGCAATTCTTATAGGGCAATCTGGATCTTGTTTTTTTATTAACTGCGTGCGCATCAATGAGCGCGCTTTTTTATACAGGGCCTCCTATGCCATTCAATCAAGTCTCCATGGTCCTTGTGCATTGAGTCACCTTATGCTTGGTGCCTTTATGGGCAAATGACTGCTTTGAACAGTCAATACATTTTAAATTCTTCCCGGTCATTATGACCGGTGTATCCGGTATCACTCCGGCGCACTGCCTTCCAGACCGAGTTCACAGGCATGCATTAATATCAAGCTCAATGCCCAGCCCGGCCATCTGCACTGTGGTTATCCGTCATTGCCCTCATATGGCAGTTGGCAGGCAACCCTGGTGGATTTTACCGGTGGTGATGATTTTTGCAGGATGCAATCACGGGTTAATGGATTGATCGACGATGATCACCATATCAGGACTGGTCCACCCAGATACATCCAGCAGAGAATGCTTCGTCATAGTGCTGTCTGAGCGTGGAAACTGCTGGTAATCAAACGTGTTTTGCTGTTGAACGGACCGGCGATAATTCTGGCGTAGACCTCTGAAAGGTAAATACAAGGATGATATGAGCAATCAGCATCATTGGTGCCCCCTACAGCAAAAAAGACGGATGTTCAATTCAGCCTCTGTGTGCTTATGACTCACTAGGCTATGCGGAGGTATTTGAAAAGAATATGGTAGGGTTATCGGACATCGCAACTTTTTCTCACCTATACCCTCTTTATCAATTCGATACGGCCGGTAAAACAAAATTAGCAGGGCAGACTTTTCTGGATGACGGACCCATTGGCATATTGGAGTCGAGCAACTCATGCAGACCCAACGGTATGGGACTGTTGATTGTACGGTCAAAGGAGTGAGAGCAAATATTATAGTAGTCAAAGGCATTGAGGTGCTGGATGTGACCAGGCTTCTCGATATTGAGCGAAATGTGCAGGACTTCGAGTGCATTGAAGCATCATCCGAACAATAGATAGCAAACACGCAGTGGCTGACAAAGCCGAAAGGTCAAGTGCGAATAAAGGCAGCCACATCTCGCCAAATAAGATAAATCACGGAAGACGTTATTTATCAAGGATTCCCGTGAAGACTTTTTTGACTTTTTCCACAATGAGAGGGTGGGTTAAGTGATTTCCGGCTACGATGTTGCCGGTTGACAGGCAGTCTTCTCCGCCACCGAAATTGGTGCTGATGCCACCGGCTTCTTCGATAAGCAGGCTTCCTGCAGCGCAATCCCATGGGGCTAATCCGATTTCGAAGAACCCGTCGAATCTGCCGCAGGCAACATACGCCAGGTCGAGGGCTGCAGAACCCGCTCTGCGTATGTCGCTTACTTCAAGGAAGATATTTTTGAAGAGCGTCAGATAATGGTCAATCAGCGCTTTGCGCTTAAAAGGAAATCCGGTGGCGATCAGTGAGTTTTCCATCCTCGACGTATTAGATACCGCAATTTTATTGCCGTTCAGGAAAGCCCCCTCTCCTTTGACCGCCGTAAAGAGTTCGTTTCTGAATGGGTCGAAGACAACGCCGACTATGATTTCTCTTTTGTACTGAAGTGCGATGGAGACAGCAGAGAAGGGAAATCCGTGGATGTAATTCGTAGTGCCATCAAGTGGATCGACGATCCACCGATAGTCTTCCGTCTCGGTCTCGTGAAGGGATTCCTCCGCAAGAAAATGGTGGCCCGGGAAACGTCCCCTGATGCTGTTAATGATGATCTGCTCTGATTCAGTATCAACACGAGTGGCGAAATCAAAGGCTTGCTTGAGACTGATGTCGCCCGCAGAAAGGGTCCCGCGATTAGCACATATTAATTTGCCGGCCTGCTGCGCTGCCTCTATCGCGGTTTCAAGAAGTCCTGTTGTGCTGTGTTGTTTTTGGGGTGACACTTCTAAAAAGGCATTAACGGAGCCTTAACAGTGTTAGAGATTCGATGTGGTATGTCTGGGGGAAGAAATCGATAATACGCATCGCTTCGATTTCGTATTGGCCGAGAAGTTTCTTAATGTCCCTCGCAAGGGTAGATGGATTGCAGGACAGGTAGGCGATCCGCTCTGGTTCGACGTATATAATTTTGTCGAGGGCAGTGTTAGTAAGGCCCGGCCTCGGCGGATCAACAACAAGTATATCAACGGTGTCGCATACCTTCAGCCGTTCGGCGGAACATTCGATAAACCGGCAATTCCTGATGCTGTTGGCTGCCGCGTTTCTCTTGCCGTCTTCTATTGCAGTGGGGTTCTCCTCAACTGCGTAAACATCGGCACCGTCAAAGGCGATGGGAAGCGAAAAGTTGCCCCCTCCCGCATAGAGATCGATGACTCTCTTGCCTTTGAGTGGCCGCAAAGCCTTTCTGAGAAAGCTCACGACTGAGCGGTTCAGGTCCCAGTGGCCCTGAAAGAAGCTCTGCGGTGAAATAGTGTATTTGAGCCCATCGAGGTCAAGGTTGATGTGCTCGCTGCCGAAACTGACTGTTCTGCCCTTTTCAGACATCCCACAGACGCCTTCAAATCCTGAATCAAGCAGGAGCATCCCGATTTGGTTCCACCGCGCCATCGATATTTTAAACGAGGATTTCAGGAAAGCCATCCCTTCACTGCCGTATGATATGTGGAGGTCCGAGATGCCGTCAAACAGGGCTGGAGACGCTTTGTATATTTGCCGTACTTTCGCATAAAGGTCATTAATCTCTTCCTTCATGAGCGGGCAGCGGTCAATGTCAACAATCTCTCTCGACTTTTCGCGGAAAAAGCCGATGGCGCCCTTGCTCATCTTGAACTGCCCCCTGTATCGATAGTGCCAGGGGCTGTTGCCGGTGAACGGTGCGGCGAGGTCAGCCTCCTTTTTTGCTATCCTGCACATGCAGTCCAGGAGAATTTCCTCTTTTAGCAGGACCTGACGGGGGTAGGCAATGTACTGGAGCTGGCAGCCGCCGCATTCTCCAAAGACAGGGCATGACGGCTCGATTCTGTCAGGCGAAGCCGCAAGGATTCTTACGGTGTTGGCAAAGGCAAAATCCTTTCTTTGCTCGTCAACCTTCGCTTCAACGGTCTCGCCGGGGATAGCATTCCTGATGAGTAGGATCGAGCCATTCCTTCTCGCGAGAGAAAAGCCGCCGTATGCAGGGAGGTCGGCCTTTACGGTGATTGTGGCGTCATTTTTTTTCAATTATCTGCTTTATCGTTGCTTTCAGATTTGCGAGATCAGAAGACTTCACCACGTATGCATCGGAGACCCAGACCGAAAAATCGTCCCGGTAATCGTATGCGGTGAGCATAATCACCGGCAACTGGGGATTTTCCTGCTTGAGTTGTCTCAGGACCTGGATGCCGTCGATGTCGGGCATCATGATGTCAAGTGTCACGAGGTCTGGGTTCTCCTGTCGGAATACCTCGAGCGCCTCCTTGCCAGAGTTTGCCGTAACAACATTATACCCTTCATCCTCGAGTTCAGCCTGGTAAAGTTTCAGGATATTCTTTTCATCATCCACGACCAGTATCTTCATTCCGGTTCTCCTTTAAGCGGCAGATAAATTTTAAAAATTGTACCATCCCCCACTTTGCTTTCAACATCTATTCTGCCGCCGTGCTCCTCGATAATCCGCTTGGTTATCGAAAGCCCGAGGCCCGTGCCTGTCGGCCGGGTGGTGAAGAATGGATCGAAGATCCTATCCAGGTCCTCTTCCTTTATTCCGTAGCCGGTGTCCTGTATTTCAATAACCGCCTCTTTTTCTTCGGCCCGCTGTCCCAAGAGGTCGGGCACTGAAAAGATCGACTCCTGATAGACCCTTATGGCTATTGTACCGTTTTCAGTGGCATTATTGGCGTTGCTGATGATATTGAGAACGGCCTCCTTGAAGCGGTCATAGTTGATCATCAACTGCACAGTATGATCAACCTCTTTCTTCAGAACGTTTCCGCGCTCGTTCACTGCCGGTTCCAGGAGAGTGGTGATGTCGTTGATGAGATCGGCAGCGGTAACTTCTTTGCGCTCGGTAATGGTGCTCTTCACGAAACTCAGGGTATTGTTAAGTATACCTTCGAGTCGCCTCACTTCGTCAACGATTATTTTCGCGTGTTCCCTGAGATCCGTGTCGAGTCTCCTTTCGAGTCTCCTCGCAAAGCCACCGATGGACAGAAGGGGATTCCTGATCTCGTGGGCTACTTTGGCGGCCATTTCTCCGAGGGCAGCCATGCGCTCGATAGAGACAATTTTTTCCTTGAGCTTTTTGATCTCGGAGACGTCCCGAGCGATATGCACGGTCCCTGTAAGTGCCCCGCGCTTGTCGAACAGGGGGGAACTCGAAATGAGAAAGGTGCCTCCAAGGTTCGGGTCGTCTACTTCTCCGACGAAAGGTTTGTTCGTCGAGATGGTTTTATGATGGGGACAGAGTTCCCATGGGCCATCCATTCCATGAAAGATTTCGTAACACTTTTTGCCAACAATTTCTTCCTGGGGCTTGCCGATCTTTTCAGCTACAGCTCGATTGATCTTTTTGATGGTGTAGTCGCTACTGTTAATATACATAAGGTCCGAAATGGACTCGAAGATATTCTTCAGTTCCTGTTCCGCACGGGCCACATGTTCGAAAAGGCGCACACTCTCGATGGCCGATGCGATCTGGTCCGTGAACCCCTTCAGGACATTCATGTCGTGATCGGTGATGGGTTTCCGTGAATAGAGGTTATCGACCCATAAGACTCCTATGACCCTATCTCGCGATATGAGGGGGAGCACCGCATAAGCTATCGTACCGAGCTGCTGGATAAGGACAGGGTCTGGAAGGGGCCCGGTTCGCACATCGGTCACATTGAAAGGCCTCATGTCCTTGACGACCGACGTGAGCACGGTATCGGTTTTGAGGGACACCGTGATACCGCGGCAGAGCTTGTCGATGAGCGAACCCTTGCTCAGTTGACCAAGTTCAATCTCCTGCATGATAGTATGAATGTCTTTATTCTCCATCGATAGGCGTGACCAGATTTCCCAGGCCTCGTCATGGTTTGCCGGACCGACTCCCATGGCGCCCTCAAGCGTATCAGCCTCTTCATTGACGAGAAAGAGCATTGCCCGGTTGAAGCCAAGGCCGTCGCCCATCGTTACGGCCGTTAGGACCATTCTGAGCAGCCTGTCGAGCTCGAGGGTTCCCCGCATGGTAGAGCTGATGAAAAGGAGTCGTGACAGCTCGTTATTCTTGCGTAAAAGGTCCTTTTCGATCATCTTTCGTTCAGTGACATCCCTGCTGATCCTGCTGATCCCGATGACGATTCCCGCCACGTTCTTGATTGGGGCCATATTGATATTAACATCGATGATCCTGCCGTCTTGAGTCTTCCTGACCGTTTCGAGATCTTTTATCGTCTCACCTCTTTTGATCTGTGCCATGTAACTTTTTTCGGTATCAACAAGGAAATGGGGCATGTTTGGAAGGAACTTTCCAATGGCTTCCTCACTGGAATATCCGAACATCTTCTCAGAGGCGTAGTTCCAGGATGTCACGATTCCGTTTAAATCTGTGGTGATGATGGCATCGAGAGAATTTCCGATAAGGCCTTCGAGGTAGTCCTTCAGTTCCTCGCTCTCCTTTTTTGCCTTGAGCGCCTCGGTCTCCTGTTTCAACGCATTCTCATAAAGGATCGATTTCTCGATGACAATCGCGGCGACCGACGCAAAGCCTTCGAGGGTGATCCGGTCATTTTCACCGAAGGGAATGATATTTCCATCAACGGTCATCTTGTCATAAAGGCCGAAAGTGCCGATAAGTGTATCGCCTATTTTCAATGGCGTGCAGATTCCCACTTCAATACTTTTCATAACGCATTGAAAATCGGCGCTTTCACTCCGGTTAAAGAAGATTGTTCTGCGTTCAAGCGCAGCCCTACCGCACATGCCCTCGCCAATCTCCAGCTCTGGCTTAACATCTTCGCAGAGCCCCGAACAAGCCTCTACCCTCAGCCTACCATCCTTAAGGAGTCGCAGGATACTGCCGCAGGCATTAAAAAACTTGACGGATTCAATCGCTATCTTGCCCAAGAGGTCCTGGAAGTCCGTTGTCGAGATGATCGACGTGGTGAGCGCATTGAGAACTCTTAACTGTCGAAGTTGTTCGGCATCGGTGGTGCGATGGTACGCACTGTCTGATGGCTTGCGGTTGACCCCTTTATTTTTGCTTTGGCTCTGGTCCTGTTCGCTCATAGTTTCAATCATGCAACTTTTTATACAATTCAAGATACATTGCGGCGGACTTTTTCCAGGAGAAGTCTCTTCCCATAGCGTTTTTCATAAGTTTTCGCCAGATATCCTTATTGCAATAAATACACAAGGCCTTCCTGATTTCCCCGAGGAAGAAATCTGGTGAATGGCTGCCGAAAAGGAACCCCGTCTCTTTTATTGTACCGTATATCTTCTCGCAGAAGAATTTTTCGACATGATCCCCCGGACTGACAATCGTATCGGCAAGGCCTCCGGTATCATAAGCGACCGGGATCGTACCGTAATGCATAGCGATCATCTGGCCCAATCCGCAAGGCTCATAAACCGAGGGCATGAGGAAGATGTCGGAACCGGCATAGGCTAGGTGCGCCAGGGCCTCATCGAATCCGATGCCGATATATGCGCGGCCCGGGTATCTGCGGCCATAATCCTTGAGGACCGCTTCTAAGCGGCTGTCACCTTTACCAAGAACAAGGAGGTCCACACCGTTTTTCATTAATTGATCCATGGTATTGGTGATGAGGTCAATCCCTTTCTGGGCAGAGAGCCTACCAACAAAACAAAGCAGTGGTGTCTCCTGAGACCCTTTAAGGCCACACCGCGACAGCAATTCCTTTTTGCAATCCGCCTTCCCCGAAAGGTTGGTTTTGGAATAATTTGAGGGAATAAAGTCATCGTCGGCGGGGTCCCACTCGGTGTAATCGATACCGTTGAGCACCCCGAAGAGGGAATCCACCCTTTTGCGGAGCATGCCGTCAAGGCCAAAGCCTTTTTCGGCAGTGAGTATCTCCTTTGCATAAGTGGGGCTGACGGTGGTAAGGATATCGGCTGAAATGATGCCTGCCTTGAGAAAATTTACCTTTCCGTAAAATTCGATACCCTCGGGATTGAAGATATCCCGGCCGAGCCCTATTAATTCAACAGCGGAGGCGGGGAACAACCCCTGAAAGCCGAGATTGTGGATAGTCAGGATGGTTCTGGCTTCTTTAAAAAAAGGGCCTCTCCAGTAAAGTGTCCGGAGATAAAGGGGGATGAGGCCTGTCTGCCAGTCGTTGCAGTGCAGCACATCGAATACCAGACTGAATTTCCGACATATTTCAAGAACGCTTTTACAGAAAAAGACGAAACGGGCGTCATTATCGGGATAATCTCCCGTGGCGTCGCAATACATTTCGTCTCTGTCGAAATATTCGTCATTGCAGACGAAATAAACGGTGCCGTTTCGTTGATCAGCCGACCTTTTTTGCCCTGCGGTAAAGACTCGGCATTTCTTTGCAATCTTCCCGACGGGGATATCGATCTCCGTGCCCGTATCGACGAGAGAACCACGAAAATGTTCAGAGGTGACTTTGTAAAGAGGAACAAAGAGAGAGGCCTCGATGCCCATTCTATTGTATTCCCTGAAAAGAGTGCCCGCAACGTCTGCTAGCCCTCCTGTTTTTGAGTATGGCACCGCCTCTGATGATATGAGGGCAATTCTCATACGTTCAGATCTTTGCTTCTCGCATGAATTTGGCAGCTTCTTCAGGCGGAGTCGGATTGATATAAAACCCTGATCCCCACTCGAAGCCCGCGGTTTTTGTCAGCTTGGGAACAATCTCAATGTGCCAGTGGTAATAGTCGTTGATTTCATCTTTAAAGGCCGACGTATGGAGGATGAAATTGTAAGGAGGGGTATCGAGCACCTTGTCGAGCTGCTTGAGGACCCTCTGGAGTATATCGGCAAGGCCCGAAAAGCTTTTATCGGGCGGGCCAAAATTTGATTCATGATGCTTTGGCAATATCCAGGTTTCAAAAGGCTCACGAGGCGCAAAAGGTGCAAGAGCAGCGTATCTATCGTTTTCGTAGACGACCCTTTTCCCTGTATCGAGTTCCTGACTGATAATATCGCAGAGGAGGCAGCGCTCTTTGCTGTCATAGTATTGCTTCGAGGTATCCATCTCTTCCTTGACGCTCTTCGGGATGATCGGCAGTGCGATGAGCTGACTATGGCTGTGCTCAAGAGATGAGCCTGCGACCTCACCCTCGTTCTTGAATATGAGGACGTACTTGAAGCGGGAGTCCTTCTTAAGATCCATAAGCCTAAAATAATAAGCCCAGAGTACGTCCTCGACCGCCCTCTGGGGCATGGTCGCCAGAGAGAGTTGATGCTCGGGGGTTTCAATAATAACCTCATGGGCACCGATGCCGTTCATCTTGTCGAAAACGCCCTCTCCCATTTTATGCAGGTCTCCGTGGATCTGCAGGGCAGGGAATTTGTTCGGGACGGCCCTAAGGGTCCAGCCCGGCGAATTGGGCGCCGTGCTTGCGGGCCTGAAGGCGATAATCTCAGGAGTTGTGGTATGTTCGTTGCCGGGGCAGAAAGGGCAGAATCCGCCTGCCTTGCGTTTCTGAGATGGTGAAACAAAATCTGTCGGTCTTTTGCCGCGTTCGACCGATATGATTACCCATCGTCCCGATATGGGATCTTTTCTCAATTCGGGCATATATCCTCCTCTCAATAAGGGATGAAGAAAGTTGCAGATAGTATATATATTTTAAGCTATAATTATAGCACTATGAACCACGTTTTTCATGCGGCGCCGGTAAACGGCCCTTTTGAGGACCCCTCCTTATACGTGCGCATACTAAGAGAAAGAAGGGCGCTGCTTTTCGATGCAGGCGATATCAGGGTGCTTGACATCGGCAATATTCTGAAGATCAGCGATATATTTATTACCCATACCCATATCGACCACTTCATAGGCATCGATACGGTCCTGCGGGCGGTGCTGAGGCGGGATATTCCTTTGAGGATCTTTGGGCCTGAAAATATAATCGCCTGCATCGAGGGCAAGCTAAAGGGATATACGTGGAACTTGATAAAGCAATACCCGATCAGGATTGAGGTTTTCGAGGTGCGGAAGGACGGCATCAGCCAGGCTGGTTTTTATGCGGAGAACTCTTTTTGCCGCATAGACCATTCGGGCAAGGCATTTGAGGATGTCATCCTTGATGACCCGCTCTTCACGGTGAAGGCATTGCCGCTTTCGCATGACATCCCGGTCCTCGCCTATTCGGTAGAAGAGGAGTATCATATAAACATAAACAAGGCCATGCTGCAGGAACGGGGACTGCCGGTTGGCCATTGGCTTTCAGACTTCAAGATGGCAATTAGACAAGCCGCTCCGCCGGACACCTCTTTTGAGGTTGCCGGGAAGCTGCACCGGCTCGATGAGCTGATGTCGATAGCAACGATCACACGGGGACAGAAAATCGCTTATATCATGGATGTCTCTCCGGACGAGGAAAATATCTCGAAAATAATCGCCTTTGTTGCAGGTTCTGATGTACTGTTCTGTGAATCATACTTCCTCGCTCGTGATTTTGACCGGGCCAGGGAACGCCACCATCTGACCGCCGCCATTGCCGGCAGGATTGCGCGTGAGGCCCGAGTAGGGAATGTCGGGACTATGCATATTTCACCCAGGTATCGTCATTGCCTCGATGAGTTGTATCATGAAGTGGAACGGGAATTCAGAGGGCAGGGGATATGAGGCCACTCATACTCGTGACCAACGATGACGGCGTCTACTCACCAGGACTCAGCGCTCTGCACAAGGCAATGATGGTACTTGGAGATGTTTATGTCGTTGCACCTGACCGGGAGCGCAGTGCAGTCAGTCATGCCCTTACCCTGCATAGGCCCCTGAAGGCCGAGGAATTGAAGAAGCATGTATACAGCATAAACGGCACTCCGACCGACTGTGTTGCCCTGGCGGTACATAAAATCCTTCCGAAAAATCCGGATCTTGTCGCCTCCGGAATCAACCGGGGTGCCAATCTTGGTGATGATGTCACCTATTCCGGCACTGTATCAGCCGCTATGGAAGGG
>Ga0209048_10002710_pt1 | contig 17439 bp, 18 predicted proteins | sample FrelakmetCRP12CR_FD_187146 | JGI IMG/M metagenome (GOLD analysis project Ga0209048, IMG submission 187146) | Freshwater lake sediment microbial communities from the University of Notre Dame, USA, for methane emissions studies - CRP12 CR (SPAdes)... | ecosystem: Environmental > Aquatic >... | reverse complement strand
AGCGAGCCCAGGAAGGCCCGAACGTCGTCGCCGCGCTCCAATGCCTCGACCAAAGCGGAGCCGACCACGACACCGTCCACGTGCGGCGCGAAGCGGGCGACTTGCGCGCGCGAACGGATGCCGAATCCGGCGCACACCGGAACCGTGGAGCAACTCTTCACGCGATCCATGTAAGCGAGCACCTCGTCCGGCACCTCCGCCGATCGCCCCATGGGTGTGCCGGTGGTGCCCGTCATCGTCACCGCATACACGAAACCCTGCGCCGCCTTGCAGAGCATCGCGAGGCGCGGTGCGGGAGTAACCGGCGTCACCATCTGCACCAGCGCCAGGCCCTCACGGTCGAGCGCGAGTTTCAGGTCGCCGCTTTCCTCATAGGGCAGATCCGGCACGATGAACCCGGCCACACCGGCTTCGCGCGCGGCACGCGGCAGCGCATCGAGCCCGAAAGCAAGCAGGGGATTCAGGTAACTCATCAACAGGATGGGCGTGGTATGCGGCTTCGGCAGCGCGGCGACTTCTTGCAATATCCACGGCAGGGTGACGCCATCGGCGAGCGCCACGAAGCTCGCGCGTTGAATCGTGGAGCCATCGGCCATCGGATCGGAGAACGGCACGCCGATCTCGACCACATCGCAGGCCGCTGTGACCGCCGCCAGTTTCTCGTGGAATTGCCGCCGGTTGGGAAACCCGGCGGTGAGAAAGCCCACCAGCGCGGGCCGGCCCTGAGCGGTCGCCGCCTGAATCGCTGCGGATATGGTCTCGCGGGGCTGCATGTCGGCCTCAGCCCTTGAGCACGGTGCGTTGCAGGATGCTCATGTCCTTGTCCCCACGCCCCGAACATCCGATGAGAATTCTTGAGCCGGGATGCGATTTGGCATATCGGCGAGCCCCGAAGATCGCATGCGCCGATTCTATGGCCGGCAGAATGCCTTCGGACCTGGCGCATTCCGACAGCGCATCCAGCGCCTCCTCGTCGGTCGCCGATTCGTAAGCGACCCGCCCGCTCTGCATGAGAAATGCGTGTTCGGGACCGACGCCCGAATAGTCGAGTCCGGCGGATACCGAATGCGTTTCGCGTACCTGGCCGAAGGCGTCTTGCAGAATCAACGTATAGCTCCCCTGCAGCACGCCCGGAGTACCAAACGTCAAGGAGGCCGCATTGTCGCCAAGACCCGGGCCGCGGCCGCCCGCTTCCACGCCGAGCAATTGCACGCCGCTATCGTCCAGAAACGGATGGAACAGCCCGATCGCGTTGGATCCGCCGCCCACGCAGGCAACCACCATATCCGGCAAACCGCCGGCAAGCGCCAGCATCTGTGCCCGGGCCTCGCGCCCGATTACCGCTTGCAGCTCGCGCACCAGGTAAGGATAGGGATGCGGTCCCACGGCCGAGCCCAACACATAATAGGTGCCGGTGGGGTCGGAAACCCAATCCCGCAGCGCCTCGTCGATGGCGGCGCGCAAGGTTTGATCCCCGGTGGTCACCGGTACCACGGTGGCGCCCATCAGCTGCATGCGGCCCACGTTGGGAGCTTGGCGCTCGACGTCGACCGCACCCATGTAGACGACGCAGGGCAATCCCAAACGCGCTGCGGCCGCGGCGCTCGCCACGCCGTGCTGTCCGGCACCGGTTTCCGCAATGACGCGCTTGGCGCCGAGGCGCTTCGCCAGCAGCGTCTGCCCGAGCGCGTTGTTGATCTTGTGAGCGCCGGTATGCGCGAGGTCCTCTCGCTTCAGCCATATTTCGGCCCCCCAACGCTTGCTCAAGGTCGGCGCGAAGGATAGCGCGGTCGGACGGCCCACCCAGGTCTTCAATTCATGATTCAACTCGGCTTGAAAGTCCGCGCTGTGCAGGTAGCGGTCGACGCCTGCTTGCAGGCTATCGAGCGCGGGCACGAGTGTTTCGGGCACATAGCGGCCGCCGAAGGCGCCGTACCGGCCTTTGGCATCGGGGTACGCCGCGAACCGCGAGCCGCCCGGAGCTGCGCCGTGAGGCGCCGAACTCATGGCTCTTTTTCCAGTTGTGCAGCCGCCGAGCGCACCGCGCGCACGAATTCATGAATCTTTTCGGGGTCTTTGACGCCCGGCACCTCCTCCACGCCGCTGCTCACGTCGACCCCAAAGGGCTGCACCACCTGCAGTGCCTGCGCGACATTCTCCGCCGTCAGGCCGCCGGCGAGAATCAACTCGGTCTGCCGCGCAAGCTCGGCCGCCCGCCCCCAGTCCGCGACCTCGCCGATGCCGCTGGAGGGGCCTTCAAACATGATACGAGGCGGCAGCGGGTTCGGGGTCTTGCGGCCGAAACGCACGACGGGGAGCACCTTGATGTGCGATGGGATCTTCAATTCACGCAGATCCGCGACATCGGTCTGAAAATAATCCGGCTTGAGAACGCGGCAGATCTCGTCCACCTTCATTTGCAGCGGATGCCTTGCAACCGCAATACGCAACATGCCGGGCGGCGCGAGCGCCGCGAGTTGCGCCGCCTGTCCGGGGGTCACCTGCCGCGGGCTGGGGGCGAACACGAAGCCGATAGCGTCCACATTGGCCGCCGCGGCGGCACTGATCGCATCGGCACTGGTAATGCCGCAAATTTTGATCCACATCGGGGTAAGTGTAGCCATTTAGGGCGGCACTGTGCGTGTCTCATCGAAGATTTCCTTGAGCAGAACCGCCGGGTCCTCCCGGCTCATCAAGGCCGTGCCGATCAACGCCAGCCGGTAGCCCAGCCGGCGCATACGTCGCGCGTCGGCACCCGTGGCCACACCGCTCTCGGCGACCGCGGGCCAGCCGGCCGGCAACCGCGGCGCCAACTCCGCGAACCGGTTCGGCGCCACCTCCAAACTCTGCAGATCGCGGCAATTGACCCCGACCAGCAACAGGTCCTTGCGCGACCGCCGCGTGTCGAGCAATTCGCGAGCCAACTCCAGGTCCGCGGCGTCGAACGCTTCCAGCAATACGAACAAATCATGCAGGGCGGCCACCTCGAGCAGTTCTCCGATACGCTCGCGCGTCAGCATCCGCAATATGACCAGCACCCCGCCCGCGCCCGAGGCGCGGGCCTCCAGCACCTGGTAGGGATCCACGATGAAATCCTTGCGCATGGCGGGTATGCCCAAGGGCTTGAGCGCCGCTGCCGCCTGCCTGAGATGCGTGAGAGATCCGTCGAAGCGCGAAGGTTCCGTCAGCACCGACACCGCGGCCGCACCGCCGCGCGCGTAGGCGGCGACGCGCGCCAGCCAGTCCTGACCGGTATCACCCAATTTGCCCGCGGCGGGCGATCGCAATTTGAGCTCCGCGATGACATCGAATCCGGCCGGCGACAAGCGAAGCGGCGGACCGGCGGGAGTATCTCGCGCCCGGCGTTCGAGCGCCCCGAGGGGCTCGCGCTGCGCCGCTTGCGCCACGCGCTGCGCGCTCGATCGCGCCATGTCATCCAAGAAGCCGCTCATGGGGTTGCCGAGATGGCCGCGAATCGCTGCAATCGCTGCAGCCATTGCCGCGCCTGACCGCTGTCGATCGCGCCGCCGGCGATATCGAGGCCCGATGCGATCGAAGCGGTGCGGCCGGCGATGAACAGCGCGAGTCCACACTGCAGGATCAGCGCCGCGCGGTGCGGGCCTCGATCGCGCCCGTCAAAAACCGCGTGCAAGGCGGTGAGGTTCGCCGCGGCGTCGCCACCCTTCAAGTCGGCGGCCGTGCAGCGCGGCAAGCCAAAGTCCCTGGGATCCAGTTCCTGGCGGCTGATCGCGCCGCGACACACGTCGAATGCGACAAACGGGCCAATGGGAGTCGCTTCATCCCAGCCGGCGGCGCCATGTACGACCCAGGCGCGCTCGATTTGCTCTCCCACCAGGGTGCTGGCCATCAGCTCCGCGGTGCGTTCGTCGTAGGCGCCGATCAGGCGAAAACGCGGAGCGGCGGGATTGGTGAGCGGCCCGAGCAAATTGAAGACCGTGCGCACCTTGAGCGCCGCGCGGATCGGCGCCAGGGCCTTCATCGCCGGATGAAAGTATGGAGCGAACAAAAAAGTGAAGCCCGTGGCGGCAAAACACCGCCCCGCCAGCTGCTCATCGAGCGGCAGGGTGAATCCGAGCCGTTCGATCAAATCCGCGCTGCCGCTGCAACTGGTAATCGAACGGTTGCCGTGTTTGACCACCGGAAGACCGCAAGCGGCCGCGAGCAGCGCCGCACCGGTGGACAAATTGAAACTACCGGAGGAATCGCCTCCCGTGCCCACGATATCGATGGCGTCGGGAACCGCGGGCAAATTGGGCTTGCGAGCGAGTGCGCGCATGGCGCCGGCGAAGCCGCGCACCTCCGCCGCGGTGACCCCTTTGGCGATCAGCGCCGCGAGCAGCGCACCGGCCATGGCGGGCGCGAGATCGCCGGTCGCCAGAACGCCGAGCAGCGAGGCTGCCTCGGTCTCGGTGAGATCGCGGCGATCCAGCAAGTCTTGAAGGGTCTGGCCGGGATCCTGCATCGGGCGCTACATCTTCAGAAAATTGCCCATCAAAACCGGCCCTTCCGGCGTGAGCACGCTTTCCGGGTGAAACTGTACTCCCTCGATCGGCAGCGACCGATGGCGCACACCCATGATCTCGCCCTCGCGGGTTCGCGCGGTGATCTCGAGCACGTCGGGAATGCTTTGCGGTTCGGCGATCAGCGAGTGGTAGCGCCCCGCCTGGAAATCCTGCGCCATCCCGCTGAATACTCCCTTGGCGTCGTGCTGCACCGGCGAAACCTTGCCGTGCATGAGCCGGGCGGCGCGCACCACCTTGCCGCCGAATACCTCCACCATCGCTTGATGGCCCAGGCAAACGCCGAGGATCGGCATGCGTCCCGCGAACGCCTGAATCATGCCCATCGAGACTCCCGCATCGCGCGGCTTACCGGGGCCGGGCGAAATGACCAGGTGCGAATGACTCTGGCGCAAGGCCTCATCGACCGTAATCGCGTCGTTGCGATGAACGTCGACTTCGGCTCCCAAAACCAAGAAGGCCTGCACCAGGTTGTAAGTGAAGGAATCGTAATTGTCGATCAGCAATATCTTCGGGCGCACGCTTCTACAACCCCTCCGCGGCAATACCGAGTGCGCGGCGCAGTACCGCGCTCTTAGCCAGGAGCTCCTCATACTCGGCCTTTGGAGAACTGTCGGCGACGATGCCGCCGCCGGCCTGGTAGCTGTACACGTCGTCGCGAAATACCAGGGTGCGAATGGTGATCGCTTGATCCATGTCGCCGCGCCGGCCGAAGTAGCCGACCGTCCCGCCGTAGAGCTGCCGGCCGACCGGTTCGAGCTCGTCGATGATTTCCATGGCGCGCACCTTCGGCGCACCCACCAGCGTACCGGCGGGAAAGGTGGCGGCGAACAAATCGAACGAATCGTAACCCGGCGCCAATGTGCCGTTGACGCCGCTCACCATGTGCATGACGTGACTGTAGCGCTCGATGACACGGTACGGTTGGACGCGCACCGAACCGGCCGTGGCCACCCTGCCCAGGTCATTGCGCGCCAAATCGACCAGCATGACGTGCTCGGAATTCTCTTTCGGATCCGCCAGCAAATCGGCCTCCAGCGCCGCATCGAGTGCGTTGTCGGCGCCGCGCGGCCGCGATCCGGCGATCGGCCGCAGCTGCGCCTGTCCGCCGTGCGACTTCACGAGGGCCTCCGGGGAGGAGCCCACCACGGTGATATTTCCCAGCTCGCAAAAGTACATGTAGGGCGACGGATTCAAGAGCCGCAACGCGCGGTATACCTCGAACGGCGCAAGCTCATGGCGCCCCTCGAAGCGCGATGACAGGACCAATTGATATACATCGCCGGAGGCGATGTATTCCTGGGCGCGCCGCACTCCGGCGGCGTGCGCGGTTTCGCCGAGCGAGGGCGTGGCGGGCGAGAAGCGGCCGGAAGCGAGGATGGCCGGAACCGCACCACGCAGCGCTTGCATGACTTCGCGCCGCAGGGATTGCCGCTCCGCCTCGCTGCCGTCGTGCAGCAGCGCCGCGCTGCGCGTGAGATGATCGAAAACCAACAGCGAGCACGGCGCCACGTAATGCGCATGCGGCGTAACGGTCTCATCGAGGCTGCGTGCGGGGAGGCGCTCGAAGTAGCGCACGGCATCATAGGCCGTAAACCCTACCAGGCCGCCCGACAACGGCACTCCAGGAATCTCGGGCTTGGGCTGCGGTGCGCACTTAAGCGCGCCGCGCAGCGCATCCAAAAACTCCGTTCTGGTCTGCGGCCGGGGTGTATGCCGATCGCCGACGTACAGGCCCGATGCATCCAGCCGCACTTCGAGGCAGTTGCCGAACCCGATGAACGAATAACGCGCGAGGCGCTCCCCGCCCTCGACGCTCTCGAGCAAAAACCGCGGACGGAACGGCCCGAGCTTCAGATACGCTGACACCGGGGTATCGAGATCGGCGGCGATGTCAAAAGGTGTTTTCATCACTCCTTGGAAGATTGGGTGGACAAAAAAAACCCACCTCCGCAGGTGAGGCGGAGATGGGTTCTGGTTATCGCTGAATTAACTCTAAGACTTAAGCGCCCAGCGCCCACTCCTGCGGGTAGGTGCGCCACCACCGGCGGGCCAGGGTTCTGTTGCTTGTGGCGGACATATCCAATAAGTATCGCCGCCCCGAGCGGGCAGCGTCAAGCTTTGGCCGCAGGGCCGCTGTTGGCCCGGTGGTCTCCCTGGGCCACGCGGGTATCGGCGGTTTCGAGGCTTTTCTTGAACCGTCGCGTCAGTTCGACGAAACGGGGCGTCAAACCGATGTCTTCGTAGACCGGATCGCCGTGATCGTCGCGTGAAATGACCTTTGGGCCGGGCTCGTAGGGCATCGCGGCTGCTATCTCATCGAGGCCGAGGTGCAATAAGTCCGTGACGATCTCCTCGATGCTGCGGCCGGGAAACAGTTCGGCGAGCGCGTGCAATCGAGCCGCGTCATCCGTGGTTAGGCGAACCGCATATTCCTTCGCGGTGCGAACCGGGACCGCGTCTTTTCTCCAATGATCCAGCAAGGGCTTGAATTTCACGACTACTCCGCCATACCAGGGGTTTCCGGGTGAGCAAAAGGGGCGATCTCAACGCGTATTATAGACCCAGCTCTCCGGCGTGCATGCGACGCCGGTATCATCTCTCAGCGAGGCAATCGTGGACATCGAACCCGGCAGTGAAGAACGTAATTGGGCGATGGCGGCGCATCTGTGCGGCCTATTGTGGGCTGCGGGCAGCACGGGCTTAATCTTCATCCCGTTCGGCAGCCTCGTCTTGCTCACGATGCTGGGACCCTTGATTATTTGGCGGACCAAGGGGCAAGCGATGCCCTACGTGGCGGAGCAGGCCAAGGAGGCGCTCAATTTCCAAATCACGGTGTTTCTTCTGGCAACGCTCTGTGCCGTGCTGATGTTTGTCTTGATCGGGTTCGTCCTGCTCTGGGCGCTAGGTCTAGCAGACCTCATCCTGGTGATCATTGCGGCAATACAGGCGAGTGACGGCAAGGCTTACCGCTATCCCTGCTCCCTACGCCTGGTGAAGTAGCCGATTTGGCGCACCATCCCCCCGCATCGCCCGCGAACGGCCGGCGGGCGCCGGACGGCGGCGCATTCCAGCGCGGACTTTTAGGCCTGTTCGAATACAGCCGCCGCGCCTTACTGCTCGTCTGGACCACCAACAAGGGGCTTTCCGTCGCACTTGCCGGACTCACGGTGCTCGCCGGCGTCTTGCCCGCCGGAATCGCCTTTGTGGGCGCGCTGATCGTCGATGCCGTGATCCACGCCGCCGATCTGCATCGCAGTGCCGGCGCGACGGCGTTCGGCGGCGTCGTGGTCTTGGTCGCGCTCGAAGCCCTGTTGGTGGCCGTCACATCCATGGCGCAGCGCGGCCTTTCGCTGGCGCAATCGCTGCTGCGCGCGCAGCTCGGCCATCGCGTCAACGTCATGATCCTCGAAAAGGCGCTCACCCTCGATCTCGCGCAATTCGAAGACTCCGAGTTCTACGACAAGCTGACCCGTGCGAGGCGCGAAGCCTCCAGTCGCCCTTTGAGCCTGGTGATGCGCACTTTCGGCTTGCTGCAGAACGCCATATCGCTGATTTCCTTCGGCGGCCTGCTCATCCGATTTTCGCCTTGGGCGGTGGTTCTGCTGGTGGCGGCCGGACTCCCCGCCTTCCTGGCCGAAGCGAAATTCTCCGGCGAAGCGTTCCGGCTGTTCGGGTGGCGCGCCCCCGAGTCGCGCATGCAAATCTATCTCGAGTCCGTCCTGGCGCGCGAAGACAGCGCCAAGGAAGTGAAGCTATTTCAACTGGGGCCGCGCCTGCTGGATCGCTATCGGGACATATTCACGCGGCTTTACCGCGAAGATCGCGACCTCACCGTGCGCCGCGATGCATGGGGCTTCGTCTTGGGATTGCTCGCCACCGGGGCGTTGTACGGCGGCTACGTGTGGATCGCCGCGGAGACGGTTTTGGGCGGCATGACGGTCGGACAGATGACCATGTACCTCATGCTGCTGCGCCAGGGGCAGTCGGCGGTGAGTGCCGCGCTCTCGGCGATCAGCGGTCTGTACGAGGACAATTTGTATCTATCGAATCTGTTCGAATACCTGGAGCAGCCCGCCGGCAGCGCGAGCGGCCGGCTCACGGTGGGGCCGTTGCCCGGCGACGGCATCCGCTTCGAGGGCGTGGAATTCGTCTATCCCGATGCCCCCGCCCCGGCGCTGTCGGGCATCGATCTGCACGTGCGGCCGGGTGAAAGCCTGGCGCTCGTGGGGGAGAACGGCTCGGGCAAAACCACGCTGATCAAACTAATGACCCGCCTCTACAGGCCGACCCGGGGCCGAATCCTGCTCGATGGGCTCCCCTTGGACGAGTGGGACGAAACCACCCTGCGGCAGCGCATCGGAGTGATTTTCCAGGATTTTGCGCGCTATCAAATGCTGGTGGGCGAGAATATCGGTGCCGGCGACGTTCGCGCATTCGACGATGAGGGGCGCTGGCGCAGCGCCGCGATGCAGGGCCTGGCGGCCGAATTCATCGATCAGCTGCCGGCCGGCTACCGCACGCAGCTCGGCAAGTGGTTCAAGGACGGACGCGAATTGTCGGGCGGACAATGGCAAAAGATCGCGTTGGCGCGCGCCTTCATGCGCAACGAAGCGGACATCCTGGTGCTCGATGAGCCCACCGCGGCGATCGATGCAGGTGCGGAGGCGCAAGTGTTCGAGCATTTTCGGGAGCTCACGCGCAATCGCATTGCCATCGTCATTTCGCATCGGTTTTCCACCGTGCGCATGACCGATCAAATCCTGGTACTGGAGGAGGGCCGCATCGTCGAGCGCGGAAGCCATGCATCGCTGATGGCGGCGGACGGCCGTTACGCAAAGCTTTTCACGCTGCAGGCGCGCGGGTATCGTTGAGCCGAAATTCACCGGCGGAACTCATATGCCCTCATTCGACGTCGTCTCCGAAATCGACACTCACGAACTGACCAACGCCGTCGACCAGGCGAGTCGCGAACTGTCGCAGCGCTTCGACTTCAAGGGTACCGACGCGGCGTTCGGGCTCGAGGAAACCACCGTGACCATGAGCGCTCCGGCGGACTTTCAATTGAAGCAAATGCTGGAAATCCTCAAGCTAAAGGTCGCCAAACGGGGCATCGACGTCGCCTGTCTCGAGGTGAAGGACCCGGTGGTCAACCTCGCGACCGCCAAGCAGCAGGTGATCCTCAAACACGGTATCGACCAGGAAACCGGCAAGAAGGTGTCGCGGCTGTTGAAGGATTCGAAACTCAAGGTGCAGGCGCAAATCCAAGGCGAAAAGGTTCGCGTGACCGGCAAGAAACGCGACGACCTGCAGGAAGCGATCGCGCTCCTGCGCAAGACGACGTTCGAGGTCCCGCTGCAGTTCAATAATTTTCGCGATTGATGCGCAGGAGCAAGCCATGGCCCCGCGCACTTTGTTTCTCAGCAGGTTGATCGGGCTTTACTGCATCGTTGCGGCGCTCTGGCGATCATCGTCACCCTGATCGTTCGCAGTAGCCAACTTCCTAGAAATTGAGCACTTATCGAGTGCTTCAGGCGCGTTCGAAACGAGCGACTGTTTCGACGTGCCCGGTGAATGGAAAGAGATTGAATGCGCTGAGCGCACCGAGGCGCAGCTTGCCGTGTGAAGTCAGGCGCGCGGTGTCGTGCCGCAACGACTCGAGCCCACAGCTGACGTACACGAAGCGCTCGGGCGGGTGCCCGGCCAGATACTCGCACAGCTCGGCGTCGAGACCCTTGCGCGGCGGGTCCGCGATCACCACCTGCGCGTCGGCCGCAGCTAGACGCGCTGCACCCGCCGGTCCCGGGATCACGGTAATTCTGCCGCGATCCGCCGCGTCGAGCTGGGCGAGTCCGAGTTCGAGTCCGTGAAGCGAGTGCGGGCTGAGTTCGTTCATTCGAATCTCCGAGGCCTCCGCCAGCACCGACAAGCCGATGGCGCCGACACCTGCGTAAAATTCCGCCACTCGCGCGCCCTGCGGGATTTGGGCGCGCACGTGCTCGATGATGCGCCGCGCTATCTCGAGATTGCTTTGGCCGAACGCGCCCGGCGGGTAGTGAACCGCGGCCCCGCCAAAACGCTCGACCACGCTCGCCGGCCCATACCAGTTTTGGAAGCCGGGACCGAGAATGCTATTGGAGCGCTCGCAATTGGAGTTGAACCACAGGCTGTGGAGCTCGCCGCCGAGACGCTCACGGATCAAATCGAAGCACGCTGCAAGAGGCTCCGCGGTTGCGCTGTTTGCAACGATCACGACCTGCGCGGTTTGCGAGCTGCGCTCCACCACCACTTGCAGGTAGCGCGCGACACCCAAGTGGGCTTTGTCCGAGTAGCTGGTCACCCGAGCATCAACGAGAGCGCGCCGCACCACCGCAGCCACGCGATTGATCACGGGGCTTTGCACAATGCAGTTGGGTATGTGAACCACGCGGTGGGTACCGAGCTCGAACAGTCCCAACTTGGGCGAGCCCAGCCGGCCCCGGATGGCCAGCCGCGCCCGAAGCCGAAACCCGGCGGTTTGGCCGGAAATCACCGAAACTTCAGGCAAACCATGGGTGCGCGCGAGCTCATCGAGTGCGCCGTGCGCGGCAGCGGCGATGCCGTGTTCCCCGAATCGCGGGCATCCCGGGCACGGTGGACGGTGCGGGCACGATGCCGACGTGCCCCGCTGCCTCAGCACTCGCGAACCTGCCTGCGCTTTAGCCGCGATCAGCCGGTCGATTGGGCGCGAGCGGCCTGGAGATGCTTGCGCAGCGTGTCGGCCCATTGCCTGAGAATAAAATCGGCGGCCATCGTGTTGGTTACACTGTTGGCGACCTGGGGTCCCCCTAAGCCCTGATCGGCCTGCGCATCCATGACACGGGCAAGAATCGTGTTGGTCATCGAGTCCCAAAGCTCCAAGTAGAGCGTCATCGAGCCGGCGGAGCGAATCACGGTCATATCGACTCCAGGCGTCATCAGATCGGGCTGAGTCACCCGCAGGTTGATGAGAGCCGGCCGCAGCACCAGTACATCCGGGCCCGCGGTGTCCACCACCTGATAGACGCCGTTCGCTTGCAGTTCCCGCGTGAAAACCTTCTTGAACTCCTGGGCCAGCTCCTTCTTGATCCGGTTCATGTCGTCCGTGCTGACGAAGGCCGAGGGGTCTACCTGTTGCGAGTTGTAATTGCTCTGCCAGTTCTTGTCGAACTCCACCAGGCAGTCGAGGATCGCCACCTTGTCGTACTTGCCGAACTTCGCGCCCGGCCGCACGTAGATCACGCGAGAGCCCGTGTTCTTCTGCAGGCGCAGGCCGTCCGGACTCATCTCGGGCGGCGAGTCCGCGGCGCGCAGCGCCGATGAATAGGCGAACCCTAAGCCTGCCGCAATGCAAAGGACCGCTGCCAATCGTCGTACCGATTCATTGAGGTTCATAAGCATCTCTCCTGAGGACTCCCCGCCAACCGCCCGGCTCCAGGCTCCCCCGCCCCCGCGGCATTCAAGGGGCGGGCGGGGCCCGCTGCATGCCCTTGGAATACACCACGGTGCCGTCGAGCTTGACGATGATCGCATCGATGTCGTCCAGCCGGTTGTAGATTTCCATCGCCTTTTCCGGACCGAGCACGAACGCGGTCTTGGATAAACCATCGGTGCGGGTCGCGTACGGTCCGATGACCGTCGCGCTGCGCACTTTGCTCGCCGAATGGCCCGTGTGCGGGTCGATGATGTGATGGTAGCGAACTCCCTTTTCTTCGAAGAACCGTTCGTAGTCCCCGGAGGTGGAAATCGCGGCGTCGACCAACGGGATTCGCGCGATCACGTTGCCCTCGCCTTTTCTGGGATCGCGTATACCCACCACCCACGGCTTGCCGAATCGGTCGCCGATGATCCGGCTGTCGCCGCCGGCGCCCACATAAGCACGCGTGTAGCCGAGAGATTTCAGCACATCGATGCCGCGATCCACGGAATAGCCCTTGGCAATGCCGCCGAGATCGATCCGAACTCCCTTCTGCGAGAAATACACCGTCTGATTTTTCGAATCGAGGATCACGTGGCGGTAGTCGATGGCCGGCAATGCCTTCGCGATTTGCTCCTCGTCCGGGTGCTGGTGCTTGCGAAAATCGTAAAGATAGCCGACGCTCGCATAGGTAATGTCGAAGGCGCCCTCGGTGATGACCGAGTACTCCTTCGCGGTCGTCAACAGGTCGAACAGCTCCTTGCTGATGTGCATGGGTCCGTTCGCGGCCTTGGCGTTGACTTGGGATACTTCGCTTGTCGGCTTGTAGGTGCTCATCGTGTCGTCGATATGGCGCATTTCGGCGAGCACGGCGTCGATGGCCTGTTCGGCCTTCACCGGATCCTCCGACCACAATTCGACGGTGATCCGCGTGCCCATGATGCCGTCGGTGACGCGTCGCACCCACTCGGCGTGTGCAGGCGCCGCCACGCACACCAGCGCAAACAGACACAGGCAGATTTTCAGGAGTTCTTTCATGGGCAAGTAGCAGTCTAGCCTACCGCACGCCGCGCGCCCGGCGCCATTGCATCACGGTCAATCCGCTGCCGATCATGCCGCCCAGGTGCGCGAAGTGCGCGACGCCGGAAAGACTGCCGGTAACTCCCAAAAACAACTCGACTCCCGCGTACAGCGTGGCGAAGAGCCACGCCGGCATCGGGATGGGCGGTATCAACGGGACGACCTTGCGATGCGGGAACATCAAGGCGTACGCCAGCAGCAGGCCGAATACGCCGCCCGAGGCGCCAATCGTGGGTGCGGGCTCTGTACCCAGCAATGCGGGCACGGTGAGCTGGGTCAAGCCTGCGGTGACCACCGATGCGAAGTAGCATGTCGCCAGGCGGCGCGGCCCGACGTAGCGTTCGATTTCGGCCCCGAACATCCACAGCCCCAGCATGTTGAATAGCAGATGCGTCAGGTTGCCGGTACTATGCAGGAACGCGTAGGTAACGATCTGCCAGACATGAAAATAAGATTGACCATCCACGGGCTGCATCGGCCACAGCGCAAACAGATCCTCCATCCTGCCGTTCGTTGCGCCTTGCAGCACGAACATTGCCACGTTGGCTGCGATCAAGACTTTGACGGCGGAAATCTTCATGTGTAGCGGTTCATTGTAACTCGATGCAGGCCGTATTCTTGGATTACGACACGGTCTCCAACGGTGACCTGGACCGATCGGTATTCACCCGGGCGCTGGCACCGGTCGAGTATTTCGGCACCACCGAAGCTGCGCAGATCGGCGAGCGCATCGGCAATGCCGACATTGTGATGCTCAACAAGGTGAAATTGGCGCGCACTCAACTTCAAGAAGCCCCCAAGCTCAAATTGATCGCGGTAGCCGGCACCGGTACGGACAACGTGGACCTCGTCGCCGCCCGGGAGCGCGGCATCGCCGTCTGCAACGTGCGGGGCTATTGCACTCAATCGGTGGTGCAACACGCATGGTCGATGATCTTGAGCCTCACGCAGCATTTGCCGCAGTTCGCGCGCCTGACCATGAACGGATCGTGGGTCAAGAGCGAAGAGTCGACGCTGTTTGCGCATCCCATTCGCGAACTGGCCGGCTGCACGCTGGGGGTGGTGGGATGGGGTGATTTGGGCCGCGGGGTCGCCAAGATCGCGGAAGCATTCGGGATGCAAGTGATCGTCGCCGACCGACCGGGCGGGGTCGCTCAGCCCGGCCGAGTGGCTCTTGCGCAGCTGCTGAAAACGGCCGACGTGGTATCGCTGCATTGCCCCTTGACGCCGGCGACCCGCGGCATGATCGGTGCGCGCGAACTCGCACTGATGAAGCCGGGGGCCCTGCTGATCAATACCGCGCGCGGGGCGCTGGTGGACGGTTTCGCGCTCGCCAAGGCGCTGAAGGATCGGCGCCTCGCCGGCGCCGGGATCGACGTGCTGCCGCAGGAACCGCCGGTCGACGGCGACCCTCTGCTCGATCCCGACATTCCCAATCTGATCGTCACGCCCCACATCGCATGGGCCGCGCGCGAAGCGCGCCAGCGCTGCCTTGCGGAAATGGCGGCCAATATCGAGGATTTCTTGCGCGGCGGCCGGCGCGGGCGGGTCGTGTAATCCCACCCGGTCGGAGCTTGTCAGCCCCTGTTTTGTCTTTTTTCGCGTTTCGCCGCGCGCTTTTCCTCCAGCGTCTTGCTCGGTTTCTTCTTCTCTTCCTTCTTTCGTTCCATGCCCTTGCCCATGACTGACTCCTCGCGTGTTGACAAAAATCCCGATCAACTCTTCGCCGGCCGCCGGCTCAGCAATTTGCGCGCGACGTGGCGGCCGGCTGGATTTCGGGGCGGCTTGGGCGGCTTTTCGGCAACCTTGCTGATCTTGAGCTCGCGGCCCGCCACTCGAACTTTCTGCAGCGCTTTGAACACCTGCTTCGGCATACCTTCGGGCAAATCGACAAAGCTGTGGTCCTCGCGAATATCCACGCGCCCGATGTGCACACCGTCGATTCCCGCCTCGTTGGCGATCGCACCGACGATGTTGCCCGGCTTGATTCCATGAACCGAACCGACTTCGATGCGAAACGTCTCCATCTGACCCGCGGCGGCGTGCGGACGCTCGGGACGCGGAGGCTCGGCGCGCGCGCGTTCTTCCGCGCGCGGCGAGGCCGCAGCATGCGCTCGTGAGCCGGCACGCGGCGGTGCTTGGGCGCGCGGCGGCGCCCGTTCGGCCGGCGCACGGTCTTCGGGAATATGCGCTTCTTTGCCACCCAGCAACAGCGGGGTCGCGCCCTGGCCCAAGCTCGCGAGCGCGGCCGCTATGTCGATGAGCGGCAGCCCGGTTTCCGCCTCCAGCTGCTCCAATATCGGGCGGAACGCGTTCGCCTCGCCCTTGGCCACGGTCTCCGAGACCCGCAGCTTGAACTTCGCAATGCGCAGCTCATTGACCGCGTCTACCGTCGGCAGGTTCATGGGTTCGATGACTTGGCGCGTGGCGCGTTCGATGACGCGCAGCATATTGCGTTCCCGCGGCGCGATGAAGAGGATGGCCTCGCCCTTACGCCCGGCTCGCCCGGTTCTGCCGATTCGATGCACGTAGGATTCGGAGTCATAGGGCACATCGTAGTTCACGACATGGCCGACGCGCTCGACGTCGAGTCCGCGCGCGGCGACGTCGGTGGCGACGACGATGTCGATTTGCCCCGCTTTCAAGCGCGCGACCGTGCGCTCGCGATCCTTTTGCGGTATGTCGCCGTTGAGCGGCGCCGCGGCAAAGCCGCGTGCCTCGAGCTTTTCGGCGAGCTCGACGGTGGATTGCTTGGTGCGCGTGAACACCAGCATGCCGTCGAAGATTTCGGTCTCCAGGATGCGCGTGAGCGCATCGAGCTTGTGCATGCCGCTGACCAGCCAGTAGCGCTGGCGGATATTGGCCGCCGTGCTGGTCTTGCTCTTAATGGTCACTTCAACCGGCGAGCGCAGGTGCTTTTGCGCGATGCGGCGAATCGGCGCCGGTAGGGTCGCCGAGAACAGGGCCACCTGGCGCTTCGGCGGGGTCTGCTCGAGAATGCTCTCGACTGCGTCGATAAAGCCCATGCGCAGCATCTCGTCCGCTTCGTCCAGTACCAACAGGGTGAGGTTCGCGAGCTTCAAGGTGCCGCGGTTCATGTGATCGATGACGCGCCCCGGCGTGCCCACCACCACGTGCACGCCGCGCCGCAGTGCGTTCAATTGCGGTTGATAGCTCTGCCCGCCGTAGATGGGCAGGACGTGAAATTCCTTCAGATGCGCCGCATAACGCTGAAACGCTTCGGCCACCTGCAGGGCGAGTTCGCGGGTGGGAACCAACACCAGTACCTGGGGTTCGCGGCCGGCGAGATCGATGCGCGTCAGCGCCGGCAAGGCGAATGCGGCGGTCTTTCCCGTGCCGGTCTGCGCTTGGCCGAGCATATCGGCGCCGGACAGCAACACCGGAATCGTCGCGGCCTGGATGGGCGAAGGGGATTCATATCCGACGTCCTCGAGCGCTCGCAGCACCGGCGCGCACAGCGCCAGATCTGCGAAGGTCGGGGACTTTGGGGATTCGTCCGCTGGGACTGCAATCATAGGGCACGCCTTGGAGAAGTTGCTTCAAGTCTAGCGGTTTGACCGAGTATTGCTACCATGCGCGTCCGGAAGGCACCGAATCTCCAATGCAGGACGATACATCATGGGACGCATATTCGAAGTCAGAAAACACGCCATGTTCGCGCGTTGGAACCGGATGGCCAAGCAGTTCACGCGGGTGGCCAAGGACATCGCCATCGCCGTCCACGCGGGCGGGCCGGATCCCGCCTCGAATCCGACGCTGCGGCGCGTGCTGCAGAATGCGCGCGCGGTCAATATGCCGAAGGACAAAACGGATGCCGCCATCCGGCGCGCCAGCGGGAAGGAAGCGGCCAATTATCAGGAAATTCTCTATGAAGGCTACGCACCGCACGGCGTTGCCCTGCTGGTCGAAACCGCCACCGACAACCCCACGCGCACCGTCGGAAGCCTGCGCAATATCTTTCTCAAGAATGGCGGTAATCTCGGCACCACCGGCAGCGTGAGCTTCTTGTTCAAGAAAATGGGCGTATTTCGCCTCGACCCGGCCAACGTCAAGGACCAGGATGAACTGGAGCTTGATCTCATCGACTACGGCCTCGAGGAAATGGGGGAAAGCACGGGGGACAAGGGCGAACCGCAATTGGTGATCCGCTGCGCGTTCAATGATTTCGGGAAGCTGCAGGAAGCGCTCGAAGCGCGCCACATCACCCCGCTGTCGGCGGAACACGAATACATCTGCTCGGTACCGATCGAGCTGCCCGAGGAGCAGGCCGCAGAGGTCTTGACGTTGATCGACAAACTCGAGCAGGACGATGACGTTCAAAAGGTGTTTCACACCTTGGCCTGAGGGGGCCGCGGGCGGCGC